>JGI10211J34971_10000318_pt1 | contig 38683 bp, 49 predicted proteins | sample Etolagsediment_FD_34971 | JGI IMG/M metagenome (IMG submission 34971)
TCTTCACTGATCACCGTTCCCTTGGTCAGAACAGCCAGATCCTGCAGCATTTCCTTGCGGCGGTCACCGAAACCGGGGGCCTTCACAGCCGCAACCTTCAGGGTTCCGCGGAGTTTNTTCACCACCAGGGTGGCCAGAGCCTCGCCTTCGATATCCTCAGCAATGATCAGGAGGGGACGACNCATCTGGCTGGTGCGCTCGAGAATGGGAAGGAGGTCTTTCATTGCNGAGATCTTCTTGTCATGGATCAGGATGAAGGGATCATCCAGAACGGCTTCCATAGCCTCGGTATCGGTCACAAAATAGGGACTCAGATATCCACGGTCGAACTGCATGCCTTCCACGATATCCAGGCTGGTCAGAGCACTTTTTGCCTCTTCCACAGTGATCACACCGTCTTTTCCGACCTTATCCATAGCCTGGGCGATCAGGGCGCCGATGGTCACTTCCTCAACCTCATCGGTCTGGCTGCCGGCCTTGGCGGTACGGACTTTCTGATTGTTGGCGGAAATGGTACCCACCTGGGCAATTTCCTCTTCAGTGTCCACATCCTTGGACATCTTCTTCAGTTCGGTCACAACCTTGGCGGCGGCCAGGTCGATTCCGCGCTTGATCTCCATGGGATTGGCACCGGCGGTCACGTTCTTCAGACCTTCACGGATAATGGCCTGGGCCAGAACGGTAGCGGTGGTGGTTCCGTCACCTGCCACGTCACTTGTCTTGGAAGCCACTTCCTTCACCATCTGGGCTCCCATATTCTCGACATTGTCCTCGAGCTCTATTTCTTTTGCCACGGTCACACCGTCTTTGGTGACAGTCGGTGCGCCGAATTTCTTTTCAATGACGACATTGCGTCCCTTGGGTCCAAGGGTCACCTTCACGGCGTCGGCAAGCTTGTCCACACCGGCCTTCAGGGCATTGCGGGCATCCACATCATATTCGATGAATTTTGCCATTGGGTTTCAACTCCTATCGCTTAATGGTTCTCTGTTTCTGTTTTCAACATCGATGGTTTGTGCCTGAAACTGCAACAAAGTTACAGATTTTTGACAGACCGAACTTTGACATTTTAGCACTCTCTCCATCGGAGTGCTAATTTCATACAAATTGTCTTTATTTTCAATAGATATTTTCAAATATTTTCCCCGAAGCAGGGCTGCCGGACCGAAAAAAAGGGCACTTGCATTCTTTCCCGACGCTGAACTAATTTCTCAGGTGAAAAGGAAAGTGCGCCTGCTGTTCATCAACCCCTGGATCCATGATTTCGCCGCTCATGATTTCTGGATGAAGCCCATCGGTCTGCTTCGCATCGCAGAGCGCCTGACAGGCTTCGGATTCGAAATACACTGGGTCGATCTTCTGGATCGATTCAATCCTCTCTGGAGCGAGGGCAGAACTTCAGGGAGTCACGGTAAATGGCCCCGGACCGAGATCGAGAAACCGGCAACTCTGCGGCATATTCCCCGCCGTTTTTCCAGATACGGTGCAGAAATGGAAAAGGTCATCCGCCACTTAAAGTCTCTGCCCCGTCCCGACATGATCCTGATGACATCCCACCTGACCTACTGGTATACGGGAGTGAAGGAGACCGCGGAACTCTGCCGGCAGATTTATCCCGGTGTTCCACTGGTCCTCGGCGGACTTTACGCAAGTCTCATGCCCGGGCACGCAGAGAAAATAATTCAAGCCGATTACCTGATCACCGGCCCCGGTGAAGAAAAAATCCTGCAACTCATTGAGAAGACGCTCAACTTTTGCCCCAAAAATACACACAGCTCAGCCTCAACCTCAACCTCATCCTCATCCTCAGCCGCAGCCTCATCCTTGACCTCAATTTCAGCCTCAAGCTTCTCAAGCTTCTATCCCCATATCGGAGCCTTCCCGCTTGAAAGCAGCCGGGGTTGTCCCTACCACTGCTCATTCTGTGCCACACCCCTCCTGCATCCGGATCTGCTGCAGCTCAATGCAGAGGAATTTGCGGACTATATTATTGATATGCAGAACAGACTGGGTTTCACAGAAGCTGTCTTTTATGACGATGCCCTCTTTTACCGCCCGGAGAAACATATCAAACTCATTTTAAAACGCATCATCAGGGCGGACCTGAAGTTGACACTGCACACACCCAACGGTCTTTTTCCCAGATTTATTGACAGGGAACTTGCCCAACTGATGCGTCAGAGCGGGTTTGTCCGGCCCCGTCTGAGTCTGGAGAGCACAGATCCGCAGCTGTCGGACCGCATCACCCGAAAAGTAGCCGTAAAGGACTATCTGTCCGCCGTTGAGGCTCTTCAGGCTGCCGGCTACGGACAGGGACAGATCCTGACATATCTCATGGCCGGTCTGCAGGGACAGAGTGATCATTCCATACGCCGCAGTATGCAGCTGGTCCACGAACAGGGTTCACTGATCGGTGTCTCTTTTCTTTCTCCCATCCCGGGTACAGAGGATTTTCTGCGCTACGGATTCCCTGAGGACAGTGATCCGCTGCTCTTCAACACGACGGCCTTTCCCTATACCCTCGGAGGAGATCATCCGGACCGCTTCGAGGCCTTGAAAAGAGAAGCGCATACATTGAATTCACGGCTTAAATGAGCTAAATTGACCCATGGAAAAACTAACAGTCAAAGATGCCGTCCTCAACTCCCGGCGCGTAAACATACATATTGAAAGCGGACTGATCCGCCGTATCAGTGATGCGGGGCGGGAGGATGCAGGCCCGGAACCCGGGGAAGATGTTTTCGATGCCCGGGGAATGCATGTGATTCCCGGACTTCACAATGGACATACGCACAGTGGGATGAATGCCCTCAGGGGACTGGCGGACGATATGCCGCTCATGCCCTGGCTGGAGACTGCGATCTGGCCGGCTGAAGCCCGTCTCAGCAGGGAGGATATTTACTGGAGTGCCCGCTTTGCCGTGCTGGAGATGATCCGGGGCGGAACCACTTTTTTTTCTGATATGTACTGGCACCGGGATCTGATCGTCCGGGCCGTATCGGAATCCGGGATCCGGGCGCGGCTCAGTGAACCGGTGCTGGATCTGGGAAATTCAGAGAAGAGGGACCGGGACCGGCAGCTGATGCTGGATGCCTACGACCGTGCTTCACAGGATCCCACCGGTATACAGATGAGCCTGGCCCCTCACGCCGTGTACACCGTCAGTCGTCCGCAGCTGGAATGGGTGGGCCGCTTCAGCGCCGAGAAGAATCTGCCGATTCATATACACTGCAGCGAAACCGAACAGGAAGTGAAAAACTGCTACAAAGAAACCGCATTGAGTCCCGTGCAGTATCTCGATCAGCTCGGCTGCCTGACGGAAAGAACAGTACTTGCTCACGCCGTCTGGGTGGATGAGAGCGACCTGGACCTTATAGCGGAAAGGGGAGCAGCCGTGGTGACCAATCCCGTGTCCAACGCCAAGCTGGCAGTCAACCGGCTCTTTCCCTGGCCGGAATACAGAAAGCGGGGCATTCCTGTCTGTGTCGGGACCGATTCTGTCGCCAGCAACAATGCCCTGAATCTTCTCAACGACGTTAAGTTCCTGAGCCTTTCACTGAAGCATCACTACAACGATGCAAGTCTCCTCACAGCCGATGAGTGCATGGATCTGCTGACCCGGGATGCCGCGGCGATACACGGTCTGAATTCGGGGGAGATTGCTGAGGGGCAGGCAGCGGATATGGTTTTTCTCGACCCGGAGCATGTCAGTATGCATCCTCTGCACAGCCTGCATTCCTCTCTGGTCTACGGAGAGGCTGTTCAGGCTGTGGATTCCGTTATGGTCGCAGGAAGATTCGTCATGGAGCGCGGGCATGTCAGAGGACAGACTGAGATCCTGGAACATATCAGGCATATTGCCGGAAAGATAAGGGCCAGCTAGGATGGAAGAGAATTTCCCTATGCCGACGCTTTCAGGACCGATACAGGCGGGAGTGCACTGAGATGGGCCGCATTCACAGCGCTCCGGAAGCTCTGCTCTTTCAGGGCATCACATATTCGGACGAACAGGTGCTCCAAGAGGTTCTAAGCAGCCTGGAAAATGAGCAGGGTCCGGTACTGGCGGCAGCGGGCCCCCATGATTTCAGCGCAAGGACAGACTATTACGAAAAGGAAATGGGCAGAAATCTCAGAAAACTCTACCTTCTCTTCAGTCAGCGCATGACAGTTGAGGACAGCTGGCAGTACAAACTGCAGAGTCAGGCACTGGAGGCGGCCTTCACTGAGGCCGGGAAGCGGCGCGTCAATATTGATCCCGGTCTTCTGACGCTTTACAATTTTACACTTTTCTCAAGCAAGGGTTTCAGTCACAGGATCTACCTGTCCCTTGGCATTTACAGCGAACTGACCCTCCTACGAAAAGGCGGACGCTGGGAAAAGCTCCCCTGGACCTATCCTGATTACCTGGACAGCACCGTTCTGGCCCTGCTTGACAGGGGACGTGAAGAACTTCTCGGCAAAAAGCCCCGCCCGGATGCCGACACAATTCTGCCTTCGCTCTGATATAATTCTGCCTGTGCTCTGATACAATTCTGCTTGCGCCCCTAAATGATTCCTCTGTATATTTGGGTCCCGGAAAATACGCAAAGTAGAGCCTGAAAACGGCAACAACTTTGTTGACATTCAAAAGAAGATTATATAACTTCGCCGGCTCTCCTGTTGTTTGAGAGCTGAGAATTGTAACACGGAGGAAGAACATTTGAAGACATATTCCGCAAAACCGTCAGAGTTCAATGCTGACTGGCTTGTCGTGGATGCCGAGGGCGTGAGCCTGGGTCGTCTTGCCAGCCAGATTGCACAGCTTCTGCGGGGTAAACACAAACCGATCTTCACCCCTCACATTGATACGGGTGATTTTGTGATCGTTGTAAATGCCGAAAAAGTCCGCCTCAGCGGAACGAAAGAGGAGACCAAGAGTTATTTCCGACATACTGGTCATCCCGGCGGCGCCCGTTTCACTTCCTACAGGGAATTGCTTGAAAAACATCCTGAACGGATCATTGAGCACGCAGTCAAAGGTATGCTGCCCCACAATCGTCTGGGACGGCAGATCATTAAGAAACTGAAAGTGTATGTCGGTCCGGAGCATCCGCATCAGGCACAGCAACCCAAAATCCTGGAAAAACTGTAGGAGCATGACAGCATGTCAAAAGAAACTTTGAGTATAGGACGTCGGAAAAGTGCTGTGGCCCGTATCAGAATGAAAATGGGCACCGGCCAGATCACAGTCAACAAAAGGACACTGGAAGATTATTTCGGCCGCAAGACCAGTCAGATGATCATCCGTCAGCCTCTGGAACTGACGAACAACGTGAATAAGTTCGACATCAGTGTCAATGTCCGCGGCGGCGGTCTCACAGGTCAGGCCGGCGCTGTGAAACACGGTATCAGCCGTGCGCTTGTCAAAGTGGATCCTGAACTTCGGAAGGTTCTGAAGTCCAGCGGATTCCTGACCCGGGACGCCCGGAAAGTCGAACGGAAAAAATACGGTTTACGTGGTGCCCGCCGCGCATTCCAGTTCTCGAAACGTTAATCGATATCGGAGCATTGAATGGAAAAGATCACTGTTGAAAATTTACTGGCTACCGGCGCACATTTCGGTCACCTGACCAGCAAATGGAACCCTGCCATGAAGGATTTCATCTTCTCCAAGAAGAACGGGATCCATATCATCGACCTGAAGCAGACTGTGACAGCCATTGAACGGGCTGCAGAGTTCCTGAATGATCTCGTCCGCAAAGGCGGTGAGATCCTGTTCGTCGGAACAAAGAAGCAGGCGAAGAGCATTATTGAGGATGAGGCCCTGCGCGGAAACATCCACTACATCACTGAACGCTGGCTCGGCGGCACCCTCACCAACTTCGTCACGATCAAACGCAGTATCCGTCGACTGGAGCAGCTGCAGAAGGAAAGTGAGAATGAGGAAGCCTGGAAAAGCCTGACCAAGAAAGAGATCCTGGGCATGCTGCGGGAGAAGGACAAACTGCATCTGCTGCACCGCGGGATCAAGAACATGAAGAAACTGCCTGATGCCGTGTTTGTTGTGGACTCCGTTTATGAAGCCACAGCCATTCACGAAGCCAGGATTCTGGACATCCCTGTTCTCGCCATCACGGACACCAATGCCGACCCTCAGGATGTGGATTTTCCCATTCCCGCCAATGATGACAGCTATCGTACGATTCAGCTGATCACCAAGGCAATGGCAGATGCAGCTATTGCCGGCCGCAACTTCAACCGTAAGGGCAACAGTGCCGAGGAAGAAGCTGCTCTGGCAGAGGATGAGAAAAAAGCTGCAGACGCAGGCAGAGAGAAAAACTGACGATAAAACAGAACACAGCAACATACAGCATTTGAACTAGGAGAAAGCATGCAGATTTCCGCCAGCATGGTCAAAGAACTGCGGGATCGTACCGGAGCCGGTATGATGGACTGCAAGAAGGCCCTGTCAGAAAGCAACGGAGACGTTGAAAAAGCCATTGAACACCTGCGCAAGTCAGGTATTGCCAAAGCTGAGAAAAAAAGCGGCCGCGATGCCAAAGACGGTGCAATTTTTTCATATATCCATCCCGGGAACAAGCTCGGTGCTCTGGTTGAAGTCAACTGTGAAACCGATTTTGTGGCAAACACCCCTGATTTTCAGCAGTTTGTACAGGATATGGCCATGCAGGTGGCAGCCACTGCTCCCCTGTCAGTGACCCGTGAAGGGATAGCCCAGGAACTGATTGAAAAGGAAATGGCGATTTTCAAGGAACAGGCGATGAAAGAGGGAAAACCCGAACATATCGCTGAAAAAATGGTTTCGGGCCGAATCGAGAAATTCTACAAGGAGAACGTACTCCTCGAACAGGAATATGTACGGGATTCCGATAAGAATGTTGAGACCGTCCTGAAAGAGATGATCGGCAAGCTCGGTGAGAATATCACTATTTCCCGCTTCAGCCGTTTCGTTCTCGGCGAAGGGAACTGATTCAGAGATCCTTTGATTATATATTAGTGAAAACCCCGTTTCGGCGGGGGTTTTTTATTCCCGGCATTTTTCTTTCGGCGTAAGACTGTGATAGACTCTTTCCATTTTGATGAAAATTACGTAAGATTAGGCCTGAAACTAGGAAGCGAGGAGGTTTTTCGCCATGTTGGATGAACTGTTTCTGGAAACTGAAGAGAAAATGCAGGGTGCCGTGGACCACCTGAGGCATGAGTTTTCCGTTCTGCGGACGGGCCGTGCCAGCACCGGGCTCCTTGAGAATATCAAAGTGAACTATTACGGCAGCCTGACGCCGATACAGCAGGTGGCAAACATATCTATTCCCGAAGCGAGGCTGCTGGTCATTCAGCCCTGGGAAAAGAATATGCTGAGTCCGATTGAGAAGGCCATTCAGGCCAGTGAGCTGGGACTGAATCCCATCAATGACGGACAGTTGATCCGGGTGCCGATTCCGGCTATGACAGACGAACGGCGCAAGGAGATGGTCCGCATTGTCCACAAGATGACCGAGGATGCCAGGATCAGTGTGAGGAATGCCCGCCGGGATGCCAACGAATCCATCAAGAAAATGGAAAAAGAAGGTGAACTGAGCAAGGATAATGCCGCTGACGGCCTGGATCAGGTGCAGGAGGAGACCAATAAATTCATCGAAAAACTCGATGAGCTGATGAAACATAAGGAAAAGGAGATCCTGGAGGATTAGAGCCAGGTGCTGAACAGGCTATTCCCACAGCCCCGGGATAGCCGATGTCCGCTCAACAGATTTCCGATGATCGGACTCCCGCATATCAGACCGCAGTATAGGGAGCATTGCCCGGCACCGGCCGGGCTTTTCATTTTCAGCCGGCAGATACAGCCTGAATCATGAGCACCGGGCATCCTGTGAATAGGGATGCCGGGGGGAATAGTGGATGAAGCTCTGGAGAAAAGTTGGTATATTTGACTCATTATGACAACAGACAGAACACATATTCATATACTGCCTGAAGACCTATGCAACAAGATCGCGGCAGGTGAGGTCATACAGCGGCCGGCCAGTGTGGTCAAGGAGCTGATCGAAAACAGTCTGGATGCCGGTGCGGATGAGATCACTGTGGACCTTGAAAACGGCGGCCGGGATCTGATCCGCATCACAGACAATGGTCAGGGGATGGGGGAGGATGATCTTCTTATGGCCTTTGAGCGCCATGCCACCAGTAAGATCAGAAGCTTCAGCGACCTGGACAGCATTCGCAGCATGGGTTTCCGGGGTGAAGCACTGGCGAGCATAGGCAGCGTCTCACGGGTTGAGTGTATTACAGCGACAGAGGATGGTAATGGGCAGCGGCTTCTTTTGGACGGGGGCAGGATCAGTGACCTGCAGCCCCGCAGTTCGGCCAGGGGAAGCATGTTCTGTATTCGCAACCTCTTTTTCAATGTGCCTGCCAGAAAGAAATTCCTGAAAAGTGAAAATGCAGAATACAGACACTGTCTGGACTATGTCCGGCGTTTTGCACTGATCCATGACCATGTGAATTTTACGCTGAATCACAACGGGAAGGAAATCTTCCGAATAAGGGAAAAGGACAGCCTGAGTCGACTGCGTGCACTGCTGGGAGCTCGGACAGCGGATAGAGCCCTTTTCTTCGAACATGAAAGCCCGCAGCTGAGAGTCAGGGGATTTCTGGGGCTGCCGGAACTCAGCCGCCGACAGGTGAGTGACCAGTTTATCAGCGTCAACCGCCGCATAGTGAATGACCGCCGTCTGAATGCAGTGATCTACTCAGCCTACAGCGATTATCTGGAACGGGGTGAATATCCGTTTTTTGTACTGGACATCGGACTGGACCCAAAAGATCTGGATGTAAATGTACATCCGGCCAAGACGGAAGTAAAATTCAGATATGAGTACGGCCTATTCGAGTCACTGAAAAACCTCATACACAGTGCCCTTCGCAGCCACCTTCAGGGGGGGGCGGTGCATTCAGCGGGAGGACCGTTGCAGAGCCCGGTAGATGACAGGGAAAGCTCGGTCTCAGATCCTTCACTGGTCCGGCCCGCTCAGCGTCCCTTCTTTCGGGCCCGGCAGCAGGACCTTAAAAGCTCTTTTTTTCGCTCGGATCCTCATTCTTTGCACCCGTATAATCCGCGTAATGATGTCCGTTCCGAACTGCAGCCTGATCCGTCCGGGAAGGGCGAGCAGCTGAATGCAGGCAGCGGACAGGAGGCTGGCACTCTGGATCTGGAGCGGCGACTCTCACTGTTTGAGAACAGTCTGGATACGGGAAATGGGCCCGGAGCGGGCTCAGAAGACCGGCGACCGCTTCTCTGGCAGGCGCATGGGCGCTACATATTTGCCCAGGTCAGCAGCGGTGTGGTGGTCGTGGACCAGCACCTGGCCCACAGCCGAATTCTCTTTGACCGGGCTCTGAAGGTTCTGGAGCAGGAAAAGAGCCAGGGACAGGGGCAGCAGCTGCTCTTCCCTCTCACCCTTGAATTCAATGCCCATGATTTCAGTCATCTGCTGGAGATCATTGGCGGTTTGGAAAAACTCGGTTTCGGTCTCAGAGTGTTCGGAAAGCACAGCATCATTGTGGATGCGGTACCGGTGGAGGCCCGTCACATGGACGAAGGCCGCCTTCTTCAGACCATACTGGATGAATACAAGGCATTCAGTTCCAAAAAGAATCCCCTGCATCACAGTCTGGCCCTGGCCTACAGTGACAGGGCGGCCATACGCAGCGGGGAGTCCCTGAGTCCTGCTGAGATGCAGAATCTTATAGACAATCTCTTCAGTTCCTCCAATCCTTATTTCTGTCCCCGCGGGAAGACCGTGATCACGAGTTTCAGTCTGAAGGAACTGGGCAGCAGGTTTTCGTGATGCCTGTGAACAAGGATTCAGCGACAGGGGCAGAGCCCTTATCCTCTATGCACAGCGAGCAGAGGCCTGTTCTGGTCATCAGCGGTCCCACAGCGGTGGGAAAAAGTGATGTGGCCGTCAAGCTTGCTGAAGCTCTGCATGCCGAAATTCTCGGTGCAGACAGCCGGCAGATCTACAGGGGTATGGAGATCGGCACAGCTGCTCCGGAGACAGCTCTTCTGGAGCGGGTTCCTCACCATTTTATTTCTGAGCGGGAGCCTGATGAGGATTACAGTGCAGGGCAGTATGCCCGGGACTGCAGATCGCGCATTGAGCACATTTGGCAGAAGGGCCGGGAACTTATTCTCTGCGGAGGCAGCGGAATGTACATTGAAGCTGTATTCGGGATGCTGCACAGCGGCGCCGGCCCTGCTGACACGGAATTGAGGCAGAGGCTTTACCGGGAGGCGGAGGCCAGGGGCTGGATGGAAACCTGGAAGCTGCTCAGAACAGTGGATCACATCAGCGCGGAGAAAATCGCTCCGGCTGACAGGAAGCGAATCATACGGGCCCTTGAGATTGTGGAGCAGAGCGGTCAGCTTCCCAGCGAACTGTTCTCTGCTCCGACGGAAGCAGACCCTCCCCTTCGTATACACTACCATCTGGATATGGAACGGAATATACTCAATGACAGGATAGCTTTGAGGAGCAGACAAATGATTGAGAAAGGGCTTGTGAAGGAAGTTGAGACCCTCCTCAATCGCTATCCTAGAGAGCTCAACGCCTTTCAAACCGTGGGATACACAGAGATCATGCAGTACCTGGATGGCGAGCTGGATCTCGAAGCGGCCATCGAATGGATCAGCACACACACGCGGCAGTATGCGAAACGGCAGCGCACCTGGTTCAGAAAATTCAGGGCAGACCGGCAGTTTATGCGACCTGCGGGAGAGAATGCCTCTGTGACGGCTGAGCGCATTTGGGAGGCCTGGTCTGTCGACAGCCGGAATTCATGACAGGGCTCACATTTTTTTGAAAATGCTTCCCCCTTTTCCGGGAAATGCAGTAAATTGACAGCAGTTACAGAAAAACGGAGGATCGGTGCTGTTTGATAAGAAACCATTCACATTTGATTCGGTCTTCAGAAATATTCTGAAGATCAGCGGAGTGGTGCTGGCACTTATCATCATGCACTATCTTCGGAATGTACTGGTTCCCTTTGCCATCGCTCTTGTGCTGGCCTATCTGAATGACCCGATCGTGCAGTTTTTTCAGAGCAGAGTCAAGTCGAGGCCATTGGCTGTACTGCTGACCCTCACATTTATCATACTGTTTACGGCGGCACTTTTTGCTTTCATTATACCTGCGCTGGTGAGTGAAGTCAGCTATGTGGCGCAGCTGACGACCGACCTGGTCAACGACAGCCAATTTGCCGCTACCGTCAGTCAGTATCTGCCTCAGGGGATATGGCAGGCGATCAAAGACTGGGTCTTAAGTCCGGAGATACAGAGACTGATGCGGGCGGAAAATATTTTCGCCATTCTGGACGGTGTGGCAAAAAATATTCTACCGGGCGCCTGGGGACTGATCGCAGGTACGGCAAATATTCTGCTGTGGATTCTCGGCCTGGCCTTTGTTATACTGTACCTGGTCTTCATGCTGCTGGACTTTGACAAACTGCGGGCCATCTGGAAGGACCTGCTGCCGCCGGCCTACAGAGAGGAGATCGTAGACTTTATCCATGAATTCAACGGCGCACTTCACCGATATTTCAGGGCCCAGTCCCTGATAGCGGGAATAGTGGGGATACTCTTCGCCATCGGGTTCGAGGTCATCGGGCTCCCCATGGGTGTCGTTCTCGGTCTTTTTGTCGGCGCTTTGAATCTTATTCCCTATCTGCAGACAATCGGGCTGATTCCCGCTTTTCTGCTGGCAATACTCCATGCACTTCAGACCGGCAGCAGTGTCTGGCTGATGGTCGGCCTGACAGCACTTGTCTTTGCGGTGGTGCAGACCATACAGGAAACGCTGCTCATTCCCTATATCATGAAGAGGAATACGGGTCTCAGTCCGGCGATCGTACTGCTGAGTCTGACGATATGGGCGAAGATTCTCGGATTTCTGGGACTCATTCTGGCCCTGCCTCTGACCTATCTTATCTATACCTATTACATGCGTTATCTGGCAGGGATCAGTGATATCACCTACAGTCCGGAAGTGCGGGAGATCCGCACCCTGGAGGAAAAGATCAGCGAAAAAGCCGCCGTTCCCGGTTTTCTGGAACGTTTCAGGGCCGGCAGATCAGAGGACCGCAGTTCAGAGGAAGACAACGACTGAAACATTCAGTGCCGGCATAAGAGCAGCGCAATTTAACCACATTAGACATTATTCCACAGTATCCGTCGGGGATACGAAGCTGTAATATGAACGGGGGCCTTCTCTTTATCAGAGGAGATTGGCCGCCAGTTCCGCCAGGGGACTGCGCTCACCCTTTTCAAGATTGACATGGGCATAGAGGGGCTGCCCCTGCATCTTTTCAATGAGATAGGTTAGGCCGTTGGACTGTGAATCCAGGTAGGGATGATCGATCTGGAATATATCTCCAGTAAAAACGAGTTTGGTCCCCTCCCCTGCCCTGGTGATGATGGTTTTCACCTCATGAGGGGTCAGATTCTGGGCCTCATCGACAATGAAGTAGATCTTCTGGAGACTGCGTCCTCGGATATAGGCCAGGGGTGATATGAGGAGTTTTTCCTCGGTGATCATTGCAGTGATTTTTTTTGATTTTTCATCATTGTCGGCATAGAGATTCTGTATCACCTTCAGGTTGTCCCAGAGGGGCTGCATATACGGATCCAGTTTACTTTTCACATCCCCCGGAAGAAAGCCGATATCCTTATTGGACAGCGGTACAACGGGGCGGGCAAGAAAGATCTGGCGGTAGAATCTGCTCTGCTGAAGGGCGGAGGCAAGGGCGAGAAGGGTTTTTCCCGTGCCGGCGGTCCCGCTGATGGTACAGAGAGGAATGTCTCTGTTGAGCAGGGCATTCATGGCAAAGGTCTGCTCGGCATTTCGGGGAACAATACCGTAGCAGTTGTCCTTATCCACCTTTTCCAGGGTCGAATTATTCATATCGTGCCTTGCCAGGGCGCTGTGATTATAGTTTCGGAGAATGTAATACTTATTTGGGATGCGGCTGGCGCTGTCGGGCAGAACGGAATCCGGGAGGCTGAAGGGCACCTTGTAGAGGGCGCTGATCTGCTCATCATCGAAGTTCTCAAGGATATCTTTGCCGGAATAGAGGTGATCCACACTTTTGACCTGATCTGTGGTGTAATCCTCGGCGCGGATGCCCAGGGCTTTGGCTTTCACCCGCAGGTTCACATCCTTGGTGACGAGAATGATGAGAGCCGAGGGCTGTTCTTCCTGACAGGTTCTGGCGATACTCAGGATTCGATGGTCCATCAGATCTTCCCTGAAGGTCTTTTTTATCTCGGGGTGCATTTCCCTGATCAGGACGATCTTCAGCGTACCCTTCCCTTCTCCGAGGGGGTAACCGGTACTGAAGACGGTTTTGCCGAGCATCGTATCCACAGTCCGGACAAATTCCCGGGCATTGTGATTGATCACCTGATTGCCGCGTTTAAAATGGTCCAGTTCCTCCAGTACGGGCATGGGCAGGATGATGTCATTTTCCTGAAAATTGTGGATGCAGCTGGAATCGTGCAGAATCACATTCGTATCAAGAATAAATATCTTCTTCTTTTTCCTGGGCATGATCAACTCCTTGCTATATACACAAGATAAGGCTCCCGCAGGACAATCACCATGGAAAAAAGATCAGAAATAAAAAGGGGCCGCGGGGGCCCCTTGAAGATTGGCTGACCACATCCCCCGCAAAAGCGGGGATCTGAAGATCATTTCAGGAGTTTGAGAAAGAAGGCAAAATCCAGAGCGATGTCCCGATACGCTTTGAACCTACCGGATGCACCGCCGTGTCCGGCTTCCATATCTGTTTTCAGGAGCAGCAGACGGTCGTCTGTTTTCATATCCCTGAGTTTTGCGGTCCATTTTGCCGGTTCCCAGTACTGCACCTGACTGTCGTGCAGGCCTGTTGTGATCAGGATATTCGGATAGTCCATTTCTCTGACCTGATCATAGGGAGAATAGCTGAGCATGTAGTGATAATATTCTTCTTCATTGGGGTTGCCCCATTCATCGTATTCCCCGGTGGTCAGGGGGATGGATTCGTCGAGCATGGTAGTGACGACATCCACGAAGGGCACTGCAGCCACCACGCCGTTGAAGAGATCGGGTGCCATATTTATGACGGCGCCTATGAGCAGCCCGCCGGCGGAGCCGCCCATGGCGAACATCTGCGATGAGCTGCTGTAGCCTTCATCCACGAGCCAGCGTCCACAGTCGATAAAATCAGTGAAAGTATTCATCTTGTTCAGCAGTTTCCCATCTTCGTACCACTGCCTGCCCATCATCTGACTGCCTCGGATATGGGCGACGGCATAGATAAAATTCCTGTCCAGCAGGCTGAGGCGGTAACTTCTGAAGGAGGGATCCATGGTGATTCCGTAACTGCCGTAACCGTAGAGAAGAAGGGGATTGGGACGGCTGGTGTCCAGATCTTTACGGTGGACAAGAGAGACGGGGACAGAGGCTCCGTCACGGGCAGTGACAAAGATGCGCCGGGTAACATAGTCCTCGGGATCGTATCCGCCGACGACCTCATCCCTTTTCAGCAGGATGGATTCTCTGCTGTCCAGATTATAATCATAGACAGTATAGGGTGTGGTCAGACTGGTATATCCATAGCGAAACACTCGGGTATTGAATTCAGGATTTGTCTCAATGCGGATGGTGTAGGCTTCTTCATCCATAGACATATAGCGGTCCAGACTGCCGTCATAGGACAGAAAACGCAGCCGGGTCAGTCCTTCTGAACGTTCTTCGAGTACATAATAGTCGGAAAACAGTTCCAGACTTTCCAGCAGAACATCCCCGCGATGTGCCAGCACCTCGGACCAGTTGTCTTTGGATGCTGCGGAAACCGGAGTCTGCATGAGACGGAAATTCTGGGCCTCCCAGTTCGTCAGAATATAGAAGTGCTCCCCGAAATGATCCACGGAATAGAGCAGGTCTTCTTCTCTGGGATGGACAAGCACCGGTTCACTCATAGGTTTGTCCGAGGGAATATACCTGAATTCCGAGGAGAGAGTGCTGTAGGACGCAATGAAGATAAACTCCCGGGACTTGCTTTTGTACACATAGGTTGCGTAAGTATCCTCAGGTTCCTGAAAGACAAGGGTTTCGCTGTCTTCCCTGCCGACGGAATAGCGGTAGATCTGATAGGGACGGAGGGTCTCATCTTTACGATCGTAGAAGAGGGTGCTGTTATCCGCTGCCCATGCAGCCCGACCGGTGGTATTGACGATCCTGTCCGGGAGGATCTCACCCGTACTGAGGTCTTTGACCATGATCGTATACTGACGCCGGCTCACTGTATCCACGCCGAAGGCCAGAAAGCGATTGTCCGGGGAGACCGTGAGGCCTGAGACGTTGAAGTAGGCATATCCTTCGGCCATGACATTCACATCCAGAAGAATTTCCTCCTCTGCGTCCGGGCTGTCGGCTTTTCTGGCATAGACCGGATATTCCTTTCCTTCTTCATATCGACTGAAATACCAGTATCCGTTCAGCAGATAGGGCACTGAGCTGTCATCCTGTTTCAGACGCCCGATCATTTCCTGATAGAGCTCCTCCACCAGATTCTCCTCACCCTGGAGCATGGCATCGGTATATGCATTCTCGGCGTTGAGATAATCAATGACCTCGGGGTTCTCCCTTTCGCGCAGCCAGTACCATGGATCCTGACGGGAATCGCCGTGAATCGTCATCTCATGGGGAAGCTTTTTGGCCATAGGTGCCGCCAGAGCCGTACTTTTTCCTGACTCCTGCACCAGGGCGCTGTCTGACTTCAGGTTTTCATGACCGCAGGCCGTGAAAAGCAGAACGCTGAAGAGTAGAATTCCATACAATCTGTAGCTGATTTTCATTTTTATTCCTTTACTTTTTTGAGTTTTAATTACAGTTCAGCCCAGGCCCGCTCAATCCTGCTGTCCTGCCCTTGAGCCTTTGTCATTGTATTTTTCGATCAGAGAGACCAGAATAATGACGGTGAAAGCGAGTACATAGGAACTGAATCTTTCAGTGACCGACTCGGATAGAATCGGGATATTTTTCCAAATGACGGTTGAGACTGCCCCTGTGACCATACCGGCGAGGGCGCCATTCCGTGTGATTTTCGGCCAGTAGAGCGTCAGGACGAGAACGGGACCGAAACTTGCACCCAGACCGCTCCAGGCGTAGGACACCATGGAGAAAACCAGATCCTGGCTGTAGAGGGCCAGAAGAAAGGCGGCAGCTCCCACAGCCAGTGTAAGTACCCGGCCGGCTAGCAGGAGTTTAGAGGGATTCCAGTTTTTTTTCATCAGTTTATGGATGATATCCTCGGTCAGGACAGAGCTAGCGACCAGAAGTTGAGAATCCGCCGTACTCATCATAGCGGCGATGGCACCTGAGATGAGAATCCCTGCCAGCCAGCCCGGCAGCAGAGTGCTTGCCATATAGGGCATCAGCTGTTCAGGATCTGCAAAATAGCCGCTGCCATAGAGCTTGAGCCCCACAATGCCCATAAAAAAGGCACCGAAAAAAGCAGGAACAGCCCAGACAAAGGCGATGTGTCGCCCCCGTCTTATCTCTGCGGAATCGTGGATGGCCATGAATCGTGACAGCAGATGAGGCTGGCCTGTATAACCGAAGCCCCAGCTTAAACCGCCGAGTACGACAGCCAGAGCCGGAAGTCCGGTTTTAAGGCCAAGCAGAGAAGACCAGGAGGCGCTGCCCTGATGCAGGGTGTCCGCTGAGCTCAGAATTTCTGCAAATCCTGCAAGCGGAAGGAAGACCAGAGTGCCGAACATGATCAGAGCCTGTATCATATCTGTCCAGACCACTGCAAAAAAGCCGCCCAGCAGCGTATAGAAAATGATGATGCCGGCCCCGAGCATCATACCCTGCAGCTGACTGATGCCGAAGGTGACATTGAGCACCTTCCCGGCCGCATTGAACTGGGCCGCCACATAGAATGCAAAAAAGAAGAGAATGATGGTGCTGGAAATGATGCGGAATAGGTTATTGTCGTCCTGGAAATGGACACTGAACATATCGGGCAGAGTCAGGGAATCGTAACGGCCGCTCATATCCCGCAAGGGTTTGGCAATGAAGATCCAGGAGATAAAGATACCGGCCAGACAGCCGATCACGGCCCAAAGCTCCAGAACCCCGGCGGCAAGAGCAGCACCGGGCAGCCCCACAATTAGCCAGGCCGATTCACCGCTGGCACGTTCGGACAGAGAGATCGCCCAGGGTCCCAGTTTGCGCCCCGCCAGAAGATAATCGGCATGTGTTTCATTGCGGCGGTAGGCTCTGATGCCGATCAGCAGTACCAGGGCCAGGTAGAGCAGCAGGCCCGTCAAAATGGAATTCATCTCATTTCCCTCATTTTCACAGGCTTAATTTATCATCTATCCGGCCGAGGAGCCTCAATTATTTTCGCAGGGAGTATGCCGGCCTCAGCAGATAAGGCTTTGGAATTCAGCAGACATCTCTTTATCTTTTTAAATGACTGAATACCAGGCCTGCAGCCCATGCTGAATGTACTGATCATCGGTTCCGACAAGGACCGTTCCCTTGTGAGAAAAATTCGCTCAACAGCGTCGGCGGAAATGCTTCATCTGCAGCTTCTGAACGGTCTCGGTGCGGGAGAAGCTGATACTGCACTGGCCGGGTCTCAACTCCTTATCCTGACAGATCATGCGCTAGACACGTATCCCCGGGGTCCCTCCGAACTGATTGTTGAACTCTCAACCCTCTACCCCTCACTGCCGGTCATCCTGCTGCTGAGGGACGAGAAAAAGGCGGCTCCTGCCCTTTCAGCCGGGGTGGGCCTGCTGCATATCTTCCGCAGACGTTCGGATCTGTCGGGAACGATCTCCATCATTCGATCCATGCTCCGGTCGGTCAGATCATCTGCCGACAGTCAGAGAGGACAGGATGGACTCAGCGGAGGCCCGGCAAAACGCATGGTAGGCAGAAGTTCAGCAATCCGGAAAGTATTCAATGATATCCGGAAAGCCGCCGAGAGCGATATTCCTGTACTGATCCTCGGAGAGACCGGCACAGGAAAAGACCTGGCGGCATACAGCATCCACAATCTCAGCGCCAGGAAGGACAGAGCCTACATACCCGTCAATCTGGGTGCCTGGCCCAGCGAACTGGTGGCCAGTGAACTCTTCGGTCATGAAAAAGGCGCTTTCACAGGTGCCCTGAAGCAGCATAAGGGGGTCTTCGAACAGGGAGATAAAGGAAGTGTCTTTCTGGATGAGATCGACACACTGGATGATAAAATGCAGGTCAGCCTGCTGAGACTTCTGGAACAGAAACGCTTTAAACGCCTGGGTGGTGTGCGTAACCTGCACAGTTCCGCCCGCCTGATCGCCGCCAGCAATGAGGATCTGGATGCCCTGGTTGAGGCCGGCAGATTCAGAAATGACCTTTTTTACAGAATGGACGTGTTCCGTATCCAACTTCCACCGCTCAGGGAGAGAAAAGCGGATATTCCGATTCTTGCCATGGCGACACTGAACGGGCTGAACAGCAGTTATGAACGGAACATTGAGGGTTTTTCCTCAGAAGCCATGCAGGCTCTCCTTTCATTCCACTGGCCGGGGAATATCCGGGAGCTGAAAAACGTAATTCAGAGGGCAGGCCTTGAATGCCGCTCCGGGAAAATACAGCTGCAGGATCTCCCACCCCGCTTCAGACAGGAAAGCTATTCAGAAAAATCCCTCCTGATCCCTGCCGGTTCCACCCTGCTGGAGGCCGAGAGAGAATTGATACTGCATACCCTTGCCCTCTGCGCAAATAACAGAAGCGAAGCCGCCCGACGTCTGGGTATCAGCCGACGGGCCCTGTACAATAAATTGGAAAAACATCATTTAAACTGACCCATCAGCTCTGTCCCCTGTGCAGGCACAGGCAGAGCAGGATTCTTTCAGACCCGGGCAGCAGCTTAGGCTGCAGGCTCTGATAAGTCCGGCGAAATTGTGCATATTTTACACAATATTTCTATATTTATCCACGAGCTGTATAATATATGTACATTTCAAATATTTCCGTATGATTTTCCAGAGGAATTGAATATTCAGAATTACTTATAGCGTTGTTAATAAACAATATAACAATATTTTCCAATAATGGCATCATTCTTGAGACATTGCTTCAGATGACCCAAAAAGGAAGGACAATTAAAATATGTTATATTCAAAGCAGGACATGAGAGATATGCAGGACGCGGACACCATTGCGGACCTGCCTGACAAGATCTCTGAGAAGGGACGATTAAAAAGTATCCATGATGTGGAGATACCCGACGCATTAAAGGATGGAGTGGAGCGACGTGACCTGGGGCACCGGGATTTTGAGAAGGCTGAGTTCTGGAAGAAGATCCCCTATTTTTCTGGTGTCAGTGCAGAGGATTTTATGGATCCGGCATTTCAGAACAGCAACACTGTGACGAAGCTGACACAGCTGGAGGAACTTCTAGAACACATTGTGGCTCCTTCCTTTCTGCAGGATGTGAAGGAAGGCATGCGTGCGACACCGATGAACATGCGGCTGTCCCCCTATATCATGGGTTTGATCAACTGGGATGATCCATACAATGACCCCTTGAGAATTCAGTTTATTCCCGTCAGCAGCAGTTATCGTGAAGACCATCCGAAGCTTTCACTGGACAGTCTCCACGAGCAGGCGGACAGTCCGACCGAGGGACTGGTTCACAGGTATTTTGACAAGGCGCTTTTCCTGCCACTGGATGTCTGCCCGGTGTACTGCCGGTTCTGCACCCGCAGTTATGCCATCGGAAGCGATACGGATCTTGTCAGCAAATACAGTTTCAAAGCTGTTCCGGACAAATGGAACAAGGCGTTTGCCTACATTGCTTCTCGTCCTGAGATAGAGGATGTGGTGATCAGCGGTGGAGACACCTATATGCTGAGTGCTGATCGACTGCGGCAGATCGGCATCATGCTTCTGGATATACCGCATGTCCGGCGCATCCGTTTTGCCACCAAGGGACCGGCTGTCATGCCTATGAAGATCCTCAGGGACGATGCCTGGAGGCAGGCCATCGTGGATACAGTGAACAGGGGTCGTGAGATGGGCAAGGAAGTGGTACTCCACACCCACTTCAACAGTCCAAATGAGATCACGGATATCAGCCGTCAGGCCATGGATGCCTTTTTCAGTGAGGGTGTGACGGTGAGGAATCAGAGCGTGCTGCTCCGCGGTGTGAATGACAATGTGGACACCATGACACATCTTGTCCGCAAACTGTCTTACATGAATGTGCAGCCCTACTACATATACCAGCATGATATGGTGAAGGGTGTGGAGGAGCTGCGGACCAAGCTGGAGGACAGTATCGAACTGGAGCTCTCTATCCGGGGGACAACAGCCGGTTTCAACACCCCTCTTTTCGTCATGGATGCTCCCGGCGGAGGCGGTAAGCGGGACCTCCACAGCTATGATCATTACGATCCCATCACCGGGATCAGCGTGTACCGCAGTCCCAGCGTGCATGAAGACAGGGTCTACCTCTATTTTGACCCCATCCACCTGCTGCCGGAGGAAGGACAGCGGCTCTGGGCTGACCAATCAGCACAGGACAGGATCATACAGGACGCTCTGAAAGCCAGCGGCAATGCTGATCTGAAACCGGTGCTGTAGTATGATCCTGGCTGATTACATAATCTTCGGGATCTATTTCATCATTGTTCTGGGAGTGGGATTCTACTTCTTTCTGAACAGCAGTGACCGGGAGGACTACTATGTCGGCGGCCGAAAGATCCCGGCCTCCCATGTGGGGATGAGTATTGTTGCCACAGATGTAGGCGGCGGATTCAGCATAGGGCTTGGCGGCCTGGGCTTCATGATGGGAATATCGGGATCCTGGCTTCTTTTCACCGGTCTCACTGGAGCCTGGCTGGCGGCGGTTTTCATGATACCGAAGATAAAGAGTATAGACAGCCGCGAGGGCATGCTTACCTATCCGGATTTCCTGCGTTTTCACTACGGTCAGAAAGTCGCATTGACGGCCGCGGTTATCAGCGCTGTAGGTTATATGGGTTTCACCGGCGCGCAGGTTCTTGCCGGAGCGAAACTTGCGGCCGCAACCCTCTTTACCGAAAGTGATCCTGCCGCAGCACTGCAGACCGCTCTGTTCATCATGACCGCAGTCGTTCTCATCTATACCGTACTCGGCGGAATCAAAGCAGTGATCTATACCGACACCATTCAGTGGATTATTCTGCTCTCCGGGCTGCTCTTTCTGGGAATACCTTTTGCGCTGATCGAAGCCGGAGGCTGGGAGGGTATTCGTCAGGCACTGCCTCCTGAATTCTTCTCACTGAGCAATATCAGTTTTCTCCAGTTTTTCAATTGGTTCATCACCATCGTGCCGATCTGGTTTATCGCGATGACACTGTATCAGAGAATATACAGTGTCCGCAATACCCGGGAAGCACGGAAAGCTTTTTATATTGCAGGGCTGCTGGAATATCCGCTGATGGCCTTTATCGGTGTGTTTCTGGGAATGGTTGCCAGGATATTCTTTCCGGAGGCTGAAGCCGAGCTGGCGATGCCTCTACTTCTGAAGGAAGTACTTCCACCCCTGGTCACCGGTGTGGTCATTGCATCCTATTTCAGTGCGATAATGAGTACAGCTGACAGCTGCCTGATCGCGAGCAGCGGCAATATCGTCAATGATATCTTCGAACAGACCTTCATGAAGGATTACACAGAAGCAGTAAAAATGAAGATATCCCGCTGGATGACCTTGGGCATCGGCCTTCTGACCTACCTGATCGCCAGAGAATTTACCACCGTCCTCGACCTTATTCTTCACAGCTACAGTTTTATGGTGGCCGGTCTCTTTATTCCGACGCTGGGGGCCTACTTCTGGAAGCGGAGTCAGCCGCTGGCTGCCCTGATATCCATGATCGGCGGCGGCAGCATCACCCTTATTCTCATATTTACGTCCTATGAGCCTATTCGCGGACTGGATCCCACCGTTTACGGCATTACGGTTTCAGCCATTCTCTTCATATCCATTTCCATTCTGGAATCGAACAGGATAAGAATACAATGACAGATCAGCTGACAGAACATTCAGGAAGTATCTACCAGCACGGGCCTCACAGCAGCCGTGTTTACATCATGAAAGCAGCAGCCGGCGCTGAAGCAGAGCTTATAGCCCACGTCCATGAACTGGCGAAAGAGAAGGGCTACGGCAAGATCATAGCAAAAATCCGAGCTGCTGCAGCTCCCATTTTCATAAAGGAAGGATACCATATCGAGGCAAGGATCCCCGGGTTTTTCCCGCCGAACGGAGAAGAGGCTGTATTTGCGGCCCTCTACCCTGACCCGGACCGGATCAGGACCTCTGCAGAGCGCGTGTCCCATGAAAACATGGTCATGAAACTGGCGAAGGAAAAACGAAGCGATCATCTACTAAATCCTACGCTGCCGCCGGATTACAGACTGAAAAGTCTGCTTCCGGAGGATCTTCCCCGTCTGGCTTCACTCTATCGCCGGGTGTTTCCCAGCTACCCTTTTCCCATTCATGATATCGAGTACCTGCAGGAGACCATGGACAGTCATGTGAAATACTTTGGAATTTTCAGAGGAGATGCTTTGGCCGCTGCAGCTAGTGCAGAGACGGACGCTGCCTCCAGAAGTGCGGAAATGACAGATTTTGCCACAGATCCGGAGCAGCTCGGAAGAGGTCTGGCTCTGAATCTGCTTCTGCAGATGGAAACAGTGATGGAAGATGAGGGTATTCTGAATCTGTACACCATAGCCAGAGCAGCCAGTGCAGCTATGAATATCACATTCGCCAGGGCAGGTTACCGCTTCGGCGGAAAACTGCTGAACAATACGCAGATTTCCGGATCCATTGAATCCATGAACGTATGGTTTAAACCGGGGATTTATTCAGAAAGAAAATTCCGGTAAAGCGGATCTTCTCTGAAGGTTGTATAGGAAAAGTAAACAATATTTTGAAAACCCAGCTCTCTGGCATCGCGGATCTGCCGTTCTGAAACGGCCGGATGCAGTCGCCAGAGGCCGATCCCGCAATCGACCCGGCCTGCAGTCTCCGGATCCAGAGACTGCCGTATAGTGCGGAGATTTTCCATAAATTCCGGCTGATCGTGGTAATTCATGATCACGACGCGGTCCACCCAGCCTTCATTCAGCCAGCGGGGCCAGTCCTGGAAGAAGCGGGTCCGCGCCTCCTGAATACTGGGTTTCACCGCAGCTGATATAAGGGGAGGGTCAATTCTTGAATTCACGTATCTGCGGATCCTGATCAGCAGCTCATTCACCGCCTCCGTGCGATACGCATCATACATATCAAAAAACTGTTTCTCGGGAATTTTCCTCTGTCCCGGATTCCCATCCTCCATGTACCACGAGGGATCGACACCGGTCTGCTGTCTGAAGATCTCTCTTGCCTCAGGATTAAAGCCATAATCCCTGTTCTGAAAACGTATATAGTCAAAATGGATGCCGTCCACCGGATAATTCTCAAGGATCTCTCTGACCAGAATATACAGGTACTGATTCACCTTCGGGTGCACAGGGGAGAGATAACTGCCCTCAAAAAAGCGGTTGCGCTGTCTGTTCAGACGCAGCTCAGAATCCCTGATACCGAATCGATCCATAGAAGTCCATTCCGGGAACAGATTATACACATGATCCATGGACGGTTCATCTTCATGATTCGAATAAAGGATATAAGTATTGAACCAGGCGTGTACACGAACGCCGTACTCGGGGGCCGAACTGCAGATATAATCCAGCGGATCGAAATCCCTGGGTTGAACACCAGCATTCATGGACAGAAAGCGGCTTCTGTAAAAAGCATCCCCCCTGCCTCGTATCTGGAAATAGACATCCTCTATTCCGTTGTCCCTACAGAATTCAAGGACCTCTCTGATACTCTCCTCATCTCTCGCGAACTGCCGTGTAACCCAGATCCCGTCAGCGGCCTCAAGCTTGATAAAAAGCCCTGAAATAGCAAACAGGGCAGTCAAAAGAACTGCCCTGTACATATATGAGGGAGAATAAAAGAAATGAATCTTCAGAAGATCATTCCTCTTTTTTCTCTTCTTCTACGGTCTCAGCTGCCTCTTCTGCAGACTCGGCGCTATCCTCTGCATTTACTTCTGCAGTCTCAACGCTTTCCGCATCCATGGATTCAGTATTGTCCTGAACTTCATCCGGCGCATCCTGGGCTGCTTCCTTTACTTCGGCAGCAGGTGCTGCAGCGACGGGAGCCGCCTTTTCAGCAGGACTTTCCTTGACAGCCGTCTTTTTTACAGCGGCTTTCTTAGCTGAAGGTTTGGAGCTTTTTTCTGTACCGAGGAAATCCACAAGTTCCAGAAGCACCACCTTGGCGGCATCATTCGGGCGGCGACCGAGTTTATAGACCCTGGTATAACCGCCTTCGCGTGTTTTATAGACAGGAGCGATCTCTTCAAAGAGCGCTTTCACAACCTCTTTCTGACGCAGAATTGCAAAGGCAAGCCGGCGTGCATGCTGTGTGTCCTTTTTCCCGTAGGTAATTAGGCGTTCCACAAGGCGGCGTGCTTCTTTGGCCTTCGCTTCGGTTGTCTTGATCCGTTTATGGATGAAAAGGGATGCAGCCATATTGGCCAGCATGGCCTTTCGATGGCTGGGAACCCGTCCGAGTTTCTTCGTTTTTTTTCCGTGTCTCATGATGATCCGTCTCTATTTCTTTAAGGGCTCTTTAATGTAATCCGTGATTTCCATGCCGAAGCGCAGACCGAGTTCATCGAGTTTTGCGATAAGCTCGTTGAGAGATTTGCGGCCGAAGTTTTTAAAGCGAAGCATTTCGCTTTCTTCCTTTGACACGAGATCTGCGATATTCTTGATCTGAGCCGCCTGCAGGCAGTTGTAGCTGCGGACGGACAGTTCAAGTTCATCGATACTGCGTTCAAGCTGTCTCTTGATGCGGAGTTTGTCTTCATCGACCTGAAGTTCCGGTTCGATGATATCCGCAGACAGAAGAGCCATAAAGGGTTTAGTGTGATCGATCAGCATTTTCGCAGCGTAGGAGATCACATCCTCAGGGCTCATGGAGCCGTCTGTATGAACATCAATAGTGAGTTTTTCAAGACCTTCCTTTACCCCGCTCTGCAGGGCCTCAACCATGAAATTGACTTTTTCAATGGGAGAGAAGATAGAGTCAATGAAAATAGTATCGAGGGGGGCATCGGCGGTTTTGTTCATTTCAGACGTATGGTATCCGCGCCCGCGGCCGATACGTATGTCCATATTGAGTTCAATTGCTTCTTCGATGCTCATAATATGCTTATCGGGATTCATGATCTCAACATTCGGGTTGCCTCCGTTCAGAAGACCGGCGGTCACCTGAATGGGGCCCTTGAGCTTAAGGGACAGGCGGATCGGTTTGGAATCCACGAGGTTGACCTTAACCTGCTTCAGGTTGAGAATAATATGAGTTACATCTTCCAGGACACCGGGAATGCTGGAGAATTCATGAAGAACACCGTCGAAGCGGACAGCGGTAATGGCGGCACCTGGAATAGAGGAGAGCAGAGTTCTGCGCAGGGAAGTTCCAAGAGTTGTGCCGAAACCGCGTTCCAGGGGTTCGATGACAAAGCGTCCAAAACGTTTATTTGAAACATCCTGGTCGATCTGTACTTTATTAGGAATTTGAAAATTAGGCATGAATTCGTACCTCTTATTTTGAGTAAAGCTCAACTACAAGCTGTTCGTTAATTTCCTCAGGGATCTGTGAACGCTCCGGTACACTTTCAAAGGTACCAATCAGTTTAGCCTTGTCGATCTTCAGCCAGGGAAGGATCTGTTCACCTCTGACCTTCTTGATTGACTCAAGGATCAGTTCCATCCGTCTGCTTTTGTCACGCACCTGAATTTCATCACCTGCCCGGACAGAAAAGGAGGGGATATTCACCCGTTTACCGTTGACCAGGAGATGTCCGTGGGTTACGAGCTGCCGGGCAGCACGACGAGTCGGAGCAAAACCGAGACGGAAGACCACGTTATCCAGCCTGCTTTCCAGAGCCTGCAGCAGGTTATGACCGGTGATGCCGGATTTATTATCGGCCTTTTTGAAGTAATTCCTGAACTGTTTTTCAAGAACGCCGTACATGTATTTAATTTTCTGTTTTTCACGCATCTGCAGACCGTAATCTGAGAGCCGACCCCTGTGATTGGGACCGTGTTCTCCCGGGGGATAATTCCGACGGGGATTTGAAAACTTGGGGGATTCGAAAACAGCAGCGTCGAGCCGACGGCATACTTTTCCTCTAGGACCTCTGTATCTTGCCATGTTAGACTCCTTATACTCTGCGGCGTTTCGGCGGTCTGCAGCCGTTGTGGGGGATGGGTGTGGTATCTTTGATGGAGGTGATCTCCAGACCTGCAATCTGCAGGGAGCGGATAGCCATTTCGCGACCTCCGCCGGGACCGTTCACCCGGACCTCAACGCGCATCAGACCGGCATCCATGGCTTCTTTTGCAGCCACCTCAGCGGCCTGACCGGCGGCATAAGGTGTTGATTTCCTGCTGCCTTTGAATCCGGCTTTACCGGCTGATGCCCAGGAAATGGCATTGCCGTAGCTGTCTGACAGAGTGATGATCGTATTGTTGTAGGTTGCTTTGATAAAGGCGATACCCTCCGGGTCAACCTTTACCTTTCTTTTCTTTTTCTTGACCTGTACTTTTTTAGCCAATGTATCCTCCTGAAGGGCTAATCATTATTTCTTTTTCTTACCCACGGCGACTCGTTTCTTACCTTTCCGCGTACGGGCATTGTTTTTGGTATTCTGCCCGCGTACCGGAAGACCGCGACGATGTCTCAGACCTCTGTAACAACCGATATCCATGAGCCGCTTGATGTTCATGGTATTTTCGGTTCTCAGGGCACCTTCCACCTTGACTTCCTCGGAAATAATATTTCGCAGGGCCGTAACTTCGTCGGTGTGAAGGTCCTTTATTCTCGTTTCAGGATCAATGTTTGCTTTTGTGATGATCTGCATAGCAGTAGACCGGCCAATTCCGAAAATATAGGTCAGTCCGACTTTTACTTTTTTTTCACGGGGGAGATCCACCCCAGATATACGTGCCAAATCCTGCCTCCTGTCCTAGCCTTGTCTCTGTTTGTGTTTTTTATTTTCACAGATCACACGGACAACGCCGTTCCGTTTAATAATCTTACATTTGTCGCACATTTTTTTTACAGATGCTCTGACTTTCATAACTGAATCCTTTTATTTGTACCTGTAGATGATGCGTCCCCTGCTCAGGTCGTAGGGTGACAGTTCGAGGGTCACCTTATCGCCGGGAAGGATCTTGATAAAGTGCATCCTCATTTTCCCGGAGATATGTGCCAGGACCTCATGCCCATTCTCGAGTTCAACCTTGAAACTCGCATTGGGCAGGGTTTCCTTAATAGTGCCGTCGACTTTAATCGCGCTTTGTTTTGCCATAAATCAATGTCCGTTGGTCAGGATCTCCGGACCTTTGTCCGTGATCACAATCGTGTGTTCAAAATGGGCAGAAGCTTTTCTGTCCCGTGTGATGATGGTCCAGCCATCCTGATCGGTGAATACATCGGCGCTGCCTTCATTCACCATAGGTTCGATCGCGATGACCAGTCCGCTCTTCAGGGTAAGACCCCGACCGGGACGACCATAGTTGGGAACCTGCGGTTCTTCATGCAGATTTTTACCGACGCCGTGTCCAACGAGAGAGCGCACGACTGAGAAGCCGGCTTCTTCCGCAACACTTTGAACGGCGTGTCCGATATCGGAGAGATGACCGCCTGCCTGTGCTTTCTCAATGCCGGCATAGAGACTTTTCTCAGTGACTTCGAGAAGTTTTCTACGCTCGGCTGAGATATCGCCGACGGCAAAGGTACGGGCATGATCTCCATAATATCCATCGAGAATGGTACCGCAGTCTATGCTGACGATATCGCCGTCTTTGAGTTCCCGTCTGCCGGGAATGCCGTGGACGACTTCGTCATTTACAGAGACGCAGAGGGTAGCTGGAAAGCCGTTATAGCCTTTGAAACCGGGAATTGCGCCCTGGGAGCGGATAAATTCCTCGGCAATGACATCCAGGCGGCCGGTGCTGACACCGGGAGTGATCCAGTTCTCAAGTTCCCTGAGTGTATGGTTCACAATTCTGCCTGCGGCCTTCAATTTGCTGATTTCCTCTGAATTCTTGTAATAGATCATAGTTCTGTCACTTCTGTCAGAAGCGTCTGCGCCCTCTGATCTTACCTGACTTCATAAACCCGTCGTAATGGCGGGAAATGAGATGAGATTCGATCTGCTGCAGAGTATCCAGCGCGACACCGACGATGATCAGCAGAGATGTACCGCCGAAGAAGGAGGCCATGTCATAGTCCACATTCAGCACCTTCATAAGGATGTAGGGGAAGATGGCAACGATGGCCAGGGCGATAGATCCGGGGAGGGTGACGCGGGTAAGGATATTGTCGATATACTCGGCAGTACGTTTACCCGGACGGACACCGGGGATGAACCCGCCGTGTTTCTTCATGTTGTCGGCAACTTCGGTGGGATTGAATGCGATAGCGGTGTAGAAGTAGGTGAAGAAAACGATGAGCAGACCGTAGAAGAGCCAATAGACCCAGTGATCGATATTGAAGACACGCATTGCGCTCTGCAGCCATTCCACATCACCGACAAAGGTGGTGATAGTGGAGGGGATGAACATCAGGGACTGGGCGAAGATGATAGGCATGACGCCGGCCGTGTTTACGCGCAGCGGAATGTTGGTGCTCTGGCCGCCGTAGACCTTCCGTCCGACCACGCGCTTGGCGTACTGAACGGGGATCTTCCGCGTTCCCTGAGTCAGCAGGATCACAAAGGCGATCACGATGACCATAAGTCCGAGGAGAATGATCTCACCGAAGAGGCCTTTGACTCCCTGCTGAATAAGAGTGACCTCTTTGAGAATCACATTGGGCAGCAGGGCCATAATACCGATCATGATGATGAGAGAAATCCCGTTACCGATCCCGCGTTCCGTGATCTGTTCACCGAGCCACATAATAAAGATGGTTCCGGCGATGAGAGTGATCATGGTCAGCAGGATAAAGCCGATGCCTGGATTAGGGACGACGGGCAGGGGTTGAGCTGAGGAACCGGCATTCATATTCTGCAGAAAAATGGCAACGCCGTAGCCCTGCAGAGCACTGATGCCGACCGTTCCGTAACGAGTAAGCTGAGTGAGTTTTTTACGGCCTTCCTCACCTTCTTTCTGCAGTCTCTGAAAGTAGGGGAACACAGCGCCCAGCAGCTGAAAGATAATACTGGCGCTGATATAGGGCATGATACCGAGGGCAAAGACAGTTGCTTTCTGGAAAGCACCGCCGGCGAACATGTCGTAGAGGCCCAGAAGCGTATTCTGGAAACTCTGGACAGCGATACCGAGGGCGTAACTGTCTATGCCGGGAATGGGAATATGCCCACCCAGACGATAGATGAAGAGAATGAAGATAGTGAAGAGAACCCGTTCCCTCAATTCATGGATCTTGAAAATGGAACGAATGCTTTGCATCATAGCCGAATGACCTTTCCGCCCGCTTTTTCGATCTTTTCGACAGCTGAGGCGCTGAAAGCGTCGGCTGAGACTTCAAGAGCTTTTTTCAGTTCTCCGTTGCCAAGGACCTTCACAGGTGTGGAGGTATTTTTGATCAGGCCGTAATGAACGAGAGTTTCGGCATTCACGGGACCTTCTTCAATGACCTCGAGTGCGGATACATTGACAATCTGGTATTCCTGACGGAACTGGGCATTGGAGAAACCGCGTTTAGGCACCCGGCGCTGCAGAGGCATCTGACCGCCTTCAAACCAGGGGTGATGTTTGCTGCCGGTACGGGAGAAGGCTCCCTTGTTACCGCGACCTGCTGTGGTTCCGTTGCCGGATCCTTCGCCGCGGCCCTTGCGTTTTCCCTTCTTCGTGGAAGCGGTAGCTGGTTTAAGAGTTGAGAGATCCATCAGGCTTTAACCTCCTCTACAACGACAAGGTGTTCCACCAGGCGCAGCATGCCGCGAATGGCACCGTTATCCTGCTGGGTCACTGTTTTATGCATCTTATTCAAACCCAGGGCATCCATGGTCCGCTTTGTTTTCTCGCGGTAGCCGATAGTGCTTTTGATCTGGGTGATCTTAAGCATTGTCTGTTTCTTAGCCATTAGTTGAACACCTCCTTGACGGTGATGTCGCGGCGACGGGCGTTTGAATAGGCATCCTCAAGGGACTTCAGACCTTCCATCGTCGCTTTCACGATATTGTGGGCGTTGGTTGAGCCCAGACTTTTACTGAGGATATCGTGGACCCCAACCTGTTCCATGATAGCACGGACAGGTCCTCCGGCGATAATTCCGGTACCGGGGGAGGCGGGTTTGAGGACCACCTTGCCGGCACCGTATTTAGCGGTGATCTCAAAGGGAATGGTCCCGTTGATGATAGGCACACGAATGATGTTCTTTTTTGCGTCTTCGCGGGCCTTGCTGATGGCGGAAGTGACTTCTTTCGCCTTTCCCAGCCCGACACCCACATGCCCGTTACCGTCTCCGACAACAACGATGGCGTTGAAGGAAAAGCGGCGGCCGCCGGTGGCAGCCTTGGACACGCGGTTTATCTTGACGACTTTTTCTTCTTTTAGTTCCAGATCAGCCGGAATAATAGTTTTCAAAATAAACTCCCTGTTTAGAAGATTAATCCGCCTTCACGACTTGCGTCTGCGAAGGCTTTGACCCTGCCGTGGTAGACATAGCCGTTGCGGTCGAACACCACTTTCGTGATATTCTTGTCCTTGGCAAGTTCGGCAATGCGTTTGCCAACAACGGTACTTTTCTCGGTTTTGTTCTTCTTCTCAAGTACTTTAACCATTTCTTTTGAGAAGGAGTCTACAGCGACGAGAACACGGTTGCTTGTGTCATCAATGATCTGGGCACTGAAATGTTTATTGCTGCGATAAACAACAAGACGGGGTCTTTCAGGGCTGCCATTGATTTTCTTGCGGATCCGGATTTTCTTTTTCCGACGGATCTGATGTTTGGAAAGTGTTTTATTCATTGATTCCTCCAGCCCTTATTTAACAGCCTTACCGGCTTTACGGCGTACGATTTCATTCTGGTAGCGAACACCTTTGCCCTTGTAGGGTTCCGGGGGACGCAGGGAACGTATCTTTGCTGCAACGGCGCCGACCTTCTGTTTGTCGATACCGCTGACAGTGATGATATTCCCTTTGCCGACCTCGAAACTGATTCCATCGGGGGCATCCATCAGGATCTGATGGGAATAGCCGAGGGCAAAAAAGAGTTTTTCACCTCTCAGTTCCACGGAATAGCCGACACCCTGGATTTCAAGGATTTTGCTATAGCCTACTGAGCAGCCGATGACCATGTTACTGATCAGCGAACGGGTGAGGCCGTGGAGGGCTCTCTGGGATTTGGAGTCATCTGATCGGGTCACAAGGAGGGCATTGTCCTCAACTTTGACTTCGATGCCTTCATTGACGCTGTGGGACAGCTGTCCTTTAGGACCTTTGACAGTGACCAGGTTGCTTTTTACGTCGGCAGTAACGCCGGCGGGGATCTCGATGGGCTGTTTTCCTATTCTTGACATATTTCCACCCCCTACCAGACCTTGCAAAGGTATTCACCGCCGACCTTCTGGCGGCGGGCTTCCTTGTCAGTCATGACGCCCTGGGAAGTGGAAAGGATTCCGATACCCAGTCCGTTTCGGACGCGAGGAATGTTAGAATGGGACACGTAGATACGTCGGCCGGGAGTGCTGATGCGCACCAGGTCGAGAATCACGGATGAACCGTTCTTCTGATATTTCAGATAGAGCCGGAGCATACCCTGTTTTCCGTCATCGATGAGGATCAGGTCTTTGATGAAACCCTCTTTCTTCAGGATGAAGGCGATACGGGTTTTCAGCTTGGAGGACGGGATCTCGACCCAGCGGTGATTGACACGGCTGGCATTTCGGATCCTGGTCAGGAAATCAGCAATTGGGTCTGTAATCATTTTCTTTTCCTTTACCAACTTGCTTTGGTTATGCCGGGGATCTCACCCCGTAAAGCCAGTTCACGAAAGCAGATCCTGCAGAGACCGAATTTGCGGTAAACCGCTTTCGGACGTCCACAGATAGAACAGCGGGTATAGGCCCGAGTTGAGAACTTGGGTTCGCGCTTGGCTTTAGCTATAAGAGACTTTTTTGCCATCTGGGTTTAGTCCTTCTTTTTTTCAGCTGCTTTTTTGAAGGGGAATCCGAAGGCAGCCAGTAATTCGTAGGCTTCCTGATCTGTCTTAGCATTGGTCGTGATGGTGATATTCATCCCTCTGACCTTATCGACCTTATCGTAGTCGATCTCGGGAAAGATGATCTGCTCTTTCAGACCGAAGGTATAGTTTCCGCGTCCGTCAAAGGATTTGGCGGACATACCGTTAAAATCGCGGATCCGCGGGATGGCGATATTGATCAGTTTATCCAGGAAATCGTACATCATGGCCCGTCGGAGAGTCACACGGACGCCAACGGGGTCATTCTGCCGGATCTTGAAGTTACTGATGGCCTTTTTAGCCTTAGTAACAACCACTTTCTGGCCGGTTACGGCCTGAATGTCCCGGATACTGTTCTCGATCTGGTTCGGATCTTCCTTGGCATTGCCGAGGCCTACGGAAACAGAGATCTTCTGAATTCTTGGGATCTCCATAACATTTTTGTAACCGAAACGCTCCTTGAGGTGTGGGACGACCTCATCGGAATACTTTTCAGCTAATCTGGATACGTAACTCATAATCGCTTATTTCCCTTCATCCACAATTTCGCCGGTCTTTTTGGCAACCCGGACTTTCTTTCCGTCATTGAGGACACGGACAGAGCTGCGGGTCGTTTCGCCATTGACCACGAGCATGACATTGGAAGCATGAATAGGTGCTTCCTTTTCCACGATGCCACCCTGCGGATTTGACTGGTTTGGTTTGGTATGACGTTTTACGAGGTTCACCCCTTCGATGATCACACGGTTAGCTTCAGGAAACACCTTGAGAATCTTTCCTTCGCGTCCGCGATCTTTTCCGGCGATGACTTTCACATTGTCATTTTTCTTCACATGCACGGCATCCATCTCCTTATAATACTTCAGGTGCCATTGAAACGATTTTCATAAACTGTTTTTCACGCAGTTCACGGGCAACGGGTCCGAAGATACGGGTTCCACGGGGTTCGCCTTGTTTGTCGATAAGTACAGCAGCGTTCTCATCGAAGCGGATGTAGGAACCGTCTTTGCGTCCGACCTCTTTTTTAGTGCGGACGATAACGGCATGGGATACATCACTTTTCTTTGCAGTTCCGCCGGGAATGGCCTGTTTCACGGCGACGACAATAATATCGCCGACGGAGGCATAGCGGCGTTTTGACCCGCCCAGTACTTTGATACACTGTACCACTTTGGCACCCGTGTTATCGGCAACCCTTAGTTTAGATTCGACTTGTATCATTGAATTGGCCTTTCACAGAATGAATTAGATAATTTCAACTTTAGACACGACTTCAACTAAGCGCCATTTTTTTGTTTTACTGAGGGGTCTGGACTCTTCGATGCGGACAACATCACCGGTCTGGCATTCATTTTTTTCATCATGGGCCACAAATTTGGCTGATTTAGTAATGTATTTGCCATACTGGGGATGACGCAGTCTGCGGCTGACACGGACAACGATGCTTTTATCCATTTTGTCGCTGACGACCTCACCGATCACTGATTTGCGGTTGTTAGAGCTCATTCGAATTTCCTTACTTTCTCTTACCTGATTCGATCTCACGGATCAGGGTTTTCAACTGAGCGATCTCCCGTTTGACATTACGGATCTTCAGCGGGTCATCCAGCTGCTGCAGGGCATGCTGGAAGCGAAGATTCATCAGTGCATCGCGGTCGTCACGGAGTTTGATCTCCGCATCTTCGCGGCTCAGTTCTTTCAATTCACTTTTTTTCAGCATGTTAACCTCCAAATTCCCGTCTGCTGACAAGCTTAGCCCTGATGGGCAGCTTATGTGCAGCGAGACGAAAGGCTTCTTTTGCCATTTCCTCGCTGACACCTTCGACCTCGAACAGGATAGCGCCGGGTTTAACGACGGCCACCCAGAATTCGGGGCTGCCTTTTCCTTTTCCCTGCCGAGTTTCGGCGGGTTTTTTCGTCACGGGTTTATGCGGAAAGATACGGATCCACATTTTCCCGTGTTTTCTGACGATCCTGGAAATGGCGATACGGGCCGCTTCGATCTGGCGACTGGTGATCCATGCCGAATCCAGTGCTTTCAGGCCGTACTGACCGAAGTTCACTGAATTTCCTCTCATCGCGTTTCCGCTCATACGACCGCGGTGGTGGCGACGATATTTTACTTTGCGCGGCATTAACATAAGGCATTACTCCAAGTGTTACTTAATTCGTGTAGACGATGCCGTTGCAGAGCCACACTTTGATACCGATGGCGCCGTAGGTAGTAAAGGCCGTGACGGCGGCATAGTCGATATCAGAGCGCAGAGTATGCAGGGGCACCCGGCCTTCGCGGTAGGTTTCGTTCCTGGACATTTCGGCGCCGCCGAGGCGTCCGGAGACCTGGATACGTATCCCATCGGCATTCATTCTCATGGTAGACTGAATGGCACGTTTGACGGCGCGGCGGTAGGAGATCTTCCGCACGAGCTGCTGGGCGATATTCTCACCGACCAGATATGCATCCAGTTCAGGTTTTTTGATCTCAGTCACATTGACCTGAACATCAGCCTGGGTAAGTTTTTTGACTTCTTCACGAAGAAGGTCAACTTCCTTACCTTTGACCCCGATGACGATACCGGGACGTGATGCATGGACAGTGACAGTAATCAGTTTAGTTGTTCTCTGAATTTCGATTCTGGAGACACCGCCTTTTTCAAGACGTTTGCGGATATACCTTCTGAGCATGAGATCTTCAGAGAGTTTACCTGCAAAATTGCGTTCATCGAACCAGTTGGACAGCCAGGTCTTGGTGATCCCGAGTCTGAATCCAATCGGATGTGTTTTCTGACCCAAAGCTTACTCCTTCTCTTTCAAATCGCTGTCATGGTGTTCCGGAACGGCCACGATAATAGTTAGGTGGCTGCTGCGTTTGCGGATCCGGTAGGCCCTTCCCATGGAGCGGGGCTGAATTCGCTTGGCAGTGGGACCCTGGTCGACAAATGCGGTTTTAACGACCAGTTCCTCAGGATTGACCTTGGCACCTTCATCAGTATTGATCAGGTTGGCCACGGCACTGCGGATGGTCAGTTCGATGGTCTTAGCCGCTTTTTTAGGCATGAAATGGAGGGTATTAAGGGCGTAGTCGACCTTTTTACCCCGCACAAGATCCAGCATCGGCTTGATCTTTTTCGCGCTTTGGCGGATGTATTTATTGACTGCTTTTGCTTCCATTTGATCCCTTATCTCTTCTTATCCGAGCCATGTCCGCGATAGGTACGGGTGGGTGCGAACTCTCCGAGTTTGTGTCCAACCATATTTTCGGTTACATAGACGGGAATAAATTTATTGCCGTTATGCACAGCAAAGGTCAGTCCAACGAATTCCGGCGGAATTGTGGAATTCCGGGCCCAGGTCTTCAACACGCGTTTTTTACCTGACTTATTGAGGAGTTCCACCTGTTTTTCCAGGTTGGCATCGATATAAGGGCCTTTTTTGAGTGATCTACCCATGTATCATTCCTTACTTTTTTCGCCGGCTGACAATAAACTTATCAGACGGATTCTTTTTCTTGCGTGTTTTGTAACCTTTGGTGGGTTTGCCCCAGGGCGTCCGGGGATGCCCGCCGCCTGAGGTTCTGCCTTCACCGCCGCCCATGGGGTGGTCAATGGGATTCATGACAACACCGCGGACCTTTGGACGTTTGCCTTTCCAGCGGTTGCGACCGGCTTTACCGATACTCACATTGCTGTGGTCCTTATTGCCGATCTCGCCGATGGTTGCGTAGCATTCTTCCAGGATCATTCGCATTTCACCGGAGGGCAGTTTAAGCGTTACATACTTACCTTCCTTAGCCATGATCTGGGCAGAGCTGCCGGCACCGCGAGCAAGCTGTCCGCCTTTACCGGGTTTCATCTCGATGTTGTGCACCAGTGCACCGGCAGGAATATTTTTCAGAGGGAGGGCATTGCCCACCTTGATCTCAACATTCTCGCCGGATACGATCGTATCGCCGGTTTTCAGCCCATTGGGGCAGAGGATATAGCGTTTTTCGCCGTCGACATAGAACAGGAGTGCAATATTGGCACTGCGGTTCGGATCGTATTCAATAGCAGCGACCTTCGCGGGGATGTCAAATTTGTTCCGTTTGAAATCCACAACACGATAGAGCTGCTTGTGTCCGCCGCCTCTGCGGCGCATGGTGATGCGACCGTTGTTATTCCGGCCGGCTTTTTTCGACTTGGGTCGAGTGAGTGATTTTTCCGCATCCTTCCGGGTGAGATCGCTGAAATCCAAAGTGGTTTTCGCGCGCAGTCCCGGGGTGTGCGGTTTGTAGCTTTTGAGGGGCATTCTACTTCATTCCTTATACTGTTTCGCTTTCAAGCAGATCGATGCTGTCCCCTTCTCTTAAAGTGACGATAGCTTTCTTCCAGTCGGAGCGTTTACCCGCGGTCCGGATGACTTTGCCGCCACTTCTGACAGTGAGAGACTTGGATTTACCTTTCTGTCCCATTGTCGCCACGTTGGTGACCTTAACGTCAAAACGGGCTTCAATCGCATCTTTTATCTCGAGCTTATTGGCATCCCTGCTGACCTGGAAAGCGTATTTTCTTTCCGTTTCGCTGAGAAAATTCATCTTTTCAGTCAGTATGGGACGTACGATCACGTTCTTCTGCAGCATGTCAGCCTCCTAAATTTCCAGCAGTGTGTTGAAGGTTTCGACAGAGGCCTGATCAATGACGAGCACTTCACAGTCCATAATGTCGTAGGTACTGGCATACTGAGTTTCCATGACAAACACATTGGGAACATTCCTGGAGGCCAGGTAGAGATTTTCCCCGAGTTCATTCACAAGAACAGTGAGTTTTTTATCCTGGAGACCCAGGCTCTTCAGGACAGCCACAAAATCTTTAGTCTTTGCGCTTTCCATGCTCAGTGTATCGACAATCATGAGATTCTCATTCTTGACCTTATAGGAGAGAGCACTTTTGCGGGCAAGCTTTTTTACTTTGCGGTTCAGTTTCAGTTTATAACTGCGGGGAGTGGGCCCGAAGGCTTTTCCGCCGCCGACCCAGACAGGAGATCTGGAGGAACCGGAGCGGGCGGTACCACGACCTTTCTGGCGCCAGGGTTTTCTTCCACCGCCTCTGACTTCTCCGCGGGTCTTAGCTTTGTGCGTCCCCTGACGGATATTGGCCATTTCGGCTTTGACGGCCATGGCAATACAGTGGTCATTGGGTTCGATACCGAAGATTCCGGCATCGAGTTCAAGGGGATTGGCGAGTTTGCTGCCGTCTGATTTCAAGACATCTATTTTCATATCAATCCTCTACCTTCACGATGCGGAGAATACCGTTGCGGCTGCCGGGGACTGCGCCTTTAAGCAGAAGCAGGTTTTTCTCCTTATCAACACTGACCACGACCAGATTACTGACGGTCACGTTGCGGTCACCCATGTGGCCGGCCATGCGCATACCCTTCCAGACACGGCTGGGATCGGAACTTGCGCCGATAGAACCGGGAGCCCGGTGGCGGTCACTCTGTCCATGGGTTTTGGGTCCGCCGCTGAAGCCATGTCTTTTGACACCGCCCTGAAAGCCTTTTCCGATGGAGCGTCCGGTCACAGCGACCTTATCTCCGACGTTAAAGCTGCTCACATCGATGGTATCACCAACGCTGAGGTCTGCTGTATTAATATTCTTAAACTCCTTAAGGGTCGAAAGAACCTTTCCGCTTTTCTTCAGATGCCCCAGCTGAGGCTTATTCAGAAGAGACTCACGTTTCTCAACGAAACCGAGCTGTACTGCTTCATAGCCGTCATTGTCTTCTGTTTTTATCTGAGTCACATAGCAAGGTCCCGCTTCGACCACAGTCACGGGGATATTTTCCCCGGATGCATTGAAGATCCGGGTCATCCCGACTTTTTTTCCTATGATTCCACTCACGGTTTAAACCTTTATCTCTATGTCTACGCCAGCCGGAAGATCTAATTTCATTAGTTCATCGATGGTCTTTGTCGTAGTGTTTAAGATTTCCACAATTCTCTTGTGCACTTTGATCTGGAACTGCTCACGTGATTTCTTGTTCACATGAGGGCTTCTCAGAACGGTGTATACCGAGCGCTTGGTAGGCAATGGTATGGGGCCGCTGATGACAGCTCCTGTTGCTTTCGCCCGCTGTACGATCTTCTCCGTGCTGCTGTCCAGCAGGTTGTGATCGTATGACTTGAGTGCGATGCGTATTTTTTGTCCAGCCATTCTGTTTCAGTTCCTTATTCGATGATTTCAGTCACAACACCGGCGCCGACGGTACGACCGCCTTCACGGATGGCGAAACGCAGTTCCTTTTCCATGGCAATCGGAGCGATCAGGGTCACGGTGATATT
>JGI10211J34971_10000321_pt1 | contig 38328 bp, 38 predicted proteins | sample Etolagsediment_FD_34971 | JGI IMG/M metagenome (IMG submission 34971)
CTCGATCGACTGCGCTAAAACCGGCGAGTCGCTACCCGATGCCGTAGCGCGAACGAAAGCGAAGCAGCCACGCATAGCCGACTACCTGCAACAGCACTATGACGCCTACTGCAAACACCAAGCGGAGAGACCACCGAGCACCGAGGCTAACCAGCGCCGCCGCATGCTTGACGGGTTATACAACAGCCTGAGATAGTCGCTCATCGACGATCAGGGCTCTGATACAGACCTCTGCACCCACGTTGGGTCATGGGGCGTGCCTGCTCGACCGCTTCGAAATCGCTTTTACCGAGACAGATCAGCACCAGATAGGTACGGATGAGATCGATGTTCGGAATAGCGTGGCACTTGACGCTGGAGCGCGCGATTTTAGTCAATGAGGCCAGCTTGTTGAGAGACTGCCCGACTAGGGCCAGACCGCCGTGTGTATGAGTTGCAGGCCCTGTGGTTACAGGCTTTGCGGCAGTTTTGTGGGATTTGAAGTCACGGAATCAGGAGACCCCCTATGAAAGAGAGCGACATCGAACAACACCTCATCACCAAGCTCACCGAGCTTAAATACAGCTATCGCCCCGACATCCGCGATAAGGCGACCCTTGAGCAGAACTTCCGCCACCGCTTCGAGTCGCTTAACCGTGTCCGGCTCACCGACAGCGAATTTGCCCGCCTGCGCGATGCGATCATTAACGCCGACGCCTTTCAAGCCGCCAAAACCCTGCGCGAATATGGCTACATTGAACGCGAAGATGGCACCCCGCTGCACTATATGTTGGTCAATCTCAAAGATTGGTGCAAAAACGAGTTTGAAGTTATCAACCAACTGCGAATTAACACTGATAACAGCCACCACCGCTACGATGTGATTCTGCTGATTAACGGACTGCCGCTGGTACAGATTGAGCTAAAAACCCTCGGTATCACGCCACGGCGGGCGATGGAGCAGATTATCGACTACCGCAACGATCCCGGTAACGGCTACATCCACACTCTACTCTGTTTTATGCAGCTGTTTATTGTCAGTAACCGCAATAACACCTGGTACTTTAGCAACAACCGCACCGAACACTTCGCTTTTAATGCCGATGAGCGTTTTCTGCCGATCTACCAATGGGCCAAAGAGGACAACCGCAAAATCACCCATCTGGACGACTTCGCCGAGCAGTTTTTAGCCAAATGCACCCTCGCGCAGATGATTAGCCGCTATATGGTACTGGTGGCCAGCGAACAAAAACTGCTGATGATGCGCCCCTACCAAATCTATGCCGTTAAAGCGATTGTCGATTGCATCCACCAGAATCGGGGCAACGGTTACATCTGGCACACCACCGGCAGCGGCAAGACCCTGACCTCATTTAAAGCCTCCACACTACTGAAAGATAACCCCGACATTGAAAAGTGTCTGTTTGTGGTCGATCGCAAAGACCTCGACCGCCAGACGCGGATCGAATTTAACAAATTTCAGGCGGGGTGTGTCGAAGAGAACACCAACACCGGAACACTGGTTCGCCGACTGCTCTCCGAAGATTACGCCGACAAAGTGATCGTCACTACGATTCAAAAACTCGGGCTTGCGCTCGATGAGGGGAGTAAACGGGCACAACAGCACAAAGAGCAGGGCAAACGCACCTATAAAGAGCGCCTCGCACCGCTGCGGGATAAGCGCATTGTGATTATCTTTGACGAGTGCCACCGCTCCCAGTTTGGCGAAAATCACACCGCGATTAAGGCATTCTTCCCCAAAGCGCAGCTATTTGGCTTCACCGGCACGCCGATTTTTGACGAAAACGCTGCCCATAAACAGATTGATGGCACGGTCGGCACCTACCGCACCACCCAAGATATTTTTGAAAAGCAGCTTCACGCCTACACCATCACCCATGCGATTGATGATCGCAATGTGCTCCGGTTCCATATCGACTACTTTAAAGCCGAGAATAGAACCGACACCGCCGCACCGGATAAAGCCGCAAAGAACGCCCCCCCAGCCGCCGCTATCCCCAAACCGATCGTAACCCAAGCAGCGGTTGTCAATGCCATCTTAGAGAAACACGACGCCGCCACCAACCAGCGCCGTTTTAACGCGCTACTGGCCACCGCCTCGATTAACGACGCGATTGCGTATTACCAACGGTTTCAACAGGCGCAAACAGAGCGCAAAAACCGCGATTCCGACTTTATCCCGCTCCATATCGCCTGCGTCTTCTCACCACCGGCAGAGGGGGATAAAGATGTCAAACAGCTCCAAGAAGACCTGCCACAAGAGAAGAGTGACAACCAGCACGAGCCGGAGCAGAAAAAGGCAGCACTACAGGCGATCATTGCCGACTATAACCAGCAGTACGGCACCCACTTTAAACTCAGCGACTTCGACCGCTACTATCAGGATATTCAGCAGCGGATTAAAGATCAGAAATACCCCAACAGCGACTACCCGCGTAAAAATAAAATCGATCTCACTATCGTGGTCGATATGCTGCTAACCGGCTTCGATTCGCAATATCTGAACACTCTCTATGTCGATAAAAACCTCAAACACCACGGCCTGATTCAAGCCTTCTCCCGCACCAACCGCGTACTGAACGACACCAAACCCTACGGCAATATTCTCGACTTTCGGGCGCAGGATAAGCCGGTAGAAGAGGCCATCGCCCTGTTTTCGGGGGAAGATATTAACCGCTCGCGTGAAATCTGGCTGGTTGAACCCGCGCCCGAAGTCATCAGCCAGTTCGATGAGGCGGTCACCCAGCTCGAAACCTTTATGGCGACTCATGATCTGCCCTGTGAACCCGCTGCGGTCAATAATCTGCAAGGGGATGCCGCCCGTGCCGAGTTTATTAACCGCTTCAAAGAGGTGCAACGGCTGAAAACCCAGCTCGACCAATACACCGATCTCAGCGAAGCGCAACAACAGCAGATCGAGCAACGACTACCGACCGATCAACTGCGCGGCTTTAAAGGGGTCTATCTGGAGACCGCCCAGCGCCTGAAACAGCAACAGGGCCAGGCGGGCGACAACCCCAGCGCAGAACAACAGGCGATTGATCAACTGGAGTTTGAGTTTGTGCTCTTCTCTTCGGCAATTATCGACTACGACTACATTATGGGGCTGATAACCCGTTACAGTCAGGAGACGCCGGGCAGACAGAGCATGAGCCGCGAGCAGATCATCAATCTGCTCAGCGCCAGCAGCAACCTGATGGAGGAGCGCGAAGAGATCATCGCCTACATCAACACCCTAGAGGCGGGCAAGGGGCATGGCGATATTGAGGAGATTTGCGGCAGTTATCAGGTGTTTAAGACGCAACAGGCAGACGAGACCTTAGCCGAGATCGCCCAACGCCACGGCCTACAGCGCGACCGCCTGCAAGCGTTTGTGACGGCGATACTTGAGCGGATGATTTTTGATGGTGAGGCGTTAAGTGACCTGTTCGAGCCGCTGGAGCTGGGCTGGAAGGCGCGGGGCAAAGCGGAACTGGCGTTAATGGCAGAGTTAGTGCCGCTACTGCATAAACAGAGTGGCGGGCGGGAGATTTCGGGGTTAGTGGCGTATGAGTAGAGTCCTATTTTAGGAGGTGAATGATGAGTCTTGCTGATGAAGTGTATCAAACCTTAAAACCCCTGCCTGAGCCACTGGTGCAGGAAGTACTCGACTTTGCACTGTTTTTACAACAGCGTGAAGAGGCGATGGCGTGGCGGGATTTAATGCAGGCGCAAACAACCGCTTTGAATGATTGGGATAATCCCGAAAATGAGGTGTGGAACGATGTGCCAGCGGTCTGATGTGGTAGGTATTTGCACGCAGTTGGGGTGTTTGAGTCATGACAGATAAGCTAGTGCCTCGGTTGCGGTTTCCTGAGTTTCGGGGGGATGGGGAGTGGGAGGTTAAGCCTTTGTCTAAGTTAATTAAGGCATTGGATGCTGGGGTAAGTGTGAATTCCGGCGATAGACCAGCAAAGAAAGATGAAAGTGGAATTCTAAAAACAAGTGCTGTGACGGATGGTATATTTATTCCAAAAGAAAATAAAGTTGTAATAGATTTAGAAGAACTTAACCGGTTGAAAGAGCCAGTTAAATATAACACGATAATTATTAGTCGCATGAATACACCTTTGCTTGTTGGTGCCAATGCGTACATTGAACAGGATCACGATAATCTCTTCTTGCCAGATCGGCTTTGGGCGGCGAAACCAAAGCAGGGGACATCCATGAGATTTGTTGCATACATACTGGGTTCTGGGAAAGGTCGCGCTGCTCTTTCTGAATTGGCTACTGGTACTTCTGGCTCGATGAAAAATATTTCTAAGACCAATATTCTTGGATTGTCTATATATACTCCAAGTCTGAAAGAACAACAAAAAATCGCCGACTGCCTCGCCTCCCTCGATGACCTGATCGCCGCCCATACGGACAAACTCGATGCCCTCAAGACCCACAAAAAGGGGCTAATGCAACAACTCTTCCCCCGCGAGGGCGAAACCGTACCCCGCTTGCGGTTTCCTGAGTTCCGGGGGGCTGGGGAGTGGGAGGCTAAGCCATTAAAAGATCTTTGTACAGCGAAAATTTCCTATGGAATCGTTCAAGCGGGACCTCACGTCCCAAACGGAATGCCATACATTAAGAGTACCGACTTAAATTCTGAACTGTGCCTGAGTAACCTAGAGCGAACATCAGATGTCATTGCGAAAAAATACAGACGTTCTGAAGTAGAGCCCGATGATCTTGTGTTTTCTCTAAGGGGAAATATTGGAGTAGCGAAGATTGTTCCCAAAGATATACCAGTTGCAAACTTAACCCAAGGCACCGCAAGAATAAGGACTAAAGGCCCATCTCAATTTTATCTTCAGGCTTTTCAGAGCCGACCCGTTCACGACAGAATTTTGGCTGTTAGCAAAGGAAGTACATTCCAAGAAATATCTCTTGATGACTTGAGGAAAATTGAGCTATTTCACCCTGAAATAAGTGAACAACAAAAAATCGCCGACTGCCTCACTGCCCTCGATGACCTCATCACCGCCCAAAGCGAAAAGATCGCCGCCCTGAAACAGCATAAACAGGGGCTGATGCAACAGCTCTTTCCTTCAAACCCCGTTGACTCACCGTAAGCTGAGGATTTTTGCCATGCAAACCATCACTATTAATATTAAAGATGAGCCACAACCCCAGAGACCACCATTATGACGATTGAAGAACTGTTACCCTCGATTACGCCACTGTCTCAGGACGAAAAACTTCGTCTGATACAGGTTGTTTTAAACCAAATGAGACGAGAATCTCCAGATGAATCCCAGCGACCCCATATCAATATAACCCCTGCGGTCAGCTTTAATCCGCTTAAAAACAGTGTACTCTTTGAACAGGATATTGTTTCACCCATCGGCGATGATTGGAATGCCGCTCAATGATAATCCTCGATACCCATGCTTGGATTTGGTGGGTCAATGAGTCAAACCGTTTCGTGGTGATCCAGCGGATCGGTTAATTGTTGCGAGCAGTCTGTCGCACAATGCCCCACTGGTCAGCAAAGATGAAAAGATTACCCAATTCAAATTAAAGGACATAACCGATATGCAAGCGATTCGTACAATTCAAAACATCACTCAGGGAGAGCTTCATCTCTCTTTGCCTGAATCCTTTTGGGGTAAACAGGTCGAAATCATTATTCTGACCACCGACACCCAAGAGCCACAACCGCTCAACCCGCGCAAAAGCCTGCGCGGTGCATTGAAGCAATATGCTAAACCAGAACGCATCGCGGACGAGTCCGCTGCTTGGGCAAAAACGGTAATGAGCCATGATGAGCTTGATTGATGCCAATATCGTACTGCGTTACCTGCTCGATGATCATGCAGAGCTATCAAAAAAAGCGACCGATATCCTTGAAAAAAACAGAGTAAAGTTACCCATAGAAGCTGCCTGTGAGGTCGTCTATGTGCTACAAGGCGTTTACCAAGTTGATCGCGATGATATTGCTAAACAACTGCATACGCTGGTACAAGACGAGCTGGTTTCTATGGACAAACCTGCCGTATTTCTCAAAGCTCTGGAGTGCTATAGCCGTAGCAGATTCGATTTTGTCGATTGTTTGCTATGGGGCTATCACAGCGAAGAGCAACAAGAGATATTGACCTTTGACAAAAAGCTACACCGATTAATTTACAAAACAGCGCAAAACTAACCATGACCCAACAACACCTCAACCAACTCGGTAAAACCCTGTGGGCGATTGCCGACGACCTGCGCGGCGCCATGAACGCCGACGACTTCCGCGACTATATGCTCTCGTTTCTGTTCCTGCGTTACCTCTCCGATAACTACGAAACAGCAGCCCAAAGAGAGCTCGGCACCGACTACCCCAAAGCCGACGACACCAGCCGCCAGCCGCCGCTATCGCTCTGGTACGCTGAGAATCCCGACGACATCGCCCAATTTGAACAACAGATGCGGCGCAAAATGCACTATGTGATCCACCCCGACTACCTCTGGAACAGCATCTACGAACGCGCCCGCACCCAAGATGCCGAACTGCTACAGACGCTGGAGCGCGGCCTGAACTACATCGAAAACGAATCCTTCTCCAGCACCTTTCAGGGGCTATTTTCGGAAATTAACCTCAACTCCGAAAAGCTGGGCAAAACCCCCGCTGCTCGCAACACCAAACTCTGCACCATTATCAGTAAAATTGCCGAAAAGATTGCCGACTTCTCTACCGACAGCGACACCCTCGGCGATGCTTATGAGTACCTTATCGGCGAATTTGCCGCCGGCTCCGGCAAAAAGGCGGGCGAGTTCTACACCCCGCAAAGTGTCTCGACTATTCTCTCCCGCATCATCACCCTCGACAGCCAAGAGCCCGCCACCGGCAAAAAGCAGAAACTCAACTGCGTGCTCGACTTCGCCTGTGGCTCCGGTTCGCTTCTGCTCAATATCCGCAACCAGATGGGCAAGCACGGCATCGGCATGATCTACGGCCAAGAGAAGAACATCACCACCTACAACCTTGCGCGGATGAATATGCTGCTGCACGGGGTCAAAGATAGCGAATTTGAGATTTACCACGGTGATACCCTCAACAACGAGTGGGAACTACTCAGCGAAATGAACCCCGCCAAAAAGGTGAAGTGTGACGCGGTGGTCGCCAACCCCCCCTTCAGCTACCGCTGGGAGCCGACCGAAGCGCTGGGCGAAGATTTCCGCTTTAAAAATCACGGCCTTGCGCCCAAATCGGCTGCCGATATGGCGTTTTTGCTGCACGGCTTCCACTTTTTAGCCGATGAGGGCACGATGGCGATTATCCTGCCGCACGGGGTACTGTTTCGCGGCGGTGTCGAGAGCCGTATCCGCACCAAACTGCTCAAAGATGGCCACATCGACACCGTGATCGGCCTACCGGCTAACCTCTTCTTCTCCACCAGCATTCCCGTCTGCATTTTGGTGCTCAAAAAGTGCAAAAAGCCCGACGATGTGCTGTTCATTAACGCCAGCGAGCAGTTTGAGAAGGGCAAGCGGCAGAACCTCCTTAAACCCGAACACATCGAGCAGATCGTCAACACCTACCAGACCCGCCCGCAAGCGATCGAACGCTACGCCCGCCGCGTCAGCATGGAGGAGATCGAGAACAACGACTACAACCTCAATATCTCCCGCTATGTTAGCACCGCCGAACCCGAGCCGGAGATCGATCTGGCGACGGTACACAGCCAGCTCACCGCCATTGAACAGCGGATCAGCGAAGCGAACCAGCGCCATAACGCCTTTTTGCAGGAGTTGGGCCTGATTCGGTGACTTTAAATCCCACAAAACCGCCGCAAAGCCTGTAACCACGGGGCCTGCAGCGATAAAATAGGGGCTGTTTTTCATTCTTATTTTCGATTTTGCAAACCAGAGGTCAGTATGATTGGAGAGCGCATAAAACGAGCCCGTGCTGCCGCTGGCCTGTCGATGCAGGCCTTGGGTGAGCAAGTTGGCATTAGTGCCAACACGATTAAAAAATACGAGCACGACCAGAGTATGCCTTCGTCGGGGGTTTTACTTAAATTGGCGACGGCTTTGTCAGTTCGTACTGAATACTTCTTTCGCACTGCACAGGTGACTTTGGATGAGGTGGAGTATCGTAAGAAAGCCTCAGCTTCAGCTAAGTTGCTAAAAAAGATTGAGTCTGATGTGGTTGACCAAGCTGAGCGCTGGTTAGCACTTAAAAGTGTATGGCCAAACTTCCCAATAGCGAGTTTTGACTACCACCCTGACGTTCCTAATGTAAGCACTTTAGACGCGGTAGAGCAGGTGGCCGCTAAAGTACGTACTGACTGGCAATTGGGTATCAATCCATTACCAGACTTAATCGACTTGCTTGAGTCTAAAGGTATTTTGGTGATTGTCAGTAACGTCCCCCAAGCCGATAAATTTGATGGGTTACATGCAAAAATATCAGGGCAGCCAATTGTTGTTGTGTCTTCTCATTGGCCTGGTTGCCGCCAGCGGTTTACCTTAGCGCATGAACTTGGCCACCTTGTTTTACATGGCTTACTAGATGAAACTCTTGATGAAGAGATGGCCTGCAACCGCTTCGCTTCGGCGTTTTTATTGCCGGATATAGGGCTTTTTCAGCATCTAGGGGAGCAACGTTCGAACATCGATCCAAAAGAGCTATATTTTTTGAAGCATGAATATGGCCTAAGCATGGCGACTTGTTTGTATCGTAGTGCCGACCTTGGTGTGATCACCGAAGAGAAAAAACGCCAAATCTTTATACAGTTCTCAAAAAACGGTTGGCGAAAGCAAGAGCCTGGGAATCCTTATCCACAGGAACAGACATTATTGTTTGAGCAGTTGGTTTATCGTGCTTTGGCAGAGGGAATTGTTAGTGAATCGAAAGCCGCTGAGCTGTTACAGATGTCAGTGATGGCATTGCATAAGCAGCGCCAAATGTTGGCTGAGGCGGTGTAAATGTATTTGAAAAAAGCTCGCGCTGCCTACGATAAAATGGAAAAAGCAGGTCGTCGTTTACCTTGGGCGTATGCAAGACAGCGTTTAACCGAATTATAAACTTTGTATAGCCTCTGTCGCCCCAATCCTAGGGGGCGATTCGGTTTCCTCTGATTCATCTTTTTTGCTGTGAGTTTTACAATGTTTACTCCATAGTTGTAAAAAAACTCATTCGATATTCTGCACCTGCTCGCGCATCTGCTCAATCAGCAGCTTCAACTCTAGTGCCACTTGACTACCGCCAACATCGGCCGCTTTCGTACCGAGGGTGTTGGCTTCGCGGTGGAGCTCCTGCATCAGAAAATCGAGGCGGCGGCCGACCGGTTCGGTGGCGGCGAGTGCGTTCTCAACCGCTATCAGATGGCTCTCTAATCGATCCAGCTCCTCCTCAACATCGAGTCGCTGGAGAAGCTGGAGAAGCGCCTGATCGATTCGCTGCGGCTCCAGCTCCCAATCAAGCGCTTGGAGCCGCTCACGTCCGCGCTGCTGGAGGCGGATGAGCAGATCGGGGCGACGCTCACGCTCAGCGCCCAGTAGCGTACGGATGGTGGCACTGCGCTGCTGCAGTTGCGTCGCTAGACGTGACCCCTCCGCCTCTCGTAGAGTGACTAACTGCTGTAGGCTCTCACTCAGAAGCTGCTGGAGCGCCGCGCTAATCGCCGCTTGATCGATCGGTTGGGGTTGCAGCACGCCCGGCCAGCGCATCAGATCAACGGCGTTGACCGGTGCCGGGTTGTAGATCGCCTGATCGACCTCCCGACTCAACTGGGCGAGCCGTTTAACTAGTGGTCGATTTAGGGTGAGTGCCTCACCCTCCTGCGGCGGCTGGTAGCGGATGGTGAGATCAACCTTGCCGCGCACTAACTCTGCACTGATCGACTCCCGTAGCGCCATCTCTTGCGATCGCAACTCCTCCGGTAGGCGGATCGCGATCTCCAAAAATCGGTGATTTACCGAACGCAGTTCGATATGTAGGGTGCCCCAATCACCGCTGCTGTTAGCAGCGGCAAACGCTGTCATGCTCCGCATTCTCCCCCTCCGGCTGTAGTGATTCGGCGTCTACGGAAAACGACGCTCTGGATTGAGTTTACCAACAATCATCTGCGTCAGCGGTTAAAATAGCGCTTTTCCACTCACAACTGAGGAGTCTACTCATGCGACCAAGTGGCCGCGAGCCGGGGCAGTTGCGCCCCATCGGCATTACCCGTCGTTATACCAAGCATGCCGAAGGGTCGGTGCTGGTGGAGTTTGGCGATACCCGTGTTATCTGTACCGCCAGTGTCGAGCCGCGGGTTCCGCGCTTTTTGAAGGGGAGTGGGCAGGGGTGGGTGACTGCCGAGTATGGGATGTTGCCACGCTCTACCGGTAGTCGGCAGGGGCGCGAGGCGGCGCAGGGGCGACAAGGGGGGCGCACCCAAGAGATTCAGCGGTTGATTGGGCGTTCGCTGCGGGCGGTGGTCGATCTCTCGGCGCTCGGTGAGCACACCATCACCATCGACTGTGATGTGATTCAGGCGGATGGGGGGACGCGTACCGCTTCGATTACCGGTGGATTTGTCGCGCTGGCTGATGCTATTCGCCATCTGCGTGAGCAGCGTAAAATTAAGCGCAATCCGCTGCATGGACAGGTGGCGTCGGTCTCGGTCGGTATCTATCAGGGGTTGCCGGTACTCGATCTCGACTACATTGAGGACTCCAATGCGGAGACCGATATGAATGTGGTGATGAATGATGGCGGGGCGTTTATTGAGCTTCAGGGGACGGCTGAGGGGCACGCATTTCGGCGTGAGGAGCTCGATGCGATGCTGGCGCTAGCGGCAGCCGGGATTACAGAGTTGCACGGCTATCAGCGCCAAGCGCTGGAGCTGGCTGATTAAATTAAAAGTGGTGTGACGATGAGTGAAGTGCAGCGAGTGGTGTTAGCGAGCGGTAACGCCGGTAAGGTGCGGGAGATCAATCAGCTACTCAGCGGCCTTGCGCTGACCGTGGTGCCGCAGACGGAGCTGGGGGTGCCGGAGATTGCCGAGACCGGACTCACCTTTGTTGAGAATGCAATAATTAAGGCGCGTAACGCGGCACGCCACACCGGTTTGCCGGCGATTGCCGACGATTCGGGGCTGGAGGTGGACGCGCTGCGGGGGGCTCCCGGTATCTACTCGGCTCGCTACGCCGGACGGCGGGCGACCGATCAGGAGAATGTGACGAAACTGCTGATGGTGCTCGCCGGTACCCCGGAGGCGGAGCGCACCGCCCGTTTTCAGTGTCTGCTGGTCTATCTAGCACACGCCGATGATCCGACGCCGGTGATCTGTCAGGGGAGTTGGGAGGGGCAGATCCTAACCCAAGAGCGGGGTGAGAATGGGTTCGGTTACGATCCTATCTTCTGGGTGCCATCGCAGCAGTGTAGCGCCGCTGAGCTAGAGGCTACGGTAAAAAATCGCTTGAGCCATCGCGGCCAAGCATTAGCGCAACTGGTCGCCGCACTCACCGCTCGTGGGACGATTAACGGCGGTGGCGAATGAGTGGGACGATCGGATTCTGGCTCTCTCTGCTGATCAACTTGCTGGTGGGGTGGTACTTTGCGATCGGCTATCCGCGTCAACTCACCCGCCGCTTTCGTGATCGGAGTATCCCGCCGCTCTTCCTCTTTCTACGGCGACTCCTGCGGCCACTCGGTTGGATCTTGATCGTGAGTACGTTCGTTACCGGGATCTGGATCTTAAACGAACAGGCGCTACTGAGTGCAACCGGTAGCTGAGTCGCGACTCCGGCCGCCTCCGCTATCGCTCTATCTGCACTGGCCGTGGTGTGAGCGTAAGTGCCCCTATTGCGACTTCAACTCCCATTCGCTACCGGAGGCGGTGCCGGAGCGCGCCTATCTGCAAGCGTTGATTGCCGATCTGGAGCAGACACTACCGGCGGTGTGGCGGCGGCCGCTGCGTAGCCTCTTTATCGGGGGGGGGACGCCGAGTCTCATCTCAGCCGAGGGGATCGATTGGCTATTGACGCAGATTCGGGCGCGGCTGCCACTCCTACCCGATGCTGAGATCACGTTAGAGGCGAACCCAGGGAGCGCTGATCAGCAGCGCTTTGCCGACTATCGACAGGCGGGGGTTAATCGTCTCTCGATTGGCGTGCAGTCGTTTAATGATCAGCAGCTACAGCGGCTCGGTCGGATCCATAATGGGGCGACTGCCCGAGAGGCGATTGAGGCGGCGCGCTTAGCCGGATTCAATCATATCAATCTCGATCTGATGTTTGCGCTACCGGGTCAACAGCCAGCTGATCTTCTGGCCGATCTCGATCAGGCGTTGGCGTATGCACCAGAACACCTCTCTTGGTATCAGTTGACGCTGGAACCGAATACACCCTTTGCGCAGCAGCCGCCGGCTGAACTGCCTGACGACGATCGGATCTGGGCGCTCCAGCAGCTCGGCAGTGAGCGGTTGGCGGCGGCCGGTTTTCGCCCCTATGAGGTGTCGGCTTGGGCGCGTGCTACCGACTTACAGTGTCGTCATAACCTCAACTATTGGCAGTTTGGCGACTATCTGGGGATCGGTGCTGGCGCACACGCTAAGCTCACCGATGCGGCAACCGGGCGCATCTGGCGCGAACAGCGCGCACGCCATCCGCGCCGCTATCTTGATGCGTTTGCGACAGAACCGGCGCAGCTTGATACGGTGATTAGTCGTAGCGAGGTGAGTGCCGTCGATGCGCGATTTGAGTTTATGCTTAACGCTATGCGGCTATCGGATGGGGTGGCAGCGACGCTCCTAGGTGAGCGTATCGGCCAGCCCCTCACCGCCCTGCAGCCGGCACTCGATGCGGTGATAGCGGCTGGCTTGCTACAACCACTCGATGGGTTAGCGGCGGCTGCAGGGCGTCTACAGCCGACGCCGCTAGGGCAGCGCCATCTTAATCAACTACTACTGGCCTTTTTGCCATGAAATTACCCGATCATTGGTTATCACCACGCGCCTGGTTACTCCGGTTGCCGTCGCTACTGCTCCAACTCCTGCTGCTACTGGGTCTGGTATGGGGGGCGGAGTGGGTATTGACGCGCGATGCGGCCACCGGCCCAGCACCGCTATTTAGCGCCACCACGGTGGAGGGGGAGCGCTTTGCTCTTGCCGATCTACAGGGCGAACCGGCGCTACTCCACTTCTGGGCGAGTTGGTGTCCCATCTGCCGTTTTGAGCAGGGGAGTATCGCGTGGTTGGCGAAGCAGGGTGGGGTGATGAGTATCGCGATGGAGTCGGGCGATCGACACGCCGTCGCCACCTACCTAGCGGAGCAGCAGATCACACTACCAACCGTGGTCGATGAGCGGGGGGAGATTGCGCGTAGCTATGGGGTGCGTGGGGTGCCAGCGAGTTTCATCCTCAACCCGACCGGTGAGGTGGTGTTTGTCACCCGCGGCTATACCACTGCGCTCGGTTTAACGTTACGGCTCTGGTTGGCACGCTGGCTATAAGCCGCGCGGCGCTACTCCCAGTTACGGGTACAGTCGAGGTGACGCCAGATCCGATCCATCCCCGCGAGCCCCTCGCTGAGCATCACCGTGAGCGGCGATTCTGGAAACTTCTTGTTGCCGTGGCGCACCCAGAATGAGGCCATGCGCCGGTTGTGCGGAAAGATCACCTGTAGCGCTTCATCAATACCGAGCAGATGGCGCGCGCGCTGCTCCTGCTCCGATACTTCAGGGAACGGGGCACCCCGCCCGAGGCGGGTGAGTTCACGGGGGCGCGTCTCTGCTGGCATTCCCAGTAGCGCGAGCTGCTCATCTTCGCTCATGCGCCACTGCTGTAACATCTCGATAATCAGCACCGAGAGCTGACACCGTTCATCGTAGTTGAGTTCAAGCGGCAATCGGTGGCCCCCTTATGGTGCATAGTTGGTGTATCTTTCGATTATCGGTGAGCGGCTGGCGATTGTCAAAAATTCCTACTATTTTTGTCGGTTTATATCTGCTGCAGCAGCCGGTAATTGTCAGGCGCTACTGGTTGTGTAATGCCCTTTCCTGCTATGCTCACCGCTTCTGCCGCACGCCCTCGTTACCACTGCTGCTGCTAGCGATGGTCGGCAACGCCCTCTAGGGTGAGGGTAATCGGGCGCTGCAACAATAAATCATCAGATCCTGATGGATCTTATTGCAACTGCTTTCCGGGGAGGAAATTTTCGCATGTCTACCATCCGTAATCTGCTAGCCCTTGTTGGCCTGCTGGTCGTTGCTGCGCTTATCTGGGGGTTTGTGCAGTTCGGTCATCTCATCGGCGGGGCTATGGAGCTACACCCTAAAGCGGGCCAAGTCTATCTGCAGATGGGACAACGGTTATTACAGACTGGCTCATCCGCTGCGGCGATGACTTGGCGCGTTAAGGTGGAAGATGGCATCACGTTTGATGATGTTCAGACAACCATGCGCATGGTCGCGAATGAGCACAACATCAAGAATGTGGGTGAGCTGCCGCTCTCGCAGCAGGTCGAGGCGATGAGTGGTAAACCCTACCGCACAATGAAGATCTTCATGTTCTGCAACGCGATGACCGCAGCCATGATGATGGATTACGATGATGCGTTTGCTGCATTTCTACCCTGCCGCATCACCGTGGTTGAGGATCTGCAGGGCGGGCTCTGGCTCTATGCGATGGATATGGAAGCGATGATCTACGGCGGGCGGCCGCTACCCGCTGATCTACATGATGAGGCACTTAAGGTGCAGCACATTATTCGCGACATCATGGAGCGGGCAGCAAGCGGCTCATTCTAAGCTGTAAATGACCCCCGCATCCATGCGCTGGATCGGGGGTTCTTCTCTGTTACTTAGATAGCGAGTTAAGTTGGGGAGGAGGCTAACTCAGCGAAGGATGCAGCGGCACCACGACTCTCAACCTCCATCCCCAACTGCTTACTGATCTGTTTGGTCGAGAAGATGCCGCGTACCACCTGATTATGTTTCTCATCAAGATCGACCACTAGGGCGTGTTGGCGGCTCGCCCGCCGCAGCGTTTCGACAATATCACCGACCCGAGCGGTCGCCACATCGACCATGTAGAGTACCTCCAGATGATCGCTGCCGGTCATAATGTCGCGTACAAAGATATCTTCCCGTTTACCACCCACCTCTTGTAGATAGCGCATCGGCCGTTCGCCGAACAGATCGGTGGCGGTAATAATACCGAGAATCGCATGGTGCTGATCGGTCACGAGTAGTAACCGCACACCACTGGCGATCATCCGTTGATTGGCCTGATCGATACTGGCACAAGGGCCGATAGTCATGGCTGCCACTTTGGTAAGATCGGTCATCACATAGGTGGCCGGATCGTTGCTCCCAACGCGCTCTGGTAGCTGCTGTCGTGGACGCAGGTAGGTGGTTCCAGCAATCAGCTGAGTGTTTGATAGCGGGCTGTAGTGATGGCTCATGCAGTGAGTACTCCTCCAGTGTCTTGTGCAGCATAAATCGGGCGTGCTGGTCGATCGGCCGCTGTTGTCATTTTGAAGATTTATTGTCGAGGGTAGTAGCATACTTTTGCAAGTGATTGCAGCGACTAATCGACCACTTATTGCCACATTAAATTATTCGAATTTCCTGTTTTACTTATGGTTCTACTCGATAACCGCGTGATGCCATCCGCTTGCGCTCTTATGCTGCGCTGGTTACTGCTCCTATTACTCCTCGGTGCGGGTCGGGTCGAGGCGCTGCAGTATGCGTGCGATCAACCGCGCTTGGCGCTGGCTAATCGGGAGGGTGTTGTGAGTGCTGCACCGCCCCCACCGCCCCCACCGCTAGCAGCGCTCATGAGCCAGCCACCCTCAATCGAGCCATCGCCACGCGCCGAGCCATCGCCACGCGCCGAGCCATCGCCGCAGGCGACCGTCACGCAGCTCCGGCGGCAGGCACTCGCCGCGGCTACCGCCGATAGCGCTCAACTCGATGGGTGGCTCGATGCGGTGGCGGCGATCTCACCGACCCCCTCCGCGTCGGATTTAACGCGTTGGCTACGCCACTATCGCCACCATCCGGCTCGACCACTGGTCGCAGCACTACAGCAGCAGTTGAGCGGGGCAACTAGCAGCGCATCGACGCTGCTATCAGCACCCCCCGCGCCGCCCCCTCGATCCAGCGGATCACTCGCCGCCGAGCGCTTCGCCGCCCCACCCGCTCGTCACTCAGTACCGGCAGCGGTGACAGCACCCCCGGCCACCCCACAGCGTATCGCCCTGCTGCTGCCGCTTAGTGGGCGTTGGCGGGAGAGTGGCTGGGCGCTCCAGCAGGGGTTAGAGCGGCAGCTGTTGCGGCAGCAACCGGCGCTACAGGTGCAGGCGTTTGATACCCAACCGCTACCGCAGCAAGCGTTTACCGCGCTGGCGCAGTTTGCCCCCGATCTGGTGATTGGGCCGCTACTAAAACCGACGCTACAGGCGTACCTTGCTGAGCAGGTGCGCTGGCCGACCCTGCTGCTCAACGATCTGCCCGAGGTGGCATGGCCGGCGGGAGTGTGGTCATTCGCGCTGCTGCCGGAGCATGAGGGGGCTTCGATCGCCGACTGGCTGGCCACCGATGGTTACCGCTGTGGTCTTCTGCTCGGTAGCGCTGATGCGATCGGTAAGCGGCGGGCCGCCGGTTTTACCGCCGCATGGGGTGAGCGGGGGGGGTGTCGGGTGGCGCAGCAGTTGATTGAGCATATCGATCAGTTGCAGCCCACCCTGCAGCAGCTACTGGGGGTTGAACAGAGCCGTGCTCGCCACCGCCAGCTTGAGCGTCAGCTCGGTGTTGAGCTATTGGCGCTACCGCGGCGGCGGGCCGATATCCAGTTTCTTGCCCTCGATCTACCGGCGGCATGGTTGGCGCAAGTGGTGCCGCTGCTCCACTTCTGGTTTGCCGATGATCTACAGGTGATAGCCACCTCGCGTGCTGCCGATCAGCTCTCGACGGCGTGGTTGCGGCGTGATCTTGCCGGTATCGGGATGGTGCGGATGCCTCTGCAGCAGCCGTCGCGCGGCGGCGATAACGACCGGATGGTGGCATTTGGTGAGGATGCCGCCGCGCTGGCGCTGCAGCTACCGGCACTCACTGCCGGCGCGTTTGCGAGTGGCCACACCGCCGCTTGGTTCTGGCTCGATGCGCGGCAGCGCGTGGTGCGGCGCTTGCAGCGTGTTCAGATTGAGCGGGGAGGGGTGTGGCCGCTCTGTGGTGATTAATCGGTTTATGGGAAGGAGAAGGGGCTACCGCCACCATTCGCGGCGTCACTGTCGCGCCGCTTCATCAGGCCATAATCTTGCATCTGCTTCTCCAGCCGCTTGAGTCGTAGCTCAAGGAGATCGGCGCGCTGCTGCTGCTCGCGCATCTGCGCCTCCAGATCGTTGACCCGTGAGGTGACGCTAGCGGCGAGTGTGGGTGTGGCCGCGCTGCTGAGTGTCAGCACGATGATGAGATGATAGAGGGTTCGAGTTACCATTGTCGTGCAATATCTCCGATCCGAATATCGAGCAGTTCGGTCGCTGCCGCTGGGCGTGCCATCACGCTCTGCGGAAAGACCCCCTGAATGGTGACGGTGGTGGTCGGTTCCATTCCGATGTTCTCACCGCCAAGGCCAACCGCTGCCGGTCGGCGTGTAAAGAGTGTTAGCTCATCACCCGCTACCAATCCACTATTTGCCCCCGCATCGAGGTAGATATCGCTACCTGAGATACCGATAACACGCGCGGTAAAGGGTTGGCAGGCGATGGTGCGATGAATGTCGCTGCGCGCCTGCTGCAGGATCTGATGCAGGGTCGGCATCACCACCTCACGGATCTGCCGATTGGGTAGCGGATCGTAGAGTGTCGTGCGGTTGAGATCGCCGGAAAGCTGCTGCTGTTCACGGTAGACGAACTGGTTAAGTAGCCGTCCACTGATGCCATCGAATAGGTAGATGCGCAGCGCTGCGCGCAGGATCGGGCCATCATCAGCTAGCCAACTGCTCGGTCGCCAGAGGCTGCGCCGATCATTACCCTCCGGCCATGCATCGATCCAGAGGTGATCGATGACACCGCTGATCACAAACTGCGCCTGCTCATCATTCGCCAGCTCGGTGATGATGCTGCCGCCATTACTCCCCTGCAGCAGGCTATCGGGGGCGCGGTGTGGATGCTCAAAGAGCTCCCGATCGCTACGATCCCGTCCATGATAACCTCGATCCGCCTGCAGCAGCAGGAGCAGCTCGCGGGGCAGTTCGCTCACCATGTGCGCGAGTTCGGGAAACTCATAGCGTAGCAGCGGAAAGCCGGTCACCACCACGCTCTTATGGAGCTTACTGCGGCACCCCTCTGCATCCGATTGTGGTTGGACGCGGATCCGTACAAACAGCATACCGCCATCCTGCCACTCAGCGACCACCTCCACATCCTCAATCGAGAGCTGGCTGCCGATCCGTAGTGTCTCCCATGGTCGTCCATCGCGCCCCATGGTTGCGCTACTCTCAATTTGCAGCGGCCCATGCAGCGCCGCGTTACGCAGCGCATCGCGGATCGCTAGCTGGCGCACCGCGGCGGGCTCACGGCCAAGTAGCGGCGCTCGCCCCTCTACCATGAGTTCCGCGGCGCTAGCAGCGCTGCTAATCAGTAGCAGCAGTGCTAGCAACCGGTTGCCGTATCTCCGCATAAGAGCGCCCGTTACCGCATCCCAGCATAAGCCGGTACGGCGTAAGCGGGGAGGGCGTTGTAGCGGACTGTCGGCAGGGTGGTGTATTCACAGTCGCCATCGATACAGTGATTGGTTAGACCCGAAGCATCACGATGATAGGTTGATGTCGGGTAGTTCAGCATCTGATAGCCTTGGCGTGACATACCTGCAACTCCGCAGTTGGCAAGGGTGGGGTTGACGGCACAGCTGTAGAAGCGCTGATCGAGTGTCAGCTCTACGGTCGCCTCGAAGGTCTGATCATCAATCGGGGTGATACTCACCACCCGCGCCCCGTTGACGTAGGTGCGGATATAGGTGCGGAAGCTATCGTTACGCACGGCCATCGCACCGACGGTGCTTTGACCCTCAATCCTGAGACCATAGATCTGCTCAACCAGATTCCGAATCGCCTCCAGTTTTGCGGCGCGCATACCTAGTAACCGCCGCTGCGATACACCGAGATCGGGATCTTGTGGGATAGCGCCATAACCGGTTGCACGTACCACTTCGGTGGGTATGACGACCGGTGCGATAGCGGCGGGGGTGGTCGCGACAGGCACCGCCGTACAGCCACCGAGAAGCGCGGCGGTGATGATAAGTGGGGCGACGAGACGATGGGTATTCATAATGGGTAACTCCTGACGATCGGTGGTTGCGGTTATGGCTGAGCTAAATCCACCGCTAGTTGCTTTATCCACGGTTGGGTGGTGGTGCGCTGGTGTCTACCATATCGGCAGCTGGCGCGACATATTAAGATCGCGACTAGAGATGATACCTTGCCAGCGGTCACAGCGCCGCCTATCCTTGCGCGCCGGCGCACTGATTACGGTATGCTGCCATTATTATCCATTCTGTTGTTGAGGAGTTAGCATTCGATGCCACGCACTATTATCCAGACTGATCAGGCGCCGGCGGCCATTGGCACCTATTCACAGGCGGTTCAAGTGGGGGAGAGTATCTACCTCTCCGGTCAGATCCCGCTGGTGCCGGCTACCATGCAGTTGGTAGCGGGCGATATGGAGGCGCAGATTCGGCAGGTGTTTGACAACTTAGCGGCGGTCGCTGCCGCTGCCGACGCCACCCTACAGGAGATTGTGAAGCTCAACATCTTCTTGACCGATCTTGATCACTTTCCGCTGGTCAATCAGGTGATGGCCGACTACTTCCAGCAGCCCTATCCAGCACGGGCGGCGATTGGTGTGGCAGCACTCCCGAAGGGGGCGGCAGTGGAGATGGACGCCATCTTGGTGCGCGGTAGCTGATGTCTCTACTGCAGTCGTCATGATGGCGACAGTGGCGCAAGATACCCTCGCTGCTCGACCGGTCACCGAACTCCACGGGGTCGGTGAGCGGTTGGCAGCGCGGCTGCATCGACTCGGGATTGAGACGCTGCAAGATCTGCTGTTTCATCTGCCGCTACGCTACCAAGATCGCACCCGCACGGTACCAATCGGCACGCTTGAGCATGGCAATCAGGTGGCGGTTGAGGGGGTGATTGAGAGCAGTGAGGTGCACTTTGGTCGCCGTCGTAGTCTCTTAGTACGACTCTACGACGGAACCGGCTACCTAACGCTACGCTTCTTCTACTTTGGGCAGACGCAGCGCGATCTGCTGGTGCGGGGGAGTCGGCTGCGCTGCTTCGGCGAGGCGCGTAACGGCCCGCGCGGAATTGAGATGGTGCATCCAGAGTATCAGCTCCCCGATCGTGACGATGATTTGGGGGGAGATGAACTGCTGTTCGATGCGCTCACCCCCATCTACCCCACCACCAGCGGTCTACAGCAGCCGATGCTGCGGCGGCTCATTATGCAAGCGATCGAGCTCCTAATAGAGCATCCACTGACCGAGTGGTTACCGACCGAGCAGTTGACCCCTCTGCCGTCGCAGCCGCTCCTCCCGGGCGTTACCGCCGCGCCGCTCCCGCCACTCAATAACGCCATCGTCTACCTCCACTATCCGCCCCCCGACGCTGATCAGCAGCTACTGAGTGAGGGGCGCCATCCAGCCCAGCAGCGCCTCGCCTATGAGGAGCTACTTGCACACCAGCTCGGTCTGCGCCGTCTCCACCACCGCACCCAGCAGCTGCCGGCTCCGGCGCTCAGCGGCGATCAGCAGCTGCGCCAGCAGCTACTGGCCAATCTACCGTTTCGCCTCACCGCTGCCCAGCAGCGGGTGGTGGCGGAGATTGCCGCCGATCTGGAGCGTCCCCAACCGATGCAGCGGCTGGTGCAGGGGGATGTTGGGGCGGGTAAGACGGTGGTCGCGGCACTGGCGCTACTGCAAGCGATTGAGTGTGGGCAGCAGGTGGCGCTGATGGCCCCGACCGAGCTGCTAGCAGAGCAGCACTACCGCAACTTTAGCCACTGGTTAGAGCCGCTCGGGATCCAGATCTGCTGGCTCACTGGCCGCATTAAAGGGCGACTGCGCCGCTCGGCACTGGAGGATATCGCGCTCGGCAATGCGCAGCTCACCATCGGTACCCACGCACTATTTCAGCAGCAGGTGCTATTTCGCCAACTCGGCTTGGTGGTGGTTGATGAGCAGCACCGCTTTGGTGTCCATCAGCGGTTAGCGCTACGCGATAAGGGGCGCGATAGTGGCCAGCTACCGCACCAATTGATTATGACCGCCACCCCGATCCCGCGAACCCTCGCCCAGACCGCCTACGCTGATCTCGATATCTCGGTTATCGATGAGCTTCCCCCGGGACGTACGCCGGTGGTGACGGCGGCGATCGATGATAGTCGCCGTGCCGAGGTGGTGGAGCGGATCTACGCTGCTTGTCTAGCCGGTCAACAGGCCTACTGGGTCTGCACCCTTGTTGAGGAGTCGGAGGTACTACAGGCGCAGGCGGCCGCTGCCACCGCTGAGCAGCTCACCGAAGCTCTACCGCAGCTGCAGGTAGGGCTGCTGCATGGGCGCATGAGTAGTGAGGAGAAGGGGGCGGTAATGGCGGCATTTCAGGCGGCGGAGATTGATCTGCTGGTGGCGACAACGGTGATCGAGGTGGGGGTCGATGTGCCGAACGCCAGCTTGATGATAATTGAGAATGCAGAGCGCTTCGGCTTAGCGCAGCTCCATCAGTTGCGGGGACGGGTTGGGCGCGGGGCGACCCGCAGTAGCTGCGTGCTGCTGTATCACCCGCCGCTAACCGATGTGGCGCGCGAGCGGTTGGCGATGATGCGCGATACCGGCGACGGCTTTCTGATCGCCCAGAAAGATCTGGAGCTACGCGGTCCTGGCGAACTGCTCGGCACCCGTCAGACCGGCATGTGGCAGTTTCGGATCGCCGATCTGGTGCGTGATGAGGGGCTACTGGATCGGGCGCATGAGGCGGCGGATGCGCTGCTTGAGAAGCACCCTGAGCGGGTGGCTCCGCTGATTGCGCGCTGGCTCGGTGAGCGGGAGCGCTATGGCGATGTTTAAGGGTGAGCGCGTGTCGATGGTGAGCCGTCAGCTCTCCGCCGCGCGCTGGCGACCGCTGCGAGCGGGGCTGGCGCTACCCCACGCACCGACGCTCCATGCGTGGTTGGGGAGTGCGGCGTCGCTAACGCGACGGCTGCAGCAGGCGTGTGGCAGCGAGACGCTACAGGTACGGCTGCTGCAGCAGCAGTGGCGGTTGGTAACCGCACCGGAGCTGGCTCCCTTTGCGCGGGCGGTACCGCGCCGGATGCTGCAGCGGGAGGTGCTACTCTGTTGCGGTGAGCAGCCGTGGGTCTACGCGGTGACACTGCTACCGGTGGCAACACTGCGCCACTCACAGTGGCAGTTTGGGCGGCTCGGGGCGCGCCCTTTAGGGGCGCTGCTATTTGCTGATCCAACGCTCTGGCGCGGTGGCGTCGAGGTGACTAGGGTGACGATGGCGCGGGCCGGCGAGGGGTGGCGGCAGGGGGAGCGGCTGTGGGCGCGCCGTTCGCTCTTTCGGCGTGGCGGCTGGCCGCTGCTGGTTAGCGAGCTCTTTCTTTCCGCCGCTCCCTGCTACGGCGACCGCTGATGGTTCAGCGTCGATGGCATCGAATGCGGTGCAAATTGGTACTCAATCGGTTAATCTTGTCCCCTTTTCACGATCGCACCACCCCCGATATCGGGGTGCTGCCGGTCAGATAGTCTGTCTTCCTTGTAGAGGTGAGTGATGTTCGGTAACGAGATGCGTATTGCCGGTTTCGATGATGAGCTATGGCAGGCGATGAGCGCCGAGAGCCAGCGTCAGGAGGAGCATATCGAGCTGATCGCATCGGAGAACTACGCCAGTCCGCGAGTGCTGGAGGCGCAGGGCTCGGTGTTGACCAATAAGTATGCTGAAGGGTATCCCGGCCGCCGCTACTATGGTGGCTGTGAGCATGTTGATCGCGCTGAGCAGTTGGCGATCGATCGGGCGCGGGAGCTGTTTGGTGCCGATTATGCCAACGTCCAGCCCCACTCCGGTTCGCAAGCGAATGCGGCCGTCTATATGGCGCTGCTGGAGCCGGGTGATACCGTGCTGGGGATGAGTCTGGCACATGGTGGCCACCTCACCCACGGCGCAAAGGTGAACTTCTCCGGTCGCATCTATAACGCGGTGCAGTATGGTCTCAATGAGACGACCGGTGAGATTGATTACGATCAGGTCGCTGCCCTCGCTGCGACCCATCGACCGAAGATGATTGTGGCCGGCTTCTCCGCCTACTCGCGGGTGGTCGATTGGCAGCGCTTCCGCGATATTGCCGATAGCGTCGGTGCGTGGTTGATGGTCGATATGGCGCACGTTGCCGGTCTAGTTGCCGCTGGGGTCTATCCGAGTCCGGTAGCGATCGCAGATGTCACCACCTCAACGACCCATAAGACCCTGCGTGGGCCGCGTGGCGGTATCATTCTGGCGCGTAGCAATCCTGAACTGGAGAAGCGCTTCAACTCGCTGGTCTTCCCCGGCACCCAGGGTGGGCCGCTGATGCATGTGATCGCAGCGAAAGCGGTGGCGTTTCGCGAGGCGCTGCAGCCGGCGTTTCGTGACTATCAGCAGCAGGTGGTGACGAATGCGCGCGCGATGGCGCAGCGCTTTATTGAGCGGGGCTTCGATGTGGTCTCGGGCGGTACCGATAACCACCTCTTTTTGGTGAGCTTTATCGATCAGGGGTTGACCGGTAAAGAGGTCGATAGCTGGCTTAGCGCTGCGAATATCACGGTGAATAAGAATGCGGTGCCGAACGATCCGCAGTCGCCATTTGTCACCAGCGGTATCCGCATCGGTACACCGGCGATCACCACGCGCGGTTTTAATACCGAGGATAGTGCGGCGTTGGCCGGCTGGATGTGCGATCTAATCGACGCGCGGGGTGCTAATGATGTCACCGAACGGGTGCGGGAGCAGGTGTTGAATCTCTGCCGTCGACTCCCCGTCTACGGCCACTGAGCAGCGGTACGTTAACCGATGCGCTGTCCCTTCTGCGGCGCGCCCGATACCCGGGTTATCGATTCGCGCCTCGGTGGGCAGGGTGATAGTGTTCGCCGCCGTCGGGAGTGTCTCGGCTGCGGCGCCCGTTTTACCACCTTCGAGAATGCGGAGTTTCAGCTACCGCGCGTGGTGAAGCAGGATGGCTCGCGGGAGCCATTTAATCGTGACAAACTGCGGGCCGGGATGCAGCGTGCGCTACAGAAGCGGCCAGTCGCAACCGAACAGGTGGAGGAGGCGCTCAATCGGCTGATTCGACAGGCTCACGATGCGACAGAGCGGGAGATCCCGTCACGCCGCATCGGCGATTGGGTGATGAGTGAGCTGCGTCAGCTCGATGAGGTTGCCTACGTTCGCTTCGCTTCGGTCTACCGCCACTTCCAAGATGTCAATGCGTTCCGTGAGGAGATTGAGCGGTTGCAGCAAGCGGCAGCGCCGCCCGCAAAGCCCACCGATAACGGCACCGCTGCCGAGGGTTAATATGAGCGATACACTCTTTTCTGCGGCTGATCATATCCACATGAGTCGCGCCTTGCGACTCGCGGCCCGAGGGCTCTTTACTACCGATCCTAACCCGCGCGTTGGGTGTGTGCTGGTGCGTGAGGGTGAGGTGGTGGGTGAGGGGTGGCATCAGCAGGCGGGGGGGGCGCATGCGGAGGTGGTGGCGCTGCGGGCGGCCGCCGAACGGGCGCGGGGTGCAACGGCTTACGTCACCCTTGAGCCCTGCTGTCACCATGGCCGCACCCCCCCCTGTAGTGATGCGCTGATTGCCGCTGGTGTGAGTCGGGTGGTGGTGGCGATGAGTGATCCTAATCCGCTGGTTGCTGGCGACGGGATCGCGCAGCTTCGCGCGGCCGGTATTGAGACACTGGAGGGGTTACACAGAGCGCAGGCGCAGAGGCTCAACCCCGGTTTTGTACAGCGGATGCAGCAGCAGCGCCCCTATGTCCGGGTTAAGTTGGCGATGAGCCTCGATGGTCGCACCGCGATGGCCTCCGGCGAGAGTCAATGGATCACGAGCGCTGCGGCGCGTGAGGATGTGCAGCGGCTGCGCGCACGCAGCTCTGCGATTGCAACCGGTATCGGTACGGTACTAGCCGATGATCCCTCGCTGACGGTACGCCTCCCCGATACAGCCTTTAATATGCCGCTACGGGTCGTCCTCGATCCGCACTTGAGTATGCCGGCGAATGCAAAGATGTTGGGTCTGCCGGGCGAGACGCTGATCGCCACCTCGGTGGAGCAGGATGCCGCTTGGGAGCTGTTAGAGCAGCGCGGTGCGCGGGTGGTGCAGTGTAGTGATGGGCCCGATCGTATCGATCTGTCGGCGCTGCTGAGGCTATTAGCGGAGCTGGAGGTGAATGAGCTGCTGCTAGAGAGTGGCGCGACCCTCAGTGGTGCGATGTTAGCGGCGGATCTGGTCGATGAGCTCTGGATCTATATGGCTCCGAAGCTGATGGGCGATGCGGCGCGTGGGCTGCTGCGGATTCCCGGTCTGGAGCGGATGAGTGACGCGCTGGAGCTGACGTTTGATGATATTCGCGCGGTGGGGCGTGACTGGCGCATCATCGCCCGGCCAAAACGGGCTGCGTTAGGCAGTTCATAGAAGAGGTTAACCGAACAGCATGTTTACCGGCATTATTGAAGCGGTCGGCGAAGTGGCCGCACTGCAGCAGCGATCGGGTGATCTGCGGCTGCGGGTAGCGAGCGGCAAGCTCGATCTAAGTGATGTCCGTCTTGGCGATAGTATTGCCACTAATGGCGTCTGTTTGACCGTCGTTGAGCTACCCGGTGATGGTTACTGGGCCGATGTCTCGGCGGAGACGTTAGCCCGCACCACGCTACAGCATCTACGCCCCGGTAGCCGCCTTAACCTAGAGAAGGCACTCACCCCAACCACCCGTCTCGGTGGCCATCTGGTGAGCGGCCATGTCGATGGGGTCGGTGAGGTGATCTCGCGCCGCCGCGATGGGCGAGCCGAACAGTTTGAGCTAGAGGCACCGGCCGCGATCGCTAAATATATCGCTGAGAAGGGCTCTATCTGTGTTGATGGGATCAGCCTCACCGTCAACGCGGTTGCCGGTAGCCGCTTCCGACTCACCATCGTACCGCACACCCTTGGCGAGACCACGATGGCGCAGTTTCAACCGGGTCAACGGGTCAACCTTGAGGTCGATATTATTGCCCGCTACCTAGAGCGGCTGCTGCCGGGTGCGACCGCGACCGGTCATACGCTCGATGCGGCATTTCTACAGGCCAATGGCTTCCGCTAACTCCAACCCCCCTAGATGATACGCAGTGAAACCATGGAACTGAACCGAATCGAAGAGATTATTGACGACATCCGCCAAGGCAAGATGGTGGTCTTGATGGATGATGAGGATCGCGAGAATGAGGGCGATCTGATTATGGCCGCATCGCTAGTGCGACCCGAGGATATCAACTTTATGGCGCGCTATGGGCGGGGGTTGATCTGTCTCACCCTGACCCGCGAACGCTGCCGGCAGCTACGACTGCCGCTGATGGTGAGCGATACCAACGATAAGCACGGCACCAACTTTACCGTCTCGATTGAAGCGGCCGAGGGGGTCACGACCGGTATCTCCGCTTATGATCGCGCCCACACCGTTCGCACCGCGGTCGCGGCGGCGGCTGGACCGGAGGATGTGGTGCAGCCGGGGCACATCTTTCCGCTGATGGCTCAGCCCGGTGGTGTGCTGATCCGCGCCGGTCATACCGAGGCGGGGTGCGATCTAGCACGCCTCGCCGGGCTAGAGCCGGCGAGTGTGATCGTCGAGATCCTAAATGAGGATGGGACGATGGCGCGCCGCCCCGATCTGGAGCAGTTTGCACGCGACCACAACCTCAAGATCGGTACGGTTGCCGACTTGATCCAGTATCGCCTGCGTACTGAGCCGACGGTTGAGCGTATTGCGGAGTGTGCGATGCCGACCGAGCAGGGTGAGTTTCGGTTGGTCGCTTACCGTGATCTGATTGGCCGCGAGGTGCATCTAGCGCTGGTGAAGGGGGAGGTGAGTGAGGGCGATCCGGTGCTGGTGCGAGTCCATCTGGAGAACACCCTATCCGATCTGTTTGGTGCGCAGCGCGATGCTGGATGGCCACTGCGTGATGCGCTTGCGCGGATTGAGCGTGAAGGGCGGGGCGTAGCGATTATTCTGCGGCGTCATGAGAGCGCCGATGCGCTCGCCCGCCATGTTAAAGATCTGGAACTGGCCGATCAGGGGGTGGCACAGCCAGCGAGTGATCGCGGCGATGATCTGCGAACCTACGGCAACGGTGCGCAGATCCTGCTCGACTTAGGGGTGCGGCAGATGCGGGTGCTCAGCGCGCCGAAGCGGATGCATGCCCTCTCCGGTTTCGGTCTGGAAGTGACCGAATATGTTGATGATTAATTACTGGAAAATTTGAACCCATGAAAGAGTTGCAGAGCTACGAAGGCAATCTATTAGTCAACCAACAGGCGCGTTTTGGGCTACTGGTAGCCCGTTTTAATAGCTTCATCACCGAGCGGCTGCTCGAAGGGGCGGTTGACTGCCTGACGCGACACGGTGCTGATCAACAGCGGCTAGAGGTGGTGCGGGTGCCGGGGGCGTTTGAACTGCCACTGGCGGCGAAGCGGATGGCGGCAAGTGGGCGCTACGATGCCATCATTGCCCTCGGTGCGGTGATTCGCGGCGGTACGCCGCACTTTGAGTATGTTGCTGCTGAGTGCACGAAGGGGTTAGCGACGGTGTCGATGCAGTATGATCTGCCGGTCAGCTTTGGGGTGTTGACCGTCGATTCGATTGAGCAGGCGATTGAGCGTGCCGGCACTAAAGCGGGGAATAAGGGCGAAGAGGCGGCGCTGTCGGCGATTGAGATGGTCAATCTGCTACCAACGCTACAGCCTTGAGGCCGATAGCGGAATCGTAACCGATGTCACAGGTACGCACCCAGGCACGACAGTGGCTGGTTCAAGCGCTCTATCAGTGGATTATCACCGGTCTAGCACCGGCACAGATTGAGCGGCAGTTTCTTGATGGTGATCTGCAAGATCGTGCCGACGCGGTCGATCGCCACTACTTCTCTACCCTGCTGCATGCGATCCCGCAGCAGTTTAATACCCTACGTAGCCATATCGAGCCGGCCCTCGATCGGCCACTCTCGCAGGTCGATCCGGTCGAGCAGGCGGTGCTGCTATTAGCTACCCACGAGCTATTAGAGCGCCCCTCAATTCCGGTGCGAACGGTGATTAACGAAGCGATCAATCAGACTCGGGCGCTCGGGGCTGAACAGGGGTACCGCTTTATCAACGGTGTCCTCGATCGCATTGCCCGCCAGTTGCGGTCGGGTGAGATGACAACACAACGCGGAGGTGAGACGGTAAAACGGCAACCGAGTGGTTGAGCCGTTTGCCGCCACCGGTGAGTTTGCGCTGATTGCGCGCTATCTACAGCGGGTCGGTGCGGCGCGCTCCGATGTGGTGTTGGGGGTGGGCGATGATGCAGCGCTGCTACACCCCCCTGCCGATCAGCAGCTGGTGGTGGCGATGGATGCCCTCGTCTCGGGTGTTCACTACCCCGCCGAGACGGCAGCGGCGGCGGTGGGGCATAAGGCGTTAGCGGTCAACCTCTCCGATCTAGCGGCGATGGCAGCGACACCGGCATGGGCCACCCTGACGCTGGCGCTGCCGCAGGCGGATATGGCATGGGTCGCTGACTTTGTGCGCGGCTTTGAAGCGCTCGCCCAGCAGCATCAGGTGGCGCTGGTGGGTGGGGATACCGTCCGATCAGCGGTGCCGATGGTGGTGGTGCAGCTTCAGGGGAGCGTGCCGCCCGGCCAAGCGCTCCGGCGATCGGGCGCGGCGGTTGGCGATACAATTTGGGTGAGTGGTACTCTCGGTGATGCGGGTGCCGCACTCGCGCTCTGGCAAGTGCCCTCGCACACACCACCCGCCCTCACCACGGCCGATCGCCACTGGCTGCGCCAGCGCCTCGATTGTCCCACCCCACAAGTGGCGCTTGGTGTCGCGCTACGCGGGTTAGCGACCGCTGCGATCGATATCTCTGATGGGTTGGTCGCTGATCTTGGCCATCTGCTGCGGGCGAGCGCAGTCGGTGCCACACTCCAACTCGCTGCTCTGCCGTTATCCCCCGCGCTACGCCGCTATGGTAGTGATCCGGTGGCATTAGCACTCTATAGCGGTGATGATTATGAGCTCTGCTTTACCGCGCCACCAACAGCGACTGCTGCGATCCAGCAGGCAGCTCACGCCGCTGGGTGTGGTGTCACGCCGATTGGGGTGATTGAGTCGACTGCTGGTCTCCGGCTGCAGAGTGTGAGTGGGGTGCAACACACCCCCTCCACCACCGCGCCCGGTTTTGATCACTTTGCCGATAGAGCGAGCCGTTAACCATGCGATCCCCCGCCACCCCTCCACCGATCGCGCTCCTGCGCGATCCGCGCCATCTGCTTGCGTTCGGTCTCGGTAGCGGTTATGCGCCGCGTGCGCCCGGTACTTTCGGTACCCTCGCCGCGCTCCCGCTCTGGCCGCTATTTGCCCCGCTACCCCCCCTCATCTATCTGCTACTGCTGCTGCTGCTCACCCTCATCGGAATCCACCTCTGCGGCCGTACCGCCGCCGCGCTCGATAGCCACGATCATCCGGCGATTGTGTTTGATGAGTGGGTCGGTCTCTACGCCACCCTCTGGTTACTACCGAGTGGTTGGCACTGGGTCGTGTTGGGGGTGGTGCTATTTCGGCTGTTCGATATTCTCAAACCGTGGCCGATTCGCTGGATCGATCGCCACGTTGCGGGGGGGGTTGGCATTATGCTTGATGATCTACTGGCTGCGCTGATGGCGTGGTTTGGGGTGCAGGGTATCGCGCTGCTCAGTGGTCAACCGTTACCGCTTGTCAGTTTTGTCAGCGCTTGACATGTTTCAGTGCGCATCGCGTACCATGGGTGCACGCCACGCCATTTTTCTCATCACTCTAATCATAATCGGAGCAGCCGCCGCTGATGTCACACACTAAACGGTTCCTCTTAGTCTTTGGTGCCATTCTACTGTTTGGTTTGGTCGGATCGCTGATTGTTCGGCAGATCTGGTTCACTACCGACGATCGCGAGTCGCTGGCGATTGGCGTGGTCGCACCCTTATCGGGTGGTGATGCGGGGTTAGGAGAGGCGGCCCTGCGCGGCATCACCCTCTATCTTGAGGAGTTTAACCGTAGCGGTCGTCTCGGTGAGCGGCGTGTGGTAGTGAACACCATTGATGAGGCGGCAGCAGATGCCTACGCGCAGTTGACCGACCGGTTTGAGGCGCAGCCGGTGGCGGGTGTGATTGGTCACTGGCAGCGCGCACTACTAGAGCAGAGTCGTGACTACTATGCGCCGTTGCAGCTACCGGTGATTAAACTTGGCGCGACCGATCAGCAGCAGATTGGTAGCGCACAATGGCTCTACTCGGGCTTGGTGGATAGCGGTCGCCAAGCCCGTTTTATCGCTAACTACACCCGCAATATTGTCGGTGAGAAGCTGGTAACCCTGATCCATGACGATAGCTGGCAAGGGGAGACGTTCGCTGGCGACTTCACCGCCACCTACGCCCGTTTCGGCACTAAAATTCACTACACCCTACCCTTTACCCGTGCCGATGCCGAGCCTGAGATTGCCGCGCTCATAGCGCAGATCCGCGATAAGAAAGATCTTGGCGTGGTGGTGATTGCGGCGGATGTGGAGCGATCGGCGCAGCTGCTCGTTGCACTGCGCGATGCCGGTATCAACAATCCGGTGGTCGGTAGTGATGTGATGGATAGCAGCGCCTTTCGACAGCGCATCACCACCTTGGCCGGTGAGCGGGGGGCGAGTCACTACCTCGATCGGATTTTGATGGCAACACCGCTGCTATTTGATACCGCCGGCGAGCAGACCCAGCAGTTTCGCAATCGCTACCTTGAGCGTTACGGTGAGTTTCCCGATTGGATCGCCGCCTACGCCTACGATGCGGCGCGGCTGCTGCTCGATGGTATCGTCGCTGACAACAGTAGCGGTCAGCGCCCACAAGCGGAGAATCGCACCGCTATTCTCACGCAGTTGCAGCAGTTGAAGCGCGAGGCCGATAGTGTCACTGGCGCTACGGGCGCGATCTGGTTTGATGGACAGGGGGTCGCCAAACGCACCATTCAGGTGGGGCGTTACGATGGCGCGGCGACGGTCGCGGCACTCACCCAGCTTCAACCGATTCCAGAGGGGAGTCGTACCAACTACTTCGAGGAGCTAAAAGCGGGGCGGATGCTCTATGTTAACGACCGCTTTATGTTCAAAACCAATGTCGTCTACACCGGCATCGAGCTCTATGCAGTGCGCGAAATCGATCGCGAAAATGACACCGCAACCCTAGAGTTTGTCCTCTGGTTCCGTTTTCAGGGTGACTTTGACCCGCTCAATATCGAGTTCCTGAATATGATCGGCAAACCGGAGCTGATTGAGCCACCGAAGCGCCAGCAGCGCGGTGATATGACGCTCATCACCTACCGAGCGCGCGGTGTCTTCAGTTACGACTTCCTCAACAGTGGGCGCGCCTACGGCAACCATATTCTCGGTCTCTCGTTTGTCCATAAAGCACAAAATCGCAACAACATTCTCTATGTCGTCGACCTACTCGGCATGGGGTTTGACAATCCGGCTAAGACACTCAAATCGCAGCTAGCGGCGAATAAAGCGCTACCGACCCGCTTTGGCTGGAAGGTGGATGATGCATGGATTGCACAGGATATGATGCGCCTCTCGACGTTTGGCGATCCAAACTATGTCGGTTATGGCTCGGTCAATCCCGACTTCTCTCGCATCGATATCGGTATTCGGATCAGCCCCGATGGCTTCAACTTCCGCGACCTCATCTCGCCGGAGTATTTCCTCTACATCGCCATCTTCGGCATGGTCGGAAGCCTATTTGCCATCGGTATCGATGCGACCGCCCATCGCAGCACACTCGGATTTACCGTCTCATGGCCGCTGCGTGTTATCTTCTGGCCCATTTCGCTGCTGGCAGTCGGTAATCTGATCCTCGATAACGCGATCGCTTGGGGATTGGCCGAACACTATATCGATATGCTGCAGATGGGGTATCAGATGTTCTGGTGGTTCGTTCCGGCACGGCTGCTAGCGCTGGCGTTAGAGCACTTTGTGTGGCGACCGCTAGAGCGGCGCACCGAGCGGAAGATCCCGAATGTGATTCGCCTCTTCAGCTCGGGTCTGCTCTACCTGTTTGCGCTTCTGGGCGTCATTGCGTTTGTCCTCGACCAGCACCTCACCAGCCTACTGGCGACCGGCGGTCTGTTTGCGATGATTGTTGGCCTAGCGGTGCAGTCGAACATCGCTAACATCTTCTCCGGCGTGGTGGTTAATATTGAGCGCCCCTTCCTTGTCGGTGACTGGATCAAGATCGGCAGCATGGATGATGGTGAAGTGATCGACATCACTTGGCGTACCCTACGGATGAAGACAGCCAATGGGCGCATCATTAGCGTACCGAATGCGATGGCGTCGGAGTCGATTGTCATCAACTATAGCCGCTCGAATGCCCGTATCGACTACCTGATCCACCTCTCAACCGAACACGATCCGCAGCATATCAGCGATCTGCTCAATCAGACCCTCGCCGAGGTGGAGGGGATCAACGAGCTGGAGCCTGCAAGCGCCATCTTCCTGCAGGTGGTGCCGGTCTACTCAGAGCTCGCCTCAGAGTTTCTGATCCGCTTCTGGGTCAAAGATTACGCTAATGCGCTTGGCCTAAAGGTGAAGATGTGGCATGCGGTGTGGCAGGCGTTTGCTAAACATCAGATACCGATCAGCATCCGCGATAGTAGTATGACACTACCGACCGATGGGGGTGAATCGGGGCGGCGTGCAGCCCAGAAGTTAGTCGACGACAATGAACAGCGGCCGGCGTCACGCTGGGAGGAGCAGAAGCATGAGGAGCAGCGCCAGCGCGACGACGAACGGATAGAAGATGTGGTGCTCCAGCATGGTTAATCAGCCGACAGCGTGTCACGGATGGCAACGACCGTTCGCTGGCCGCTGCGGTAGGGAGCGCCTGACAGGGTGCAGAGGTCGCTATCGGTTTTGGCACTGGCAAGCGCTACTACTGCTACTGCCGCTTGCCGCTGGCGCTGCTGATCCGCATGAGCGCATCGTAGCGGTAGCTAGCGACGCTGCGTTGACTGCCCCCGCTCCCGATGCCCTGAGTGCCACCCCCGCCCCTACCATCTCGCCGCTGCCGGCACGCGACTTTGCTGCTCTTCTGCCTGATCTGCTTGCCGATCACATCAAGCTCCAAGTGGCCGAGGCGGAGTACCAAGCGGCGCGCGAGCGGGCGCGCATCGCGCTCGGTAAGTGGTTCCCTGAACTCAGTTTTACCGCTTCACTTGGTATACAGCGTGAACGTGATCGTGACATGCGTAGCGACTTCAATGAGATGAGCCTGAAACTGACCCAACGGCTGGCCGATTTTGGCGCGACCGATGCGGCGGTTGAGAAGGCGCGATTGACGCTACGTGATAAGGGGCTGGCACTGCAGTATGAGCAGCAGAAGTTACTGGCCGATGCCGCTGAGGTGTACATCAATCTAGTCCATGGTGCGGAGGTGGTTGCGTTGGCGATCGACTATCAGACACTTGCCCAACGCCGCTATGATTTGGAGCAGTTTCAGCTCCAGCAGGGGTTTGGCTCCTCCACCGCGCTGGTGCAGGCGAAGACCGATCTGGCCGCCGCCGAAGCGAAGCGGCTGCGCCATGAGGGGAAACTCCAGCAGGTGAATAACCAGTTTCGGGAGCTATTTGGGTTTGAACCGCAGGTTCCGGCGGCGCTGCAACCCCTCACCACCGCCATCGGCTATCAGCTCCCCACCTCTTTAGAGCGGCTACTAGAGCAGGTGTGGCAGGGGAATATTGAGCTGCTGCGCGAGGAGGTGAAGGTGGCTAAAGCGCAGCACGATATCGACAAAGCGAATGCCGATGGCTATCGACCGACACTAGAGCTCATCGTCGAGGCGGGGCATGAGAACAATATCGCCGGCTCCGACAACATTAAGCAGGACTATAGCGCTAAGGTCGAGCTGCGGATGCCATTTAATCTCGGCAACACCGCCGCTAATGAGGTGCGTGCCGCGCACTTCGATCTCACCGCCCAGCAAGCGAAGCGCGATCAGGTGCGCGATCGGGTGGAGAAGGGGGCGCGTGATGCTTGGCAGCGCTACACCACCTCGACCGCGGTGAGCGAGTCGGTACGTGAGCAGGTGGCGTTTGCCGTCAACTATGAGGCGCTCCTACGCGAAGAGCAGCAGCTTGGTAGTCGCTCTGAACTGGAGGTGTTAGCGGCGGCAGGTGCCACCATCAGTGCCCGTATCGAGCTGGCAGTCGCGCAGATTGACCAGCTTGCCGATGCGTTGGCGATCTATCAGGTTGCCGGTCTGTTAGCCCCCCCACTCTTTGATAGCGCAGCGGCTGTGACCCTTGAGTGAGCTACTGCGGCGGCTCCGCGCCCAACCGACCGCGACCTTCGAGCTACTGGTTGCGTCGCTGTTTGCCAATCTACTTGCACTCGCCTCCTCACTCTATGTCATTCAAGTACTGAATCGCTATCTCGGTTATGGGGTCGATGCCACCCTCTGGAGTCTCACCATCGGTGCGCTATTGGCGGTGGCGTTAGAGGCGGCGTTTCGTCGCCTGCAGATCCGCTTAGCTGAGCGCCTCAGCCGCGATCGCAACCGGCAGCTACTACAGGAGAGTTTTGCACTGCTGCAGCAGGCGCGTTTTGATCAACTGGAGCAGTTGCCGCCGGTGCAGCGCCAGCAGGGGCTACAGGGGGTGGAGGCGATTGAGCGCGCCTATAGCGCCCCCAATCTGGTGGCGCTCGTTGATCTCCCGTTCGCGCTGCTGTTTGTCGCGCTACTGCTGCTATTGGCTCCACCCTTAGGGGGCATTGCACTCCTCTTTCTACTCCTTGCGCTGGTTGGCGGGCTGCTGCTACGGCGCCGCTTAGCGGCACGCTTACAGCAGCTACGGCAGCAGCAGTTGGAGGGGCAGGCGCTGAGTGATAGTGTCAGCCATGCGGCTGAGACGGTACGCCTGTTTGACCAGCAGCAGACGCTCCAGCAGCGCTGGCAGGCGCATCTGCAGCAGTGGTTACCGCTGCGGCGTCAAGTGGCGCGGCTGCAGGGTAGCGTGCAGGGGTTGGGTCAGACGCTGCAAGCGCTACTGAGCATCACCCTCTACGCCACCGGTGCGCTGCTGGTGGTGCGCGGTCAGCTCGATATGGGCACCCTGATCGGTGCCAATATCCTAGCACTGCGTGCGCTCGGCCCGGTGCAGCGCTTTACCGCGCTCGCGGAGGTGGCAGAGCAGGCGCAACAGGCGTTTGCAACCCTTCAGCAGCTGCAGCAGCTCCCTACAGAGCGGCGCGGCGGTACGCGACTCGGGGCGCTGCGCGGCGAGTTGAGACTACATCAACTGATGCTCCTCCCGGAGGGGGCCCCGCAACCGCTGTTTGAACGGATCGATCTCACGCTGCCCCCGGGCGCGGTGTTGGCGGTGACCGGCAGTAGTGGTAGCGGTAAGAGTGCACTCGCGCGGCTCCTGCTCGCGCTTTCGCCGCCGACCCAGGGGCAGATTTTGATTGATGGGGTCGATCTGCGCCAGATCGACCCGCAGTGGTGGCGGCAGCAGCTGATGTTTGTGCCGCAGGAGCCGCGCTTTCTCAACGCCACCCTGCGTGAGAATCTGCTCGCGGTCAATCCAAACCTCGACGATGCCGCGCTATTAGCGCTACTCGGTGAGTGCGGGTTAGCGAGCTTTGTCGAGCAGTCCAGCGAGGGGCTCGCTACGCCGATCCAGCGCCAGGGGCTGACCCTCCCGCTCGGTTTGCGGCGCCGCTTAGCATTGGCGCGGGCGTTAGCGACCGATGGTCGCATCCTGTTGCTCGATGATGCCGGTAGCGAGGGGGATGAGGCGGGACGTCGTCTACTCTATCAAGCGCTGCTGCGGCGATCGCAGCAGGGGTGTAGTGTGGTGCTGATGAGTCGTGATCCGCTGCTGTTACAGGGGGCGGGGATGATCCTCGATCTCGATCATAAACCGGTACCACAGCTGCGCCAGCGTACATTAACGGGCGCTGATCGGCGTGAGGGGGGGGGTGATGGCGGATCATGATGTTGATGATAGCCTCGGTAGTCGCTCACTACTCTGGCTACTGACGCTACTGCTATTGACGCTACTATTCTGGGCCTCACAAGCGCAGCTCGATGTGGTGAGTCAGGCACCGGCGGTGGTTAAACCGGCCGGTCAGGTGAAGCGAATCCAGCACCTAGAGGGGGGGATTGTCCATCAGATTGCGGTGCAAGCGGGTGATGTCGTGGCGGCCGGCGATCTGCTGGTGGCGCTAGAGAGTATCCGTAGTCGCAGTGAACTCGATGAGCTACAGGTGAGCCAGCGCACTCTGCTGATCCAGATCCAGCGCCTCGATGCGGAGCTACAGCAGGCACCCACGCTCACCTTTGATACCACCCTACAACAGTATGAGCCGGAGCTGGTGGCACAAGCGCAAGCGCTCTTTCTGGAGCGGCGGCAGCGTCTTAATCATGAGATCCGCGTACAGCAGGAGCTGATCCGCCAGCAGCGCCACCAATCCTCACAGATCACCGCCCGCCGCCAAGCGGCACAGCAGATCCTCGATTTTCTTAATGAGCAGATTGAGATCAGCCGCAAGCTGCTAGAGCGCAATCTATCGAGCCGGATGCAGCATATCGATCTACTCAAAGAGCGGCAGCGGGTTGAGGGGCAGTTGGCCGAAGATGGCGCGATGTTAGAGGGGATCCAAGCCGCCGTAGCGGAGGCGGAGCAGCGGATCGCACTACTGACTGCGACGTTTCGTGAGCAGGCGCGCAGCGATCGACAGGAGGCGCTGCGCACCCTCCGCCTACTCCATGAGCGGCAGAAGCGGATTGATGATAGTTTAACGCGCACCGAACTGCGCGCACCGGTTGCCGGTATCGTTAAGCAGCGTTTTGTCGATACGGTCGGTGAGGTGGTGGCGGCCGGCGGTACCCTCTTAGAGTTGGTACCGCTCGATTCACAACTGCTGATTGAGGCGCGACTGCCGACCGGGGATGGCGGATATCTCCACCCTGGTCAGTCGGCCCAGCTTCGGCTCGCCTCTGCCGATGGTTTCCGCTTTCAGCCGCTAGCGGCACAGGTCGAGCGCATCAGCCCCGACACCCTGTTGACCGAGGAGGGGATCCCCTACTATCAGGTGACGTTAGCGAGTGGTAGCGACGCCTTCGACAATGGTCGCACCCGGTTACCCCTCGCGCCCGGGATGCAGCTACAGTGCGCTATTTTGATCGATCAGCGCAGTGTACTGGAGTATCTGTTAGCGCCGCTCTTTGGCTCCCTTAGCTATGCGCTGCGGGAGCGTTAAGCTAGAAACGGAAACGGCCCACCTGCTGCTGTAGCGCGGTCGCCATCGCGCGCAGTCGCTCACCGGCACTGGCGATCTCATGCGCGCCTCCGGCCGTCTGCTCCGAGACTGAGCTGATACTGGCGATGCTGCTATTCATCGCCTCCGCGACTCGACTCTGCTCACTGGCCGCGGTCGCGATGTGGCTATTCATCTCATTGATAGTGGAGACAGCACGGGTGATTGCTGCCAATCGCTCGCCAGCACGGGTGGTATAACTGACACTCGCTTCGGTCTGCGCCCGCCCCTCATCCATCGCCTTGACAGTGTTGTTTGCCCCCGCTTGGAGCTGCTCAATCATCTGCTGAATCTCTTCGGTCGAGCGCTGGCTACGCTGCGCGAGTGTGCGCACCTCATCGGCGACCACCGCAAAACCGCGCCCCTGCTCACCGGCGCGCGCCGCCTCAATTGCCGCATTGAGTGCTAGCAGATTGGTCTGATCGGCAATCTCCCGAATCACCGAGAGGATACTACCGATGTTAGCGGTCGATTGATCGAGGGTGGCAAGCGTCTCGGCAGCACGGCGGACGTTACTTGCTGATGTCTCAATGGCCGTAACCACCTCATTCACTACATTGCGACCGGCACGCGCCTCGTTATCGGCTTCATGGGCGGCACTCGCTGCCGCCTCAGCATGGTTTGCTACCTCGTGCGCGGTCGCCGATAGCTCATGCATCGCGGTGGCCACCTGATTCACCTCCTGCTGCTGCCGCCCGATCGCGCTGCTCGTTTGG
>JGI10211J34971_10000322_pt1 | contig 38281 bp, 28 predicted proteins | sample Etolagsediment_FD_34971 | JGI IMG/M metagenome (IMG submission 34971)
ACTCCCGACGAGATGAAAAATGTCTCTCCCGGCAGCCACCGCATCACCGTAAAAGGGAAAGGGTATTCAGATTGGACCGAACTGGTCAATGTTTCGAACGGAGAACGATCGAAAATCAACGCTCAGCTACGTTCAACAACAGAAACGGCGAGTACCCAAAGCGGTCGGCTCTATGTGGACCCACAACCCGCAGATGCGACGGTTAGGATCATGAACATCGGCCCCAAATACAACCGCGGGATGTCCCTTTCGCCGGGCAGCTACCATATTAACGTCTCAGCACCCGGTTTTTTGGAACAGGACCAGTGGATAAAACTGTCAAACGGAGAAGAGCGTTACGTCAGCATTCAACTGCCTTCGCTTAAAAACGCGGTGGAAACGTCTCATCCCACTTCAAGACCACAATCTGCCATCGCTAAACCGACACCTGCCGCTACAAAACCGGAAACAGCATCCGCCCCTCAGACTCAAGAGGCGGCACCGGTGCGGTTTTTTAATAACGTCAAGAGCACCTTCGAGTCCTGGAAAAAAGATATCTTTTCCGGTTCCTCTTCCTCCGGCCCACCTGCAAATACTGGTGGTGATACGATTAGCAGCGATCCTTCTATTCGTGACCCAAATAAAGACGCCGGTCCATAGCAGAGGCCAGCCCCTTTTGCCGATGTGACCCTTGTGCCGTGGAATAACCTGTGATCAAGAAAAAACCATACGGAAATGATCTTAAAGCGCAGCTGAAGGCCAGCGCCAAAGACAAACTTTACCACTTTACACTTTCAGACGGCACAATCCGGGGAGCACTCCTGCACGGAACCCGTATGGTCAATGAAATGCGGGCCAACCACGAATTGGGCATTCTGGAAACGCTGGTTTTAGGGCATGCCTACATGGCGGTTGCGTTGATGTGCGCAAACCTAAAAGGGGATGAACGGATCGGGCTGAAAATAGACTGCTCGGGACCCATAAAAGGCCTATTTGTTGAAGCTAACGCCTTTGGCGAAGTTCGGGGGTATTTGAAAAACATCCCCATCCCCATCGAAAAACCCCTTGAAGACTTTAACCTTTCTCCGTTTTTCGGAGCGGGATTCCTGTCGGTAACCAAAGTCTACAGGGAGGCAAAACAACCCTTTACAGGGCAGGTGGAACTCAAGTACGGCAGCATTGCCAAGAACCTGGCCTATTATTATCTGACTTCCGAACAAACCCCATCGGTATTTAGCCTAAGCATCAAATTTGACCCTGAAGGGAATGTGACCGGTGCCGGCGGCCTCATGTTGCAGGTTATGCCGGATGCCGATGAAGCGACCGTCAGCAATCTGGAAAACATGGCCTCTCATCTTCCTTCCATCGGCACGGCATTCGCCGAAGGGGAAGAACCGGAAAAGCTGATCTTAAAGAATTTCAAGAAACTGAATCCTCAATTTCTGGGAAACCACAGGATTGAGTTCATGTGTCATTGTAACCATGACCGGGTTGAGGACATGCTGAAAATGCTTCCCTTGGCAGACTTAACAGATATGGCGGAAAAAGGACCTTTTCCCGTGGAAGTCAAATGTCATCATTGCGCTACGCCCTACCAATTCAACAAAGAGGCCCTCTCGAGAATAGTGGGCAGCGGCAAATCCTGATTTCGTGTCCCCGTTCACCGGGTCAGAAGGCATAACCATCCTACCCCTTTCAAGGTTGCCGGTCTAGGGTTTCCAGTTTTTTCAACCATGACCCGCCAACCCTCAACTGCCCTCTTCCGGCATTTCCAAAGTAATTCTGCCGAACTTACCTTTTCTGAAATCACCTAGTACAATCCGAGAGACGCGCATTTGGTCGATACCCTGATTCTTTTGGATACAGCCCCTTTTCATGGCGATTTCATTTAGAATCTCAAAAGAATTTTCCCCAGAAACCGTAATGCCATATCGATTTGCCAGTTTTTCAGGTGCAAGCTGAATCAGTCGTTTCAGCAGTGACAGCGAAAGGGTTTCCAGATCCAGAACCTCATCTTTGACAGCCCCCACCATTGCCAGGTTTTCAAAGGTCTCTTCATCTTCCCTCGGCCACAGAATCCCGGGCGTGTCCAACAGTTCGAGGCCCGTGGGAGTGGTCACCCGCTGTTTGAACCTTGTGATCCCGGGCTTATTGGCAATCCGCGTCTTTTTCTTTCCGGCGATGGCATTTATAATCGTCGATTTCCCCACATTGGGAATGCCCACCACCATTGCCATAGCAGCTCTCTTAAGATTCCCGCCTTGCAGTCCCGATCTTCCGGCTGCCGCAATGCCTTGAGCGGTACTGACCAGACGTTTGATGCCGGTGCCCTCTGATGCACTGAGCCTCAGGGCTCTAAAGCCTTTCTCTTTAAAACATTCGATCCACTTCAGATCACAGACTTGATCGCTGAGATCGCATTTGTTCAAGACCACAATTCTCGGCTTTTGATGAATGACCGAATCAATGCGCGGATCCCGGCTTGAATGGGGAATTCGCGCATCCAGTACTTCGAAGATCACGTCGGCGGATTTCAGGTTTTTGAGCAAAACCGCTTCGGATGACCGCATGTGTTTGGGAAACCAGTTAACCGTCATAAGGCAAATAATTGAGAGTTGGCATTTGCAAAGAAATTCCAAGAGCAAAGAAAGTAGTAAAGCATATTTGAATATCAATCACAAGAGCCGTGATAGGAACAAATGGTCCGCACCGGTGCGATCCGTGAATCTCGACAAAAGAGTTGCATAAAATGATGACGATTTGGTATGGTTTACGTCATCATAAGGGTGCTTACAAACAGCATGAACCCCGACGAGGACAAATCACCCTTTCAAATTCCTAAACGCTACGCTGGTATAAATCCATGGAACCAGGAAATCATGCACCGGCCATCGACGAAACCAACAAAAAAAGCTGCGATATCTCCTTTGACCTGCTGGATCGCAAAACCCTCTTGATTCAGTTCCAAGGCAGTTGGACACTCAAATGCAAACGTCCTTCTATCCATACGATTTATAAAAAGATAGCATCTGAAACCGCCATTAAAAAGATCTCCTTCAACACCAGCGGACTCGTTCAATGGGATAGCGCCCTTCTAATCTTTTTGACAGGCCTTATTGAAAAGGCGTCTCAAGAAAGCATAGACCTTGACAAGACAGGACTTCCCGAAGGGGCAGTGAAACTTCTGGACCTCGCCGCAACGGTACCGGAAAACAAAGGGGCCCGAAAGGACTCCAGCCATAAATCCTTTCTGTTTCAAGTGGGATCGGAATCCGTCGCTTTTTTTCATTCCGCCGTGGAGGTTTTGGGCTTTGTGGGGGAAGCATTTACGGCCTTTTCCAAATTCCTGGGTGGAAAAGCACGCTTCCGCCGCTCCGACCTGACACGGATCATTCAGGACTGCGGCATTGACGCCCTCCCGATTGTCTGCCTTATCAGCCTGCTGGTTGGACTGATCCTCGCTTTTGTGGGGGCCGTTCAGCTGATGATGTTCGGCGCGCAGATTTATGTGGCCAACCTGGTGGGAATCGCCATGGTCCGCGTCATGGGAGCTGTCATGGCCGGAATCATCATGGCAGGACGGACAGGCGCCGCCTTTGCCGCCCAACTGGGCACCATGCAGGTGAATGAGGAGATCGATGCGTTTAAAACCATGGGCATCTCCCCCATGGAATTCCTGGTTTTACCGCGCATACTGGGTCTGACCCTCATGATGCCACTGTTATGCCTTTACGCAGACCTCATGGGCATTCTTGGAGGATTAATTGTTGGGGTGGGCATGCTGGACCTGAACATGATAGAGTATTATAACCAGACCAGAGCATCCGTCTCAATGAGCGATCTATGGATCGGCCTTGTACAGAGCGCGGTTTTCGGGATGCTGGTGGCAATTTCGGGTTGTCTGCGGGGAATGCAGTGCGGCAGAAGCGCATCGGCCGTGGGAGATGCCGCCACCTCCGCCGTGGTTACCGGCATCGTTAGCATCATCGTGGCCACTGCCGTCATCACGGTCATCACCAATGTATTGGGAATATAATGTATTGACACAAAAAACCCCCGTTGATCAGCAGAATGGAAATTCAGGAGACCGATAAACAATGAACGGAAAGGCGAGCAAAACCCTAATCGGCGCGTTTGTGGTGGGTGCGGTGATACTCATTGCGGCCGGCCTCATGGTATTTGGTGGTGGAAAATTCATGAAAAAGACGCAGGAATTTGTGCTCTTTTTCGAGGGTTCCGTCAAAGGGTTGAGTGTTGGTGCACCGGTACTTGTGGGCGGGGTGAAAATCGGCTCCGTGAAACGTATCGATATTGAGTACAACCCGAAAACCCTGACCTTTTACGTGCCGGTGATCATCGAAATTGAGCCTGACAGAATTCGGCTGATCAAAGGTCAACGCATGCCCATAGATGAGGTGTTGCCACGGCTCATTAAACGGGGTTTGCGGGCCCAATTGACCATGGGCAGTCTGATCACGGGCCAACTTATCGTCGAACTGGACTATTACCCCGATACCCCGGTCAAACTCATTGGACTTGACAAAAAATATCCTGAAATCCCGACCATACCCTCCACGTTTCAGGCCATTTTCGACACGCTGAAAGATCTACCCCTTAAAGAGACCCTGGAAAGGCTCATAACGGCCGTTAAAGCACTTGAAAATATCCTGAAATCCCCGGAGATTCCGGAGATCTTGCATTCCACAAATCTGGCGATGGCGGATGCCCGCCGCCTGATCAATGACGTTGACAGCCGCGTGGGTCCGTTGGCGGATGGCCTCGATGCAACTGTTTCGGAATACAAGAAAATCGCCACCAACGTAAATGAACAAGTGGCTCCCCTGATGGAGAATGTCAATTATACCGTCAAAGACGCTCGGAAACTGGTCAAAAACATGGACGAGAAACTGGAAACGCTCGCCACCAAGATCGCAAAAGGCCTTGAAGCATCCCATGAAGCCATGGATCAGGCCAGGAAGACTCTTGTAATCCTTCAAAGTCGGCTTGGGAAGGATTCTCCGCTCCTGAACCAACTGGAAAATACACTGCGGGAATTCACCGAGATGGCGCGTTCCATCCGCTCTCTGGCCAATTACCTGTCACGTCATCCCGAAGCCCTGCTTCAGGGAAAAAGCGGATCCCAAAGGAGGTAAGATCATGCACCGGTTCTTTTCCTTTCTCAAAACCTTTTTGTTCACCATGGCATGCCTCTGGTCCCTGGGGTGTGCCACAAGCCCGCCCACCAAGTTCTACCTGCTAAACCCATCGGCTTCCACATCGGAAACTGAAACCGGGCTTGCTCAAAACCACCAGCGTAAGACGATCCGCGTGGATGGCGTTGTCGTCCCGGGATATCTGGACCGGGACGAAATTGTCACCCGGATAAGCGAAAACCAGATTCACCTGGCCGATCTCGACCGGTGGGGTGAACCCCTGCGCAATAGCCTCACCAACATACTGGCGTTAAACCTGTCACGGCAGCTTCCGGCCAAAGATTTTGCTGTTTTCCCGTTTAAATGCCCATCGCCGGTGGACTACCAGATCATCGTTGAAATCATTCGAATGGACGGCAGCTTAAATGGAGGAGTGCAACTGACCGCCCAGTGGTCTATCCTTGAGGGCAAAGACAGCGACCTGATGGTCACAAAGGAGTCATCCTTTAAGGACTCCGAGGCCCCCACGGACTATGGTGAACTGGTAGCAGCGCAAAGCCGGCTGGTTGAGGCCCTGAGCCGTGAAATTGCCAAAAGCCTTAAAGCGAATCGTTAATTTTATGCCACTTTTCATGCAATCATAAAAATGCCACAAGAAACGCCCGCCATCACCACGAAAAACCTTGAAATCGCTTATGGCGATTTCGTGATTCAACGGGATCTGAATTTCACCGTCAATCGCGGGGAAATTTTTGTCCTCATGGGAGGCAGCGGCTGTGGCAAAACAACGGTCATGAAGTGCCTTACCGGGCTCAAGGCTCCTTCGAAGGGCCAGGTTTTCCTGGGTGAGGTCAGTTTATGGGAAGCGGAACAGTCGGTAAGAGATGAAATAGCCCGCAACATCGGCATCGTCTACCAGAGCGGGGCCCTTTGGAGTTCCATGACTCTGGCTGAAAACGTGGGTCTGCCACTGGGGGAATTTTACGATCTCAGCGCTCAGGAAATCAGAGGACTCGCTTCCTTGAAACTGGCACTGGTGGGACTCGCCGGTTTTGAAGACTATTATCCTTCTGAAATCAGCGGGGGAATGCGAAAACGGGCAGGTGTGGCCCGGGCACTGGCCATGGATCCCGAATACCTCTTTTTTGACGAACCCTCCGCCGGTCTCGATCCTGTGACTTCCTCCCTGCTGGACGATCTCATTGTCGAACTCAGAGACAGCCTGGGCGCCACCATGGTCATGGTCACCCATGAACTGCCCAGCATTTTTTCCGTGGCCGACAGCTGCGTTTACCTGGATGCAGAGACACACACCATGATTGCCAGTGGTAATCCCAAGCGGCTGAAAACGGAATGCGAAGATCCCAAAGTACACGCTTTTCTGACCCGTGGCGGCAAGACGGGGTAACAAAAACCTAAACAAGTCATTAAAAAAGGAGTCATATCATGCGAAAATCAATTTTATTGTTAACGATGATCTGTTTTGGATTGATCCTTGCCAATGGAATATTCCCGTCCCAACTATGTGCGAAAACCCGGTTTGCCACCATCGGTACCGGAGGCATCACAGGCGTGTATTATCCCACGGGCGGCGCCATCAGCAAAATGATTAACGATAAGCGTAAGGAATACGGTATTCGCTGCACCGTGGAATCCACGGGAGGATCGGTCTTCAACGTAAATGCCGTCATGGCGGGGGATCTCGATTTCGGCATTGTGCAGTCCGATCGCCAGTATCAAGCCGTCAACGGCCTGGCGGAATGGAAAGAAGCCGGGCCTCAGAAAGGTTTGAGGGCCATCTTCAGCATCCATCCGGAAGCCGTCACCCTGGTGGCAGCCCAGGATGCCGGCATAAAAACCATCAATGATCTTCGGGGCAAACGGGTCAACATCGGGAACCCCGGTTCCGGACAACGACAGAACGCCATTGACGCTCTCACGGCAGCGGGTATTGATTATGAAAAAGACCTTCACGCCGAGCAGGTAAAAGCATCCGAAGCAGCAGGACTTCTTCAGGACGGCCGCATCGATGCATTCTTTTACACGGTCGGGCATCCCAGTGGCGCCATCAAAGAAGCCACGGCGGGGAATCGAAAAGTGCACATTATTCCCATTACGGATACAAAAGTCCTGCTCGATCGATACCCCTATTATGCACCGGCTGTCATCCCCGTAAAATTCTACCCCGGTGCCGATAACCAAAAAGACATCCTCACATTCGGCGTCAAGGCCACCTTTGTCACATCATCACGGGTTCCCGATGATATGGTTTACGCCATCACAAAGGAAGTCTTTGAAAACCTGGATCAATTCAAAAAGCTTCATCCGGCTTATGAATTTCTGACGCCCGAAGGGATGCTTCAAGGGCTTTCCGCCCCAATACATCCTGGCGCCATGAAATACTACAAAAAGAAAGGTCTTTTGAAATAGCGATTCAGGCTTCTATCCGTTTCAGCCTCATTTTCTGGGAAAAAATCACAAGGCCATAAACAGCGAGCCCCGAGGAAAAGAAGTAATATTTCAGGGCTGGATCAACGTGAAAAAAGGACGTAATGGCACCGGGATGGAAGAGGATGAAGGCCGCCGTGATCAGAAAAGGGATTTCATACCAGCGGTTTCGGGTCAGGCACCACCCCTGGGCAAAGCACTCAAAGGCCGACATGCCTACCAGCGCCATCGCAAAGATCAGAAGCGCTTGAGACCAACTGTTTATGCCATGGAGTATGAGATCCGGGTTAAACACAAACATGAAGGCAATGCAGCTGGTTCGAATGTCATACAAAAACCCTTGTATCCCGGTGGGAATGGGGTCTGATTCTGCGATGGCCGATGCCGCATAGGCGGCAAGGCCCACCGGCGGCGTATCATCGGCCAGGATGCCGAAATAGAAACAAAACAGATGCGCCGCCATCAGGGGAACGATCAGGTCGTACAAACCGCCCACTTCGACGATAATCGGTGCGGTCAGTGACGCCATGACGATATATGTGGCGGTTGTGGGCAGGCCCATGCCGATCATGAGGCTGGAAACCGCGGCAACCAACAGCAACAGAAAAATGTTTCCCCCGGAAATATATTCCACAATCCCCGAAATCATTCCTCCGATCCCCATGTTGACCACACCCACAATGATGCCGGCGGAAGCGCAGGCAAGTGCCACCGCCATCATATTCCTGGAGCCTTGAACGAAACCGCTGAAAATAATTCCAAAGCCGCTTCTGATAGCCTTTTTGACACTTTCCCCATTCTGTATGGCTTTTTTAATCTCCTGATAGAAAACCACCGGAAACAGGAGCAAGATCGATCTGAAAGCCGCCATCTCGGGGGAATGTCGCAGCCAGATTAACTCATAAAGAAGCATAAAAATGGGAATCAAATAGTGGACACCTTCCTTGAGGGTTTGAAAAAACCGAGGAATATCCGGTGGGGAAAGCCCCTTGATTCCCAGCTTGGAGGCCTCCAGGTGGGTAATACAGAAAAGCCCAAAATAGGAAGCCAGAGCTGGGATGGCGGCAGCTTTCACCACCTCCAGATAGGGTACATTCACATATTCGGCAATAATAAAAGCGGCGGCCCCCATGATCGGAGGCATCAATTGGCCATCCGTACTGGCCGCCACTTCAATGGCCGCCGCCTTTTTCGCCGGATAACCGATTTTTTTCATCAACGGGATGGTAAAAGGACCGGTGGTCACAATATTGGCGATGCTGGATCCGGAAACCATGCCTGTCGCCCCACTGGCCAACACGGCGGCCTTTGCAGCGCCCCCTTTGTATCTGCCTAAGAAAGCGAGGGCAAGCCGGGTAAAAAAACGTCCGGCCCCGGCCTTGTCCAGAAGGGCGCCCAACAGCACGAAAAGATACACAATGGAACATGAAACACCTAAGGGAATGCCATATATGCCTTCCGTCGAAAGGGATATATTGCTCAGGTAGCGGCTCAGGGAAACACCCTTGAATGCCAGCAGATCCGGCATGTGGGGCCCCGCGAAGGCATAAACTGTAAACAGCAGGGCAATAACGGGTAGCGCCGGACCGATAATCCTTCGGGTCGCTTCAAGGAGCAGGACGACCAGAATGCTTCCCACAATCAGGTCCCGCATTGTGGGGATACCGGCCCTCATGGCAATCCCCTGATAATCCAGAACCATATAAAGTGCCGCCAGGGAGCCGGCAACAGCTAATCCATAATCCATCAAAGGGATACGGTCCCTGATGGAAAGGTAAGAGCAGTATTTGATGGGGTTTTTGATACAAGGATTCGCCAGGAAAACAAGGACAAGAGCAAACGCCAGGTGAATCGCCCTTTCCATGGTGCTGTCGATAATGAGGAAGCAGGGAAGTGACAGTTGAAAGAACGCCCATAATATGGCGACAACATAAACCAATGAGGCTTGGACAGATGGCAGATCCCGTGTAAAACCGCTTTCCGCTTTCAACAATTCTTCAGAGGTTCTGTCTTTTTGCATTGCTTTTCAGTTTACGTCTAATGATGAAATAGCCCCCGACAACCAAAAAAAGCCCTACAACGAAAAGTACATCCTCTTCTTTGGCTATACCGTATACAACGCCTGACACGCCCAGAATGCAGAGGATGAGCGCAAGGGTCTTGTCAAATTTCACTTTAACACCCATGAATATAAAAAAAAAGGCACCCTCTCCATCGAAAAAGTGCCCTTATTGATTTGGAAGCCTTTTAGATCATGTTCCTGTAACACCGACAGCTTTTGGTTTACCCGCAGAGCGTGAACGACTTCTTTGGGGTTTGCGTGCCGATCGCTGCCGCGAGCGGTTTTTGGCACCATTAAAAGAACGCGTCTTTCCGCCATTGGCCGCTTTTTTGGCAGAAGGGCTTTTTGGCGGTGGCGGTGGTGCGGTCAACAAAGCTTCATCCGGTTGTTCGCAAACAAGGGGATTTCCCAAATATTCCTCAATGGCCGGGATGTAAAATGAATCCTCCTCACAGGCAAAGCTGACGGATATGCCTGAGGCACCGGCACGGCCCGTACGCCCGATGCGATGAACATAGTCTTCAGGATCCTGGGGCAGGGTAAAATTGATAACGTGGCTGATCCCTTCCACATGCAGACCTCGAGCCGCAACATCCGTTGCCACCAGTACCCGAACATTCCCTTTTCGAAAATTCTCCAGGGTTTTGATCCGCTTATTCTGGGGCACTTCCCCGGACAAAATCGCACAGTTGATCCGGTAGCGCTGCAACCGCTCCGAAAGACGACGGGTCTGATCGCGCCGATTCACAAACACCAGCACCCGCTCCAGATTCTGCCCATTGATCAGGTTCAGCAAAAGTGCAAATTTTTCATCGCTGGTCACGATATAAACCAGTTGTTTCACCGATTCCGCGGCCACGTGCTCCGGTTCAATCTCCACATGAACCGGATTTTTCGTCCACTGTTCGGCCAGACGTTCCACTTCGGGCTTCAGGGTGGCGCTGAAAAACATGGTTTGACGCTTGTCCTTGTGGGGAGTGCTGTAAACAATCTTTCTCACATCAGGGATAAAGCCCATGTCGAGCATACGATCGGCTTCATCGATGACCATGATTTCGACCTTGCCCAGATGAAGAATTTTCTGCCGCTGAAAATCGAGCAGTCGACCCGGCGTCGCCACCATGATATCGATGGGTTTCTTGATGAGCACCTGTTTTTGTTTATCATATTGCATACCGCCCAGTATGGACTGTATTTGGACCCGCGTGTGTTTTCCGATGTCGCGGGCATCCTTTTCAATCTGAAGAACCAATTCCCGCGTGGGCGCAATAATTAAAACCCGGGGTGTTCCCGTGGGTCTTTTCCCTTTGATGGGGTTTTTGAGCAGATGCGTAAAGATATTAATTAGAAAAGCAGCGCTTTTTCCCGTTCCCGTCTGCGCTTTACCCGTAACATCTGAACCGGCAAGGGCTTTTGGGAGAATCTCTGCCTGAATCGGTGTACAGTATTCAAAACCCAGATCCGAAATGGCGTGCATAATGGTTGTCGGCAATCCAAGCGTATGGAAACGACACTGACCTTCCGCTTCGGGAACCTCAAACTGTGAAACTTGCCAGGGTGGTCGGGTCACTCTTGTACTGGAGGATTTGGAACCGGTTTTCGAACTGCTGTTTTTTCCTTTATCGGGTGAGCCATTATTCGAAGATTTGGCGGAGCCCGTTAACGCTGTTGGGAATTTATGGGGAACGACTTTAGGAACCGGCGAAACAGAAATCGGTTTTTGTGAAGACGTTTTTGGGGACGGCGTTTTTTTAAGGAAGGTATGAACTGCTTGAACCAGGTTTTTTAACAATAATTTTTCCTTTCACGAAAATACCCTTATGGTCAATCAGGGTTTGTAGACAATCAAAATCGATATTTTGTCAGATGGAAGAGCTCAACTTTTCAAACTGAACCGCTAAGCTCTTCCGCCAGACTTATTGTGGCATCGGGTGGGAAAAAGATTTCTCATTATAGTAAAAAAAACTATTCGTTTTCAGGGGCAGGTGCAGTCTCCTGAGGTTCATCCGAGTCCATATCCATCATTTTCTCTTTCAGCAATGCACCCAGATTACTGGTGGCCTTTTCCTGATTGTTGACGTAGTTGGTATAAACCTTTTTCTCAGGGCTTTCCTGAAGCTTACGAATGGAGAGTCCGATCCGCTTATCCTTTTGAGAAACGTTCACGACTTCGGCATCAATTTCATTTCCCACCTCAAAATCCTTGAGGTCTTTGGCGTCCTGCTGACCTTTGGGAAGCTGGGAAACATGAATTAAGCCTTCAATACCTTCTTCCAACTCAACAAAAAGACCGAAATCCGTAATGTTGGTGATTTTGCCCGAAACCTTTGTACCGGGTTTGTATTTCTCGGGAATTTCATTCCACGGATCAGGAGTGAGATGCTTGATGCCCAGCGAAAAATGCTCATTCTCTTTATCAATGCGGAGAATCACCGCTCTGACGTCATCGCCTTTTTTATAAAGCTCGGAAGGGTGTTTGATCTGCTTGGTCCAGGAAATATCAGAAATATGCACCAGACCGTCAATGCCCTTGTCAATACCCACAAAAACGCCGAAATCCGTAATATTTTTAATTTTTCCTTCAATAATGGCACCAATGGGGTACTCTTCCGTGATGACATCCCAGGGGTTTGGTTCCAGCTGTTTAACACTCAGCGAAATCCGCTTTTTAGCCACATCCATGCTCAACACAATGGTTTCAACCGTATCACCCACGCGGAAGAGTTCCGAAGGATGCATAACCTTTCGGGTCCAGGACATCTCTGAAATATGAACCAGCCCTTCCACACCCTCTTCCAATTCGACAAAAGCACCGTATTTTTTCAAGGTGGCAATACGCCCTGAAACCTGAGTCCCGACAGGATATTTTTCTTCGATCCCGGTCCATGGATCCGCGGTCAGTTGTTTAATGCCCAGGGAGACACGTTCCTTTTCCCGATCAAAACTGAGAACTTTCACCGTTATCTGATCGCCGATCTGGTACAACTCCGAAGGATGCCCGGTCTTGCTCCAGGCGATGTTGGTCACGTGGACAAGGCCGTCAATTCCGCCCAGATCGATAAAAAGGCCATAATCGGTAATATTGGTGACCGCACCTTCAACCACGCCACCTTCTTCCAGGTTCTCGAGCACTTTTTCACGCTGCTCCGCTCGCTCAACCTCTAAAACAGCCCGTCGCGACAAAACGATGTTGCCCTGGCGTCGTTCATATTTGATAATCTTGAAATCATGCTCGACACCCACCAGCGTATCCAGATCCTTCACCGGCCTCAAATCGGCCTGGCTTCCGGGCAAAAAAGCTTGAAGGCCCACATCTACTGAAAGGCCCCCCTTCACTCTGGAAATAATCTTGCCTTTGATGGTTTCATTGTCTTTGTAGGCTTTTTCAATATCATCCCATATTTTGACCCGTGCAGCCTTCTCCTTGGACAAAACGATGTTTCCGTCCTTGTCCTCTTTGCGCACCAAAAGGACTTCGACCGTATCCCCCACTTGCGCCTTAAGGTTACCTTCGAGATCCTTAAATTCGGAGATACGAATTTGCCCTTCCGATTTGTATCCGATATCCACCAGCACAAATTCATTATCGATTTGAACGATTTCTCCACTGACAATTTTACCTTCCTGAATGCTCTTCATGCTTTCTTCGAACATCTCCATGAAAGAAAGATCATCCTCGGTACCAGACCCGCGTTCAATTGAATCGGCTGGAAATTCGTCAGTAAAGCCATCCGGATCTTTCCAAATGGCGGCATTTGTGTTTTCGGTTTGTGAAAATCCACTTTCGGACATTTCGTCTGTTCCTTTACTCATCAACTTGCGTCCCCCCGGTTTAATTAAAATTCTTGATTCTCATGAAATGATCAATCAAAAAAACAAGGGCATCCCGTGTCAACACACCAAGATGCCCCTTGCCAACATTCCTGAAATCCAAATCTAAAGGTTTTGGACCCGCTGCAATCTTTTACCCTCGGGCCTTCGGTTATCTTCTCAGACTTCAAAATACGCTCAGCCACCTTTATCAAACTGTTTGATATCCGGTGGGAAAGATGGCGAAGAGACAAAAACAGATGCCTCCTCGTTGTTAAAATACCTTAATAGACCTTACTCCCCGACTCAAGTAACATCCCTTAGAATATACATTTGAACTTAAATGTCAACCAAAAACCACTGACCCTCTCAAAAAGGACTTAACCACAGCCAAAGTTCAGGTCTCATTTCGACCCGGCTCTTTTGTTCTTGCGTTACAGATCCGGATGGTTAATGTGTGCTGATAGGTGATAAGCGGGTACACCATAACTAATCGAATGTAAAGCAGCAAATTCAAAATGCCAAATAAACATTATACTTTTTTTGCCACTTGCCCCAAGGGGATCGAAACGCTTCTACACGAAGAAATCATTTCGCTGGAAATCCGAGATGTTAAAGTGGCCCGTTCAGGGGTCTACTTCAAAGGGCCTCTTAAATCGGCATATCAAGTCTGTCTCTGGTCCCGACTCGCAAACCGCATCCTTCTTCCTCTCACCCGGCTTGAAGCCCGCACACCGGATGATCTCTACACCCAGATTTACGAGCGAATACAGTGGGATGATCACATGAGACCAGAAAATAGAATCGCCGTGGATTTCACGGCTGATCACACCAATACGTTTCATTCCCACTATGCGACGCTCCGAATCAAAGACGCGATCGCAGACCAGTTTCGTGACAAATTCGGATACCGCCCTTCCGTTGATACGGAAAACCCCGATATTCGCATCAACGTTCACATGAAAAAAGACTCGGCTCAGGTTTCCCTTGATTTGAGCGGTAACAGCCTGCATAAACGCGCCTACCGAATTGAAGGCGGTACGGCACCCCTGAAGGAAAATCTGGCTGCCGCCATATTGATCCGTGCTCAGTGGCCTCAACTGGCGGCGAAAGGCGCTCCTCTGGTAGATCCCATGGCCGGATCCGGAACCCTTTTAATTGAGGGCGCACTCATGGCCCTGGACAGGGCACCGGGACTTTTGAGACCCTCTTATGGTTTTTCAAACTGGAAACAGCACGACCATACGATTTGGGAGACCCTGTTGAAGGAAGCAGAAGTACGGGCGAAAGAAGGGTTATTAAACCTCACGCAGGTATTTTTTGGTTTTGACAAAGACCCTGAAATCATTTCCCAGGCCCAAGCCAACGCAACCCGGGCAGGGATCGCAAATATTATCTCGTTTAAGACGCAAAACATCACAGCCCTTAATGCACCTGAAACAACGGTTCCGGGGTTGCTGGTTGCCAACCCCCCTTACGGGCAGCGCATGGGCAAAAAGATAAATCTTCCAGCCCTTTACAAAACGCTGGGGGATCGACTAAAACTGCACTACAAGGGCTGGTCGGCTGCCGTTTTTACCGCTGAACCGGACCTGGCCAAAAAAATGGGCATTCGTGCCAGGAAACAATATCAACTTTTTAACGGCCCCATTCCCTGCAAACTGCTCAACTTTGATGTTCGGGAAAAATGGGTCATGCACAAAAAAACACCCGATCGGTCTTCGCCCCAAACCCGTGAAAAGCTTGAACTGGACCCGGGTGCGAAGATGTTTCAAAACCGGTTGACGAAAAACCTGAGGATACTGGGTAAATGGGCTCGAAAGGAAGGCATCACGTGCTACAGGCTCTATGATGCGGACATGCCCGAATATGCCGTGGCCATTGATGTTTACGAAAACCACCTGCATGTTCAGGAATACCGGGCCCCTGCCAGTGTTTCCCCCGAAAAGGCAACGGAAAGGTTAAAACAGGTTCTGACCGTTTTGCCGGGCATATTGAAAGTACCGCACGACAAAATCATTTTTAAGGTAAGGGAAAAGAAGAAAAAAGAGTCGCAATATGAAAAATTTGATGCACAAGGGCGTTTTTTTGAGGCCAGGGAAAACCATCTCAAGTTTTGGGTAAACCTGACCGACTACCTGGACACCGGACTTTTTCTGGATCAAAGGCTTCTGCGAAAGATGATTGGAAAAGCGTCCCCGCAAAAACGGGTTTTGAACCTTTTCTGTTACACCGGAGCGGCCACGGTTTATGCGGCAAAAGGGGGCGCTGTCGCCACCACAAGTGTTGACATGAGCAGAACCTACCTCAAATGGGCCGAAAAAAACCTGAGGTTGAACCGCTGTGACGGACCGGAGCATCGGTTGGTACAAGCGGACTGCCTGGAATGGATTGCGGCCTGCAAAGATCGCTATGATTTGATTTACCTGGATCCCCCCACCTTCTCCAATTCCAAACGAATGAAAACGTCCTTTGACATCCAGCGGGACCACGGAGATCTTCTGGCACAGACGCTCCGCCTTTTATCTCCCGGAGGTGTTTTGATCTTCTCCTGCAACCGTCAAAAATTCAAACTGGACCATGAGGCGCTGCCCCAATGGACCATTAAAGACATCACCCGTGCCACCATCCCCAGGGATTTTCATAGGAACCAAAACATCCATAAGGCATTTGAGATCAGGAAACAAATCTGATATCCTAAGAAAATTTCATTTAGACCGGAGCAAAAATTGAATTGTCGCTTTTTCCATTGTATGGTACAAGTGCCTTCGTATTTTAATTTTCGGGCATGTAGAAAAGCTGGATTTTCAAGTAGGCCCGTCGTTTAACTTTTTTCAAAAAAAGCCCTACGAAAGAGGAAACAAATGATTGATCATGAAACGCTCCTGCAAAATGCCCACGAAGGCCTCAACGAAATCGTCAGGCCCTATCAGGTGGAGATCAATCGACAACAGCGTATGGCCAACTTCATTAAAAACTGCATGCGTTGCGCCGCCCGGAATGACTTTCTTCAACTGGATGAACTGCTGAAAGCCAAAATAGCCCTCGATATCCTTGAAGAAACCGGCATTGAGGAAAGCGGACACATCTTTGAACGTTTGCGGGAATACGCCAACGAACAGGTGGATCGATACCGAATCGCGTTCATTGAAGATCTCACGGATAAGGCCCGGGAAGCCGACCTGGAAATAACCATTGATTTCCCCCGATTCCAGTCACTGAAGGGAATCGAGGGCGAAATCGATTTTTCCAATCGCACCACCACCATCAACAAAAAACTGCTCAAATCCATCGACCCCAGGCGCATTGTGACGGCCCTGCTACGCGTCAAAAAACAGCTCTACGACCGCCCCTACGACCCCCGAACTTTCATTGACGGCCTCTATGAGGTCTATAAGAACATTCTTAAACAGGAAAAGCTGCGGTCGGGCGCCAAAGTAACGGCTCAACGTCTTTACCTGGATTACGTGATTTCTTTGCAGAGCAAACCTTTTTTTCTGGATATGGATAAAGGCAGATTCCGCGGATACAGCGGCGACCAGTTCAACGTGGACCTGTGGCGCTATTTTCAGGCGGGCATCGAGGGCACATCCAGCGGCCATATTCTTAGAATGACGCCGGGAAGAATCAGCGCCTTGTGGCTCATTGACAGCGATGGAGAAAAGCGCCGCATCACCAGCATATCATTCGAGGAGAAAGAAGACTTATGATGCCACAACAGATGGATCAATTGAAGCCTTTTGAGGCCAGGGCCATTATCGAGGAATTGAGAAAGGGGAGCGTTCCCGTGGATTATGTGCCGTTCTTCACGGTGGGGCGGGAAAACTGGCTCACCTTGATCGAAGACGACCTTGAAAAATACATCGCCGAGGGAGGCGCAAAGGTTCGTTTTCTGAGCGGCGATTACGGGGACGGCAAAACCCATTTCATGTCCGTGATCCGCCACATGGCCCTTCAAAAAGGCTTTGCCGTATCCTTTGTGGTCTTGACCCGGGAAGTACCCATTCACAAATTCGAAGCGGTTTACCAGGCCATCGTCAAACAACTCCGCGGCCGATTCGAGGGGATCGGCATCCATAGCCTGCTGAACGACTATGTGAATGGAGCGGTGAAAGGCCTGATGCTTGAAGATGGTTCGCCCTCTCCGGAAAAGCTGGCTGACATCTCCAACGAGATCCGCTCCCTTCCCGGCATGGACATCAATTTCGCCAACGGGGTGATTGCGCTGTTAAACAACCGCCTGCAACCCCTTGCGGAGGGAGAGTCCCAAGAAGAGCGGGACAATGCCCGAGAGGTTCTCCATCTCTGGTTTGAAGGGGGAAAGATTGCCAAAAAAGAGATCAAGCCGTATCATATTTTCGAGGTCATCAACAAGGCCAACAGCAAAAACTTTCTGAACGCCCTGATCGCTTTCCTGCGGTTTACCCAATACCAGGGTCTGATCCTTCTCATGGATGAGTTGGAAACCGTTGTGAGCCAGGGCAAATCCATACGCAGCGCAGCCTATGAAAATGTCAGGCTCCTCATCGACAACACGGAACAGGCAGGGTTCCTCCACATATTTTTTTCCATTATTCCCGATATTCTGGAATCTGAAAAGGGATTCAAGTCCTATGACGCCCTTTGGAGCCGGGTCAGGTCCATCGGCGAAAACAAGCGCCTCAACTATCGCGGGGTTCTCATAGACCTTCACAGAACCCCCCTGAAAACAGGGGAGATGACGGCGCTGGGCAAAACCCTCCGAACCATTCACGGCATCTCTTATAGGTGGGACGCGGAAGAACGTATCCCGGACAACCTTCTTGAAGATATCTACAAAAATCAGAAAAAAATGGGCGTGTTGAGCGAAGTCAGGCTTTTCGTGAAACAGGTTATCAGCATCCTGGATATGGGGGAACAGGGCAATGACGCCATTGAGGAACTGGATCTCACGGCCCAGATGGTTCAAAGCCAGGACGAAATGGAAAAAGAAAAAATAGAACACCTTCAACCCAAATGGGATTCGTAAGTGGACCTCCCGTCTTTCAAAAACACCATCAAACAGGAACGTAATTTCACCCTCAGGCGCGCTGTTGAACGTCTCCGGGAGGGGATATTCGATCCCTTTGCGGTCCGGTTGCTCACCGCCCGGGAGGATAAACTGATTCGCGCCTTTGACCGGGGGATTTCGTCCCCCGTGGCCGATTTCTCCCCCCACCTCTGCATCTGCGGGGATTACGGCCAGGGAAAATCCCACTCTCTCGCCTATCTTCAGGAAAAGGCCCTGAAGGACGGGTTTGCAACCAGCATGATTAACCTCGATCCCCGGGAAGTCCCGTTTCACGATTTCAGGCAGGTGTACCGGGAGCTTCTGGCTCGAATTCGATTTCCGGACCATGAGGGGACCTTTTTTTCAACATGGAAATCCTGGTCGAAAGATTACGCTGCAGAGCGGGCACACAGGCCAGCCCCTACGACACAGGGCAAAGATAACGGAAACCACATTTTGGAAGCGCTTCCGGATGAAATGCCGCATTTTTTCAAGGCCATGCTGACGGCCGCAGCCAACAAAACCATCCCGCTTTCCGACAAAAAGAAGGCCTTTAAGAAACATCGGCAATACCGCCCCCGGGAATTTCCATTTCTTCTCAAACGAGCCCTGTCGGGTACGGTTGTGCCGGTGTTCCGCCTGAGAAATGTTTGCCGGTACCGCAACGTGGAATTCTATAAGGACGCCCCCCTGAAATGCGCTGACCCCCATGACTTCCTCACCCAGATATTCTGTATGGCAACTCTTTTCAAACAGATGGGGAACAAAGGGTGGGTGGTTCTTTTTGACGAGGGTGAATCCATTGCCCAGACGCGGATCACCGGCAGATCCAAAAGCTATCAATACCTTCACAGGATTTTTTCAAACGGCCCGGCCGTTACGGGACTTTATCCGGTCTTCGCCTTTACCGACGATTTTTTCTTTCGACTCAAAGAGGAGGACTACGACCGTATTCGGGTCACCCGAAAAGGTGAATCCTCCTGTTTCGACATGAACTACGCCCACGCATGGAAAAACCTAAACGCCCATCGGCTCCATGATCTGTCCGGAAAAGAGTGGGATGAATTGACCCGGAAGCTCTTTTTGCTTCACACAGAGGCATATTCATGGCTTCCCGAAAACGGACGTGTTCAAGAGGAAATGGAAACGGTTCTGGCACAAACAGTCAACCGCAAAACCCGCCTCAGAATACAATCCCTGGTCAACCAACTGGATATGGCCCACCAGGAACAGGTGCTGCGATTGTCATAAGCATCGTTTACGGTTGACAGTTACCGGCTGAAAAGACAGAAGAATGCATTTGCAGCAGTGTGTTCAACGGTAAAAACAGTTTTAAAGAATGGTCAGATAAAGGGATAAAACCAAAATTCAAATAGTACTCTTTTGCGCCCTGGTTTTTAGCATCCACAAACAATCCGATAATACCTACATTTTTCGAGATATTTATAACGCGTCTCATTGCATTGATCATCATGTGTTTACCAAGACCTTGCCTTTGCAGTTCTTTGGCAACGGCGAGACGAGCGATTTTTACCGCGGGAAGGTTCCCTTTATATTTTTTTTCAAATTTTTGGGGCAATTTCTCTGCGGAAACCTCAAAAACAGAAAGCGTATAATACCCCAGAATTTCTTCAGGAACGCTTTTGCCTGTCAATACGAATGTCCGAGAGAGCCCTTTTTTAAGGTTTTGACGGGCAAGGTTCTTAAGAAATTCATTTAGATCTTTTACGCCGCAATCAAAGCCGGCTCGATTATGGGAACGGCTCAGCTCTTCAAACCTGTTCATCACCGAATTCCTTTTTGTAGGCTTGAGCAGCTTCTATTAACCGGTCATTTGGCGGCGGTGGGTTATCAACGGCCTCAAATATTTTTTCCGCATCACGGAGTGTCAACTTCAATACCCATTCTCGTTCCAAAACTGAATTAGCTTTCTCCAATGCCGATTGCACGACAAACTGATTTAAAGTTGCCCCTGACAACGCTGCCGCGCTTATCAGTTTTTCGTGGACATGATAAGGCATTCTGGTTTGAAATCTTTTTTCTGCTATTGGCATATCCCCCCCTTGCTCTGGCAATAGTGTCTGTCAATTATTGGTGGATGATAATGCATTTGTGCCAAAATGACAAGGTTTTCATGGGCCGATTAGAATTGCCGCTTCCCCCAGGATATGCTATGAATAGCGCTTCAAATTCCGAATCGCCTGCCTACCTCGGATGCAGTAGAATTGGAAAATCTGTTTACGGTTTACAGCTACCGGTTAACGGTTGAAAAACTGTGAACCGGAAACTGACAACCGGAAACCGTGAACCGATACAATTTGGATTCTCCGATCCTCAGACTGCCTAACACCTTTCGCGCCTTTTACGGGGCCTTTCCGTCGCTCTTTCCCTTTCAGGTTCAGGCCATTGATCCGATCCTTCAAGGCAGTGACCTGATCCTTCAGTCCGGAACCGGCTCCGGCAAAACCGAAGCGGTTCTGGCCCCGTGCATGGAACGAATCTTCATATCCAAAGGCGTTGAGCGTCTCGTTTATGTGGTCCCTACCCGGGCCCTGGCCTTTGATTTGAAACGTCGGCTCAGCCCCGTTATCACCCCGCGCCTGGGGCTGGGCCTGGGAGTCCGCACCGGCGATATCAAGCGAAGTGGCGGCCGAACCCCTCACATCATGATCACCACACCCGAATCTCTGGACGTGCTTCTGGGGAGCCGGAATCCCGATCTCAGGGCTTTCATTTCAGGGATAAACATGGCCGTCATCGACGAGGTCCACCCCCTGGTACACCAATACCGTGGCCGCCAGCTGGCCCTGGTACTCAAAAGGCTTGCGCGCCGAACGGGGAGGCCTTTACAGAAAATCGCTCTCTCCGCCACCATTGCCGACATGAACTCAATCGCCCGGTTTTTTGATTTTTCGTCCACCACGGTTCAGATTTCCGAAGACGTGCGCAAGGAGATTGTGCCCCACCTGGTTCATCTCAAGAGTGAAGAGGAAGAACTCATCGCCCTTTTTGATGACCTCTACCGTTCATTCGGATACCGAAAAATCCTGCTCTTCGCCAACAGCCGAGGTGCCTGTGACCGGTTGTTTGCCCTTCTTGGAAGGCACGGATGTTTCAACGGCGCCTGCGGCCTTCATTATTCCAATCTCAAACCCAAAGAACGGAGGGCCGTGGAACGGAATTTTCGCCGGAACCCCCATGCCCTGTGCGTGGCCACCAGCACCCTTGAACTGGGGATTGATGTGGGCGACGTGGACGCGGTAGTGCTTTATGAACCCCCTGATTCGGTTTCCGCCTTTCTTCAGCGTATCGGGCGGGGCAACCGGCGTATTCAAAAAACATTCTTCTGGGGTATCTGCCGGGGAGCAAAAGCGGGTGAACAGTTGACCCGCTTTTTGGGCCTTCTATCACTGGCAAAACGGGGAGCGGTGGAAAGGCCTCTGCCGCGGAAATTGCTCAGTGTTCTGGGCCAGCAGACGGTAAGCTGCATTTATGAAAAAAAGCGGATAACACCTGGTGCCATGAAAGATTTGTTCCCGGAAGAAGGCCTCGCGCTGGATGAAATTTTCAAAACCATGGAAAAAACGGGCTGGTTGTCCAAAGGACCCGTCGACGGCCTGTTCCAGGGTGGATGGCAGTACAATAACGCCCTTTTTGAATACGGTATATGGAGCAATTTTCCGCCGGCCGAAGAAGACTATGCCCTTGAGTTGTCTAAAAAGAGCATCGCCGATATTCCTCGGGCGGTGGTAAACCAGTTGGAACCGGGAGACCGGGTCAACCTGGCCGGTAAAAGGCTTCTGATCGCTGAAATCATTCATGCCCGGGGCGCCGGGCGGGTGTTGACCGTTTTGTCAACCCGTGCAGACACCAAAGAAATATTCTGGCTCGGCCCCGGGCAACAGGTTTCATACGAAGTGGCCCAATCCGTTCGGGAGGTGCTCAAAAGCTCGGAAGCTTCGGAAAAAGGGCTTTTTTCACGAACCCGCTTGTTACTTGAACGGGAGCGGGAAAAAATTCGGCATGCCGTCATTTTAAAAAACGGCATTGAGGTCATATTGAGCCCTAACGGCTTTTACCGATACCTGACCCATATCGGTTCCGTGGGCAACCTTATCCTGCGCTGGTCCATCCGACATCATCTGTCAGCGTCCAAGGAAGAAGATGTGTTTGTGGCCTCTAACGCCCTTGGTGTGGATTGCTCACACTGGATTGATTTCAGCAAACTGCCCCTGCCAACGGTGAAAGAAGACCTCATCACATGGACGGAACAGAACTTCAACGTGCTGAAAGCGTCATTTCCCTTAAACCGGTTTTGCAGCATCCTGCCAAAAGCGCTTCATTTGGCGGAACTGGCGGATTTTCTCTTTGATGAGCGCGTGATGAACGCTTTTTCGGGTTATCGTGAGAGTTCTTCCGAAATTCTCTCAAGCGACCTGGATTTTTTTAAAGGGGAGTACAATAAAGACGGCAAAGAGAACCCTGCCCCTGTGCAAATACCGGCGACCGGCCTGCCGCTTCTCCATCTGGAAAAAGAACGTCGGACCTCCACACAGGAAGTGTCCCTCAATTGCAAAACCCACACCAACCGTCCCCTCACCGGCGGCATCCTGGCGGGATATTTTAGGCACCTTCAGTGCGAAAGATTCCTTCGTCTTCATTTTGTTCCGACACATCTTCAGCCTCCTTCCCAGGCACCGTTTGACGAGGAAGCGATTGATGAACGGATTAAAAAGGGATGTCAGTTTGAAGAAACCGTCATGATCCATTTACGAAACACAGGCGCAACCATGGTCCACATCCCCGAAAAGGATATGGGAGGGAATCTCAGGTCAATGACGCTCCGACATCGGGAAACCATTGCGGGCCTGAACAGGTTGATTGAAATGCCCCTCGGGGAAAACACCGGCGCTCACTATCTTTCCCAAGGCGTGGTCCGGGAAAACAGTCTATTTATGGATGTGGATGGCATGGGAATTCCGGACATCATTCGAGTTTCCCGGGAAAAAGATACCCATGTTCTTAAGGTGGGAGAAATCAAGAACAGCGGGTCTCCCCGATTTCACCACAAGTGGCAGGTGGCATTTTACGCATTTCTGCTCAAGAAGATGATGGCATCTCGGCAGATTCATGGAACCGTCACCGTCTCAAACCGGGGATTTCTGCTGTTGCCCGCTCAGAAAAAGGCGACCCCAATGGNAGCGCACGAATTTGATTTACATCCTTACCGGGAAGCCTTTCCGGCATTGATTCAAAATCTCGATGAGATCATCTCAAAAGGCGCCGAAGGGGCAGGGTTTCAACTCAAGAACCATTGCGCGTATTGCCAATGGTTCGACTTCTGTTATCGGGAAGCCCTTAACCGGGAAGACATCCAGTTTTTGCCGAATATAAGTTCCGGTCAACTGGATCAACTGAAGGCGCTGAACATAAGCAGTATGGAACAGGCCGAACAATGGCTGGAAGCCTCACAAAAAGAAACGGTTGCCATGTCACCCCACACCCACCGGCAACTGAAAGACAAAATCAACGCCATCTCAAACCATGTTATTCTGCTGAAAAACAAGTTTACGCGACTTTTTCCCGCCAACATCTCAACATCCATCATTCTCTACACAAACCCCGGGTCCCACGATGCCACATTGGGACTACGCTTTGATGATGATGCCACCACATCCACTATTCGCACCTGGACAATACAACCGTCTGCCAACACTAAAGAATCCCAATGGCACAATTTCGCCGGCGATTTTTATGCCATCTGGAAGAGGGCCGTTCAAAACCACAAGGGGCCCCATGTGTTTTGCTTTGGCGGCGGAACCCCGTCTTTGCTTCTCAAATGGGCGGAAGAAATGGGAACCCCCTGGGAACATGAATGGATCGCGGACATGGTTCAAAACCACTGGTCGGATCTTCGCCAGATTTTCAGAAACCATTTTACGCTTCCCATCCCCGGGGAACCGACCCTGTATTCCCTGCACCATATTCTGGGCCTGGGCCCTGCTCTCAAAAGCCCCCCCAGTCTGTTTCACGCAGACAGACAAGATATTGACATGAAGAATGCTCTGGTGCTCTGCAACAACCTGAGAAAATGGCTCATGGAGCACCTTATCAGTAACCGGGAAGAAGAAAGCTGGAAAACAGGGCCGGAAGAAGATCCATCCCGACACTATCTCCAATTCGTAGAAGAACAGCAACGCTTAAGGCAGGAAGATATCATGTCTTTGCAGGCCTGTCCCCTGAAGGAGCGGGTCGAAAGCTTCAGGGCCATGGGGCCGCTTCTTTTTACGGGAAAAGAACTGGATCATGAAGGAAAATTCCAATACAACTTTTTCCTGATCCATGACCACGGCACATCCAAATTCCGTGAAGGGGATTTCTTAAAACTGGCGCCCCAGGGTATGCAAGATCTTCAAAATGGGTTTTCCGTTATCCTGAACCGCTATACATCAACCGGAAAAACCCTGTCTATCGGCTCCCGTCAGGGACATCTGGCTTTGAACCGGCTCATTTATTATTCCCTGGAAGAAGACGCTGAAGATTGGACCACCCCCAAATTGCTCCACGCGGTCAAAACCGTCCTGAGCCGGGATGAGCATCCATTTTCACGCATATTGCGGGACAACCGCCCCTGCACACAACATCAAGATTCTTCGACCTGGATGCGGGAGTGGCTCGCGCAAAACAGGTCCATGATTGGACTCAATGCCGCACAGAATCGGGCCATGGAACTCCCTTTCTCCTATCAATTGAGTCTCATTGACGGTCCCCCCGGAACAGGCAAGACCCATCTTCTGGGTTGGATGCTGATCGCGCTCGTCCTTCACGCCCATGAATCGGGAAAACCCCTGCGGATTGCCCTAAGCGCTCTGACCCACCAGGCCATCGACAATGTCCTCGAAAAGGTCGCGGGATTACTGAAACAGTTCAACTTCAAGGGCTTTCCCGCTCGATTGATCAAGTGGGGCAACCCTGTTGAAACCACGAAGGAAAATGATCATTTCAGCGTTGAAACCGCCAATGATCCCGAAGATATTTTCAGCCGGCCATACCTGATCCTCGGCGCTACCGGATACGGACTCTATAGCCTTTTTGACAGCCGAAACGGCCATTTCCCCCCGTATTTCGACTGGGTGGCATTGGATGAGGCCTCACAAATACTGGTTCCCCAGGCGGCCCTGACGCTGGCCTATGGTAAGGGAAACTATCTCCTACTGGGGGACGTTAAACAGTTGCCCCCCATTGTTTTGGGCCATGATGAAAGGGAAGATGCGGAGTCCCCAACAAGCCAAAAACCGTTGGAAACTCAAAAATCAATTCTTGAGCATCTCTCCCGACATAACAACACCGAAAATCGCGTTCGCCTGAATGTCACCTATAGAATGAACCGCGAACTCTGCCGGTTTCCGAGCCTCGCCTGGTACGACGGCATCCTTCACCCCGCTCCCAAAAACGCCGCATCGCGACTTATACTGAAAGGGGAGATCTCAGATAACGAAATAGACCGACTGATCGATCCGGAACATCCCGCGACCCTCGTAATCATGGATCATCGCCGGCACCACCAGGAATGCGAACCGGAAGCCGACATCATCTCCCGCATCGCCTGCCGAATGATCACCCGTTTTGATGTTTCACCAGGACAGATGGCCCTGATCTCCCCCCATCGTGCCCAGAACAACCTCATCTCCGCCTGTCTCTCCGCTTTGCTTAACGGATCTGGCCATGAACTTCCCCTCATTGATACGGTGGAACGGGTTCAGGGGGCGGAACGGGACGTGATCATTTTCGGATTCACCACATCGGATCGGGACCATGTAATGTCCAGTTTCCTAAACAATCCCAACCGCTTCAACGTGGTCATGACAAGGGCGAGAAAAAAACTAATCATAATCGGCAGTAAATCTTTTTTCTCCACCATTCCCAACAGGGAAAAAGGCCTCGGGAACAATGCCTGTTTCAAGGAATTCTATGAACACTGCAAGGGAAGGAGAAGTCTCTTTTTTCTTTGATATTGTCCATTGTTTATTTGTCAAAGGAGAATGGTATACTTTCAATTAACGGGGAGATCAGTAGTCCCGAAGACAAGTCTCGCGGGTTACAGAAAAAAACATCACCCACTCATAACCACCACCCGCAGCTCCGCGCCCAGATCAATGATTTCCAGCCCGTTTCGGTTCAACTCTTTTAATCTTCGGTTACACCGGATAATTCCCCGACCGATGCTCTCCACGTAACCAAAATCTTTTAGAACCTGCATAATGATGGGGTTTCGATAATAGGAGACCCCCATGATCATCCGTTCCACAGTAATGGTATTGGGGAGCGTTCCCGGACTTCGCATTTCCAAGCGGTCGCTGAAGATCATGAGCCTGTTGGAAGCCCCCCAGATGGAATAATCCCGGTGTGCAATGGCATTGGCAATCAATTCGCGGACAATGGGCGCCGGATATTGTTCAAGGTCTTTTCGTTTAACCCCGTTTTCAAAGGCCACATCAGTTCTGGAATTACGTTCCACAAAGCGCAGGAGCCCCTCCATGACCTCGGTCACCGCACCGGAGAATTCCTTTAACTCCACGATATCGGTGGATTCATCTATTCCTTTGAAGCAAGCCGCATGGCAAACGCTCTGGGAAAGAAATTTTTTCGGATTATTTCCGAATAGAATCAACCCGGCGATATTGGGCACATAATCACCATTGACAAGCGCCACCAGATTGAGGTTATTCAATACTTGAGGATACGCTTCTTCCGGAAATTCATCAATCTGGCGAATTTCACTCATATACCGGTTCAGATATCCCCGGTTGAGATCATTGACACAAGCTCCGTGGACGGGTTTTGTTTCATAGTGAATCATTTTACCATTTTGAAAAAGACGGGCCAGTTCCTCATTGGTAGGCTCAACAGAGCTCGAACCGGCCCGAACATAAAATCTCCCCGTTGTTTTCACTTTATAGGGTCTACTCGAGCCTTTGGGAATTTCCACCACCAGGATTTCCTTGCCGTCTACATCCACAAATTCCGTTCTAGGCAACACCGAAGGCGTAACATTGTTGCGGCATATCTGCACAACCCTTTCTTCAACTCTCCGATTTGTTGTGCCCATAATCGATCCGTCGTCACCCACACCCACTAGAAGCTTCCCCCCCATAAAATTGGAAAAAGCCACCACCTCTTTTGCGATGCTGTCGTTGTGGGCTTCTTCAGCCTTGAACTCGATGACTGAGCTTTCACCCATGCGAATGATGTCTTTCATGCCGTTGCCTCCAGATACCCAAACTTACAACTTAGCCAATACCCCAACCATCCACCACCGCTTATTATCCCGCCATCTTCCGATCCAGGGTCCGGTATTGGATGGCCTCCCCGACATGCACCGCCTGCAATTCCTTATTCCCTTCCAGATCCGCAATAGTCCGAGCAATCTTTAAGATGCGGGCATGGGCCCTGGCGCTGAGTCCGAACCGATCCATGGCGCGCTCCAGCAAAAGGCTCGATTCCGAATCGACAAGACAGTATTTCTTTAGATGACGGCTGTTCATGCCGGCGTTATTAAAGATTTTGGTGCGGGAAAACCGCTCTTCTTGAATTTCCCTGGCCTTCATGACCCTTTGAAGGATTACTTTGGAAGGCTCCCCTTTGGAAATCCCCGAAAGTTCCCGGTAGGGGACGGCGGGCACCTCCAGGTGGATGTCGATACGGTCCAGAAGCGGTCCGGATATCTTGGAGCGGTACCGCTGGATTTGAATCGGCGAGCAGGTACAATCCCTTTTGACATCTCCCAGAAAACCGCAGGGACACGGGTTCATGGCCGCTATCAGCATGAAGTCCGCGGGATAGCTCACGGTTGACGTGGCCCTGGAGATAACCACCTGACCTTCCTCCATGGGTTGGCGCAGGACCTCCAGAACATTTCTTTTGAACTCGGGCAGCTCGTCAAGAAAAAGGACGCCATGGTGTGCCAGACTCACCTGTCCCGGTTTGGGGTGCTGGCCACCGCCGATGAGTCCGGCATCACTGATGGTGTGGTGGGGCGCTTGAAAGGGCCTGGCAGTAATCAGGCCCTCCCCTTTGGGCATAAGGCCCATCACACTGTAAATTTTGGAGGTTTCGAGAGATTCTTCAAATCGAAGCGGCGGCAGAATGGTGGGAATCCGTTTGGCCAGCATGGTCTTGCCGGAACCTGGCGGCCCAATCATCAGGAGATTATGACCCCCTGCAGCCGCGATCTCGAGGGCCCGTTTGGCGTGCTCCTGTCCACGGACATCCACAAAATCCACTTGGAACGCAGCCGGTTCAAAGAAAGGGTTGATTTCAGTGTGAACCGGACTTACCTTAACATCGCCTTTTATGGCACTGATGACCTGGGAAAGGGTCTTTACTGGAAAAATAGGGATGCCGTCAACAACCGCCGCCTCGTTGGCATTTTCCTTTGGCAGATAAATGCCTTTCATACCCAGTTCTTTAGCAGTGATGGCCATTGATAAGGCGCCTTTGACCGGTCGGATCATGCCATCAAGTGCCAATTCGCCTAAGAATATGTGGTCCGCACAATCAGCACTTTCGATCAGACCTGTCGCGGCGAGAATACCCAGGGCAATGGGGAGGTCAAAGGCGGAGCCTTCTTTTTTGATGTCTGCCGGAGCCAGATTCACCGTGATCCGATCAGAAGGGAAGTGAAAGCCTGAGTTTTTCACCGCAGCCTTAACCCGTTCTTTGCTCTCCCTGACGGCACCTTCCGGCAAACCCACGGTGGAAAAAGAGGGAAGCCCCTGAGCGATGTCCACCTCAACCTCCACCACGTAAGCATCGATGCCCATGACGGCGCTACTGAGGATTTTTGCCAGCATATTGCAAACGTTTCCTCCGCATGAAAAGGATGGTGACCCGATATTTAAACGGCAGATAACAAGGCATCAACCCTTTGACCTGATATTCGATTAACAATGGGAAAGCTGCGCTTATCACACAGGATTTTGAGGCTATAGACTTTCAGAAAATTTTTATCCTTTACATTTACCACAATAGGTTATATATTGTAAAGTTTATTTTTATATGGACATTTCATTCCATTGCACAGGATGGTTTTGGTCAATTAAATTCAGGAGAACATAATGGCACGAATCACTGTAGAAGACTGTCTGGATCGGGTGGATAATCGTTTCGGGTTGATCCACTTGGCGGCCAATCGTGTACGTCAACTGCGAAAGGGCGCCGAACCATTGGTTGTCTGCAAAAACAGAGACACCGTTGTAGCGTTGCGGGAAATCGCCGCGGGAAAGGTTTTTCAAAAAGAGGTTGATCCGAAAAAGCGCCTGCCAGAAGACTCGACGGATTTTTTGCTTGAAACTCTGTCTGAAGAACCCAAAGCGGAAGGTTTAGAAACAGAACCAGAAAGCGCAAAAACCGAACCCGTTGAAAGTGAATCATGAACAAACGCGATTACTATGAGGTTCTTGGCGTCTCCAGAGAATGCGGGGAGGTGGAGATCAAAGCGGCCTATCGTAAGATGGCCCTGAAATATCATCCGGATCGAAATCCCGGAGACAACGACGCTGAAGAAATGTTCAAGGAAGCGGCTGAAGCTTATGACGTGCTGAGGGACGCCGAAAAAAGGCAGCTCTACGACCGATTCGGTCATGAAGGCCTTGCTGGAACAGGTTTTCGCGGCTTTAGCGGTTTCGACGATATTTTTTCAAATTTCGGGGACATTTTTGAAGGCATCTTCGGCTTTGGCGGGGGAGGTGGTGTAAACCGGGCCCGGCAGGGGAAAAGCCTTCGGTATGATTTGGAACTGTCCCTGGAAGAGGCATTTCATGGAAAAGAGGCGGATATCTCTTTTCAACGGCTTGAAGGGTGTCCCACATGTAACGGTTCTGGGGCCAAACCGGGGACCCAGCCCGAAACCTGCGGAACTTGTCAAGGAAGGGGCCAAGTCATAAGATCCCAGGGATTTTTTCAGGTCAGCAGTACCTGTCCGGCATGCCATGGCCAGGGTGAAATCATTTCCCAGCCCTGCCCGGAGTGCGGAGGCGGCGGTAAGATCAGGGTTGAAAAGGAAATTCAGGTCAAGATTCCTGCCGGCGTGGACACTGGGTCGCAATTGAGATTACGGGGAGAAGGTGAATCCGGTGAAAACGGGGGGCCTTCAGGGGATCTTTTCGTGGTCATCCATGTGAAGGACCACGACTTTTTTGCAAGAAAAGATGATGACCTCATTTGCCAAATCCCCATATCATTTGTTCAGGCGACACTGGGAGACGCTATCTCCATTCCGCTTTTGGGAGAAGAAAAGGCCCATGAATTGAGCATTCCCAACGGAACGCAACCTGATGAAATCATCAAGATCTCCGGGAAAGGGATGACCAGCCTTCGAGGGTTTCGGAAAAGAGGCGATCTTTATGTTAAGATTGTGGTGAAGATCCCCGAAAAACTGAGTGAGCGACAAACCGAATTGCTCAAGGAATTCGCTCAGACAGAAGGCCTGAAAATGTCCGGAAAGAGGAAAAAGGGCAAAGGCAAAGGCTTTTGGAAAAAGAAATGATATCTAGAGATAAAAAATTCAGAGTTTACATTATTACGAAATGGTGATAGGGAGAAACCGCTATTTTTTGTCTTTTGGATGGAGAGCACAATGTTAAACAAAAATGATCTGGAATATTTCAAAGATTTACTTGAAAAGAGGCTAGGTGGCCTTCTAGATGAAGCCAACAAGACCGTCAGCGGTATGACAGACCATCGAGACAACTTTGCCGATCCCACAGACAGAGCCACAATGGAATCTGAAAGAAATTTCACATTGAGGATAAGGGACCGGGAAAGGAAACTGATCGTAAAAATTAAAGAGGCTCTGAGTAGAATCGAGAACGGAACTTTCGGCATTTGTGAAGAATGCGGCGAAGATATTTCAGAGCAGCGACTGAACGCCCGCCCGGTCACCACCCTGTGTATCAACTGCAAAAAGAGTCAGGAAAACGAAGAAAAGTTGAAGGGGCTTTAGCTTTAGTGCGCCCCCAAAAGAAGGGCCTGATCATTTAACCACAACGGGCGTGCAGAGGTTTAAGAGGCTTCTGTCGAGTTGAAGTCGGCAGCGGACGGGTTGGCTGGAACGGATCTTGATGTGCAGCGGTTCTGCTCGAAACAAATGGCAACCGCTGAAAGGTAAAACCTGCCCATTGTCATAGGATGGCTCCGTGATTGAGACCACGAGAACTCGACAACAGAGGAAACAAAAGTTTCAGGAAGTCCATGAGGAGGTCATTACGACCCACGTCAATGCCGATTTTGACGCCCTTGCTTCCATGCTGGCCGCCAGTAAGCTCTACCCTAAGGCGTCTCTGGCTTTTCCAGGCTCACAAGAAAAAAATCTCAGGAATTTTTTCCTCAATTCCACCTTCTATCTCCTGAACATCACCAAGGTCAAAAAAATCGACATCGATGCCATTAAACGGCTGATTCTGGTGGATACCCGTCAGAAAGGCCGTATCGGAGATTTTGCCCAACTGGCGGATCACAAGGATGTGGAAATCCACATATACGACCATCACCCGGCTGCTGCGGACGACATCCCCGGTCAGTTGGAAATCATTCGTAAAATCGGCTCCAACACGGCATTGATGGTCGATATTATACGAAAAAAACGCATTCCTGTTTCCCCAGAGGAAGCCACTGTCATGTGCCTGGGGATTCACGAAGACACGGGCAGCTTTACATTTTCTTCCACCACCAGTGAAGACTATGATGCAGCGGCGTGGCTTGCGGCCCAGGGTGCCGACCACAACGTTATTTCAGATATGTTGACCCGCGAATTGACCACTGAGAGCCTCTGGCTGCTCAATGATTTGATACAATCGGCCACCACCCGCATCATCAATGGAACGGAAATTGTCATCACCAAAATCATTACCGATGAATTCGTACCGGATTTCGCGGTTCTGGTGCACCGTTTCATGGAAATGGAGAGTCTCAAGGTGGTCTTCGCACTGGCCCAAATGGAAAACCGCATTTTCCTGGTGGCCCGAAGTCGGGTTGACACTGTGGATGCCGGAGAAATCGCAAGCGCGTTCGGCGGCGGAGGGCATCCGGAAGCGGCCTCCGCGACCGTCAAAGACCAGACATTGATCCAGGTGGAACGGACACTGGATGCCCTTTTGAACAGCCGTATCAGACGACGCAAAAATGCCAGGGACATGATGTCCTCTCCGGTCATCGCCATTCACCCTGACGACAGCGTAGCCAAAGCGGCCGACTACATGACCCGGTACAATATCAATGTTTTGATGGTGATGGACGAGAAGGGTCTCTCGGGGTACGTTACCCGTCAGATTGTTGAAAAAGCCGCTTACCTGGGGCTCGGGGACCGAAAGGTCTGCGACTACATGAACATTGAATTTGCAACGGTCCATCCGGATGCACCGCTGACGCAAATCCAGGATCTGATTATTCGAGGCCGGTTGAGAATCCTTCCAGTGGTTGAAAACAGGCAGGTGAAGGGCGTTATTACCCGAACAGACCTTTTGAACATTCTGGTCGGCAACCCGCTGGTCCCGGATGCCCTCCATGACGGCAAAAGGGGGGGGTCGGTCCTTCGCAAACGAAACCTGTCCGGAATGCTCAAAGAGCGACTGCCTGAAAAGGTGGTCAGGCTCTTAAAAGAAATGGGGGACGTCGCCGATGAACTCGGTTACGGCATTTATCTTGTGGGCGGACTGGTCAGGGACATTTTCCTGAAATTTGACAACCTGGATGTAGATATTGTCATTGAGGGCAACGGGATCAAGTTTGCCCGTGAGTTTGCCAAGAGCCACACGGCGCGCGTTCGAAGTCATCAGAAATTCGGAACTGCCGTGCTTGTTTTTTCAGATGGTTTCAAAGTGGATGTGGCCACTGCAAGAATTGAGTATTATAAATCCCCAGGAGCGCCGCCCATCGTTGAAACCAGTTCGCTGAAACTGGACCTGTACCGTCGGGATTTCACCATGAATACGTTGGCTCTGAGCTTAAGCAAACGCTCCTTTGGCACACTCATTGACTATTTCGGAGCACAGAAAGATATCAAGGATAAAGCATTACGGGTTCTTCATAATTTAAGTTTCGTGGAAGATCCCACCCGCATGCTGCGAGCCATACGATTCGAACAACGCTTCGGGTTTACCATTGGAAAACTGACCCTGGCTTTGATGAAAAACGCTGCGAAAATGGACTGGGCCGACAGCCTGGCATCAAGAAGAATTTTGGGGGAACTGAAACTCATTCTTAGAGAAGCGGATCCCATCAGCTCCCTCTTGCGGCTTAAAGAATTTGATCTTCTGAAATTCGCTTCTCCAGCGCTCGATTTTACCGATGCCATCAAGAGCCTGCTGGAAGAAGTCAACGAAGTCATCGCCTGGTATCATCTCCTTTTTCTGGAAGAACCCATAACGGAATGGAAGGTCTTCTGGTATGGGCTTACCAGCGGAATTGAAACGGCCACCTTCGAAAGATTATCCGATGAAATTGGTGCCGGAATCATTTCCCCGAGGGGCCGGGCCGAGCAGCAGCTCATGGATGACCTATTTCGGTTTGATGGCACCGACTACGAACTTTTTGCGATGCTCAGGCTTCATGAAACGGAAATGCTGTTGTATTTGATGGCAAAAGCGAAAAATGAACGGATGAAGAAACTGATCTCGCATTTCTTCACGCAACTGAAAGGAAAAAAGATTCGCCTCAACGGCGACGATCTGCTAAAGATGGGGTTTAAGTCGGGACCCATTTTCAAAGAAATTTTTGAAAGGCTCCTGGAAGCCCGAATGAATCAGGTGACACAGAAAAAAGAAGATGAAAGAGCGCTTGTCAAAAAGGAATTCGGACACTTGAGGGTTTCGAAATCCCGTGGCAAGGGATCGAATGATATGAAGGGATTACAATCCCGTAACCAAAACCGGAAAGGGGAATAGGACGGAATGGCAAAAGGTAGAATCGTAAGCGGCATGAGACCTACCGGCAAACTGCATCTTGGACATTTGCGCGGTGCCTTACTGAACTGGAAAAAGCTTCAGGAGGAATTTCAGTGTTTTTATTTTATTGCAGACTGGCATGCGCTGACCAGTGATTATGCCGATACGAAAATCATCAAGGAAAGCACCTTTGAAATTATCATGGATTGGATTTCGGTGGGGCTTGATCCGGAAAAATCCACGTTCTTCGTTCAGTCTGATATCAAAGAACATGCTGAACTCTATCTGCTCTTTTCCATGTTCACGCCCTTGCCATGGCTCGAAAGAAACCCCACCTACAAGGAACAGCTGAAGGAGTTGAGCCATAAGGACCTTTTTACTTATGGTTTCCTGGGCTATCCGGTGCTTCAGGCGGCGGATATATTGATGTACAAGGCCATTGGGGTTCCGGTGGGAGAAGATCAGGCCCCCCATGTGGAGTTGACAAGGGAAATTGCCAGACGGTTCAACCATATCTACGGAGAAACATTCCCTGTCCCCAAAGTCCTTTTAACCCCCACATCAAAGCTTCTGGGCATGGACCGTCGAAAAATGAGCAAAAGTTACGGCAATGCCATTTTTCTGACGGATACGGACAAAGAAATTGAAAATAAAGTGGGACAGATGGTTACAGACCCCCAGCGGGCACGAAAAACAGACCCTGGAGATCCGGGAATCTGCAACGTTTTTTCCTTCCATGAAATCTACACGGACGAAAACACCTGCAAAGAAATTACGAAAAGCTGTAAATCCGCTGAAATCGGCTGTGTTCAGTGCAAAAAAATGATGGCCAAGGGTCTTAAAGAAGGGCTCGCTCCCATTAGGGCCAAGAGAAAAGAGTTGGAAAGCCAATCGGACCAGGTTAAGGAAATCATCCATGACGGTAATGACCGCGCCCGCGCCATTGCCAGGGAAACCATGATACAGGTGCGGGAGGCTGTCAGAATCTAACCTTTAACCAAAAAAGCCCCAATGATGGACTACGAAGTCAAACTGGAAATGTTCGAAGGCCCTCTGGACCTTTTGCTTCACCTGATCCATAAAAACGAGGTGGACATCTTTGACATTCCCATTGCAACCATCACCGACCAGTACCTGGCGTACCTGGAGTTGATGAAATCCCTGGAAATGAGCATTGCCGGAGATTTCCTGGTGATGGCGTCCACCCTCATTCATATAAAATCCAGAATGCTTCTGCCAGGGAGAAGCGACGAGGATGAAGAAGAGGATCCCCGACTTGAAATCACCAGACCGCTGCTGGAGTACATGCAACTCAAGGAGATGGCCAAAGAGCTGGCGGAGCGGGAAATTCTGGGCAGAGACGTTTTTGCCAGAAATTATGCTACGTCTTTTGATGAATACCCGGACATGGTACCCAACCCGGATGTAACCCTCTTTCAGCTGATGGATGCTTTCCGTCGCATCGTGCTCCGTGAAGAAGGCCAGGGGAATCTCAAGGTTTCGCTGGAGAAATGGTCGGTAAAGGATAAAGTAGAGAGCATCATTTCGCTGTTAAGGGAAAAACCTGATATTTTTTTTGAAGACATCTTCAAGGAGCACCGAGAGATATCGGAATTTGTGGTCACTTTTCTCGCCCTTTTGGAACTGGTGCATATGGGCTTGATTAAGGTATTTCAGCCTTCACAAGAGAGTCGAATCCGACTTACGGCCTGCTTTGATGAGGGTGATCCATCCGTTTACGGGGGAGAGGATGGAAGAACAGCTTAAATTGATCATCGAATCCCTTTTGTTTTCCGCGGACAAGCCGCTGCTGGTTAAGGATATTCAAGGTTGCCTGCCCGGCAGAGAACCTCGTGAAATTGTGGAAGCCCTGGAAACACTTGCCCATGAATATGACGCCATGAACCGAAGCTTTTCCCTCAAAGAGGTGGCACAGGGGTATCAAATCAGGACAAAACCGGATTATGGCCCCTATGTTCTTCGAATGATGAAGCGGTCCGCCACCCGGTTATCACCGGCGTCAATGGAAACCCTGGCCATCATCGCCTATAAACAACCGGTGATTCGTCAGGAAATCGAACAATTCAGGGGTGTGGACACTGGCGGAATCCTGAGAACACTTCTGGAAAGGAACCTGATTCGGATTATGGGCCGAAAGCACCTTCCCGGCCGGCCGTTAATCTATGGTACAACCCGGAAATTTTTGGAAGTCTTCGATCTCAACAGCCTTGAATCACTTCCCAAATTAAAAGAAATAAAGGAGTTCGGAATCGGTGAAATCCAAGCAACCCAGACCCACGAAAACAAAACCCCGGAAGCATCAGCCGTTCAGGAAGAAGCGGTCGAAACAGACCCCTCGCCAACGGATTCCGGGTCCTGAACGGGAAATCCCGTCCGAATCTCTTTCATCTCCCGCAAAGCCCTTCAACCCTGAGGAACCCTGGCGTCTCAACCGCATATTGTCTTCGGCGGGGTTGACGTCCAGGCGCAAAGCCGACCAGTGGATACTCTCCGGCCGGATCACAGTGAACGGAACACCGGTCAAAGCGCTCGGCACAACGGCATTCTGGGGGCGGGACGACATCCGAGTGGACGGACGGAAAATCCCGGTGCCCCCTCAAAAACACTACCTGATGCTGAACAAACCCTTCGGCTATATCTGTTCCCTGGACGATCCGGAAGGCAGACCACTGGTCACAGACCTGATCAAAAACATCACGACCCGCGTTTACCCCGTTGGCCGGCTTGATTTTGACACCCTCGGCCTTTTGCTGCTAACCAATGATGGAGAATTCGCTCACCGCCTCACCCATCCGCGATTTCACGTTCCCAAAACCTACAAGGTAACGGTTCAGGGGGCCATCACCGATGAGGCACTGAAACGATTGCAGAAAGGCGTCACTTTAAACGATGGGCCGGCCGGTCGAGCCAGAACAGATCTCATGACTAAAGACAATGAAAAAAGCATCCTGAGAATGACCATTACCCAGGGAAAATCCCGTCAGGTTCGCCGAATGCTGGAAGAGGTTGGATTCAAGGTGATCCACCTGATCCGGACCGGGTTTGGAACATTGAGGCTCGGGGAATTGAAAATCGGCCATTCCCGGTATCTTGATGCACAGGAACTTCGGGAATTAAAAAAAATGGCAAGAATGGCATGATTTTTATTTACAGCTTCAAACCAATCATGTATCTTGGGCGGGTTTTCTGGCCTTAGGGCCTCGGCAAAAAATAAATGCGCAAGATCGCGCCGTATTTTGGTCCGTGTGCAAGGCGCATCCGTCAGTGCATATTTGTGGATATGTGCCGTCGGATGCAACGCAGTGGACGGGCCAAAGGACAAGCCAGATTGTGTATTTATTTTTTGCCGAGGCCCTTAGAGGGCTTTGAAAGATTACCGGGCGATTAACTCAGTGGGAGAGTGCCATCCTCACACGGTGGAAGTCCGGGGTTCAAATCCCCGATCGCCCACCACTTTGAAATTAAGGGGAATTTCCCAAATCGGAGGTTCCCTTTTTTCATGGAAATTGGGCCAAAATCCTAGCCAAATCCTAGCCAACCGTATAAAAAACTCAGGATGGTGCGCTTTGAATGCTCAGAGACGTTCAGGGTTTTGTTATGTCACTTCCTCGCCATGTTCAGGCCGAAAAATAGGGATTCCCACTTTTTTCATGTATTTTAGTCGATTCCAGGAAAACTGATCAGATTATTTACCAATATATCAGATAGTTATAGAATCCAACCGCCATTTGCGCTCATAGCTAACTCCAGAGTCCAAAGTTCTCGCAATATACTGATTTTATTGAATGTATAAATTCCCGACCGTCATTCCGGCGAAAGCCGGAATCCAGTGTCTTTT
>JGI10211J34971_10000323_pt1 | contig 38244 bp, 33 predicted proteins | sample Etolagsediment_FD_34971 | JGI IMG/M metagenome (IMG submission 34971)
CATCATCCGGAAGCCGAAGCCGAGGTGTGGAGCACGCGTGGCGAGGTGCCGCGCAGCTTGCAGGTCGGGTTGAAATTTGATTTCTAGCGCGGAGTATTTGCGATAGTGTTCAAGCAGTTTTCTTTGCGGTGTTTATTCGCGGCTATGCTGAGTTGCCTGGTATTTACCAGCGCGACGGCCGAGACGCGCGCGCCGCAATTGAAGGCTGTGTACACATTGAATTTTGCCAAATTCACTCACTGGCCGGACGAATATGCACAAGGCGACAGCCTGGGTGTGTGTTATACCGATCAGGCCAGTGTCGCACAGGGCCTGGCCAATACCAGCGTCACCCACATCGGTGACCAAAGTCTGCGTCTGCGCCAGATTAAACTGCCAGGCAACGTAAGCGGATGCCATGTACTCTTCGTTCACGATCATGATCCACAACGGCTACGCCGTTATCTGGCCACCCTGCGCGGATTACCGATATTGCTTGTTGGCGACAGTCCGGACTTCGTCGATAAAGGCGGCATGGTCGAGTTGTTCGAACTAAATCGTAAAATCCGCTTTCGCATCAATCTTGGCGCCATTCGCCGAAGCGGTTTGCATCTGGACTCCCAGTTGCTGGACCTGGCCGTCGAGGTACTCAAATGAGCAGGTCAATCCCCGGATTGTCGATACGGGTAAAGCTGGCGCTGGCTTTTCTCGGCTCAATGTTGTTGGTATTGGGGGTGACTGCCGGCTCGTTGGTGTATCTGGATATCCGCGCCCTGGAGCAAAGCCAGCAGCAGCGGCTGGAACCGCTAAGCCGTTTACTCGCCAGGCAGTCACAGGCTTCGCTGGTGTTTGGTGAGCCGGCCTCGGCCGAGGAAAACCTGAAAGCGCTCGGTGTACAGCCCGAAATCGTCGCCGCGTTCATCTATACCCCCGATGGCGCAGTATTCGCCCAGTATCCCCGGTCGGAAGGCGCAGGTTCGGGAGGTGGGCGTTTCATGCAATCGATGCAAGATCAACTCACCGAATTGCCAGTCGCAGGCAGAATGTCCCTGCACGATGGTTACTCGCATTACCTTGCACCAATCATCCTGCAGGGCGAGCGCATTGGCACCATCCATCTGGTTGACGACCGCCGTTTCGTGCAAACCCGCCTGCAGGAATACCTGCAGGTCAGTGGGCTGGTGGTGGCGCTGGCGATCATTATTGCTGTGTTCCTGGCGCTGGGCGTATCGGCGGCACTGACACGGCCCATACTGCGCCTGAGTAGTGTCATGGAGGATGTTTCCAGCAGTCGTGATTTTTCACTACGGGCAACGCCGTCCAGTCGTGATGAAATCGGCGATCTTGCGAGGGGGTTCAACGAGATGCTGAGCGAAGTGGAAACGCGCGAGCAGGCGTTGTCCAACTATAACCAGGAACTCGAGGCCGAGGTTCGCAACCGGACCCACGAACTGGAAACAGCCAAGACCGCAGCCGAGGTTGCGAGTGAGACAAAGTCTCGCTTCCTGGCCAATATGAGCCATGAGATCCGGACCCCGCTTAATGGCATTCTGGGCATGGCCAATATCGGTTATCGCGACACGCCCGATGGCGAGGCGCGCACCGGTTTTTCCCACATCATTACCTCGGGAAACCACCTGTTAGGCCTAATCAATGACGTACTGGACCTGGCGCGCATCGAGGCGGGTAAGCTTGTCATTGAGAACAAGCCTTTTCACCTGCTGGATCCGGTGAAGAATGCCATCGATCTGGTTGCCGAGTTTGCCCGCCAAAAAGAACTGGATATTCGCACCCGGTTTGAGGAGGCGGACAACTTTTGGGTGCTAGGGGATCCGTTGAGAATCCAGCAGGTCCTGGTCAACCTGCTCGGCAACGCCATCAAGTTTACCGAGCAGGGGTACGTCGAGGTATCGGTCGTCATCGCTGATTCAATGACCCGCTTCAGTATCAGGGACACAGGCATCGGGATTCGCAAGGAGGATCTGCCGCGTATGTTTTCCTCTTTCGAGCAGGCCGACACCTCGACCACGCGCAAATATGGGGGGAGCGGCTTGGGGCTGACGATCAGCCGCAATCTGGCCGAGCTGATGGGCGGCACAATTGATGTGGTTTCTGAGCAAGGCAGGGGTAGTGAGTTCGTTCTTGCCGTGCCGCTGGAAGCGACCGTTTGCTCTGAGGAATCCAGACCGGACAAAGGGCGTGAAACAGACGGCCCGAGACTCGATGGATTGAATATCCTGGTGGCTGAGGATGTCGAGATCAACCAGCTCATTCTGGAAGACCTGTTGTCCGTTGAGGGGGCCCGGTGCCATTTCGTCAATGATGGAAAACAGGCGGTCGAAAGGGTCAAATCGATGGCTGGCGATGACTTCGATGTGGTTCTCATGGATATTCAGATGCCCGTCATGGACGGGCTTGAAGCGACCCGGTTGATTAACGACATCCATCCATCACTGCCCGTGATAGGGCTCACTGCGCATGCCCTCGATAGCGAACGACAAAGGTGCTTCGATGTGGGTATGCGCGATCATGTCACCAAACCGGTCGATGTCGACGTACTGGTGCGCAGCATCCTCCGGCACACGTCCAACAAGCCTCTTTAGTTCAGACGCAGGGGAGATACCCGCGGTTACCGCGAATGAACGAGATCACCATAAAAATGCGCTGCAACGCTTACCAATGATACGGCCGTTGAATACCCGCCTGGCTCGGGCCTGTTTGACGCCGTAACACAGGTGCAGGGGCAGCAGATGTTCTTCACGCGGGTGGCAGTAGCGGGCATGCGGGGCCTGTACCCAGTTGATCAGATTTTGGCGGCGTTGACCGGGGGAAAGCGATTCATCGCAACAGGTCTGATTCAGCCAGTCCTCGAATGCCTCGTTTTGTGGGTCTTCAATGTCGCCACGGTAGCGCAATAAAACCTGCAGGTTGTGAAACGAGTAACCCGAACCCAACACCAGGATATCGCGTTCCATCAGGGGCGCCAGCGCCTGGCCGAGCCGGATATGCTGCTCGGGATCGAGGTTGTGCAGTAACGAGACCTGTACGCAGGGTATGTCCGCCTCGGGGTAGAGCATCTTCAAGGGCACGAACAGGCCATGGTCGAAGCCGCGTTGTGCATCCAGTTCAGCGTGCAGTCCGGTGTCGGACAGCAGGCCTTGAATCTCCAGCGCCAGCGCCGGCGCACCGGGCGCCGGGTAGGCTATCTCGTAGGACTCGGGCGGGAAACCGTAGTAGTCGTAGATCAGGCCGGGGTTTTCGCCGCTGGTGATCGTGACGGTTTTCTCTTCCCAATGTGCGCTGATGACCACTATCGCGCTGGGTCGCCGCAACTCGCCGCGCATGCGTTGCAGAAAGTCCACCATTTCAACATGCAAGGCGTCGCCAAGCAGCGGCAGGGGACCGCCGCCATGCGGGATGTATAAGACCTGACCTGCCTGAGGCATCGTTTTATTCGCCCCGGTGCAGCACGTCACCCGCCTCGTTGACGATCTCGACACCCACCGAAATGCCCTGGCGCAGGCTGGCGGTGACCACGCAGAAATCCTCGAACAGGTCGAGACAACGGTCGAATTTTTTCGATTCGAGCAGTTCGTCGCCGGCGATGATGCGCACGGCGATATGACCGATGCGCAGACGGTTCTTGTCGTTGCGTTGCAGCGTGCAAGTGGCCTCGGTGCGCACGCTGTTGGCCGGTGCATTCTGCTTGGCCAGACAGAACAGCAGGCTGGCGCTGAGACAGTTGGCGGCCGCGGCCGTTAGCATGCGCGAGGCGTTGGGACCATGGTTTGAGCCCAGTGGCGGGGGCTCGTCCATCAGTATCTCGGCGGCGTCATCGATGTCGAATCTGACGCGGAAGTCATAGCCTTGTTCCTGCTCCAGATGAATGGTGAATTTTCCCGCTTCAGACATGTTCATGCTCTCCGTTATTGTGGGTGGAAGGGGCCTATTCTGCGTTATTCACGGGGTTGTGGAAAGCATCAACGACAACCCGGATCAGGAAATCGCTGCAAGTGAATTCCGCACAATCGTTTCCAGAATGGTCAGCTCGAGGGCCGGTATGCTCGATGCAACATGGGAAGGTTGCGCGCCCGGCTGACTCAAGCAGTGCCAGCAATGGCCTGCCAGCTTGCATGCCTGGCGATCTGTTGCAGGGCCTTTTGCAAAAGCGATTTGCCCGGTTCAACGCGGTGCCAGGTCGATGCACCTGACGGGTGGGGCAATGCAATCAGATCGTGACTCTGGCCCATAATGTCCAGCGAGTGGATTCGTCCAACGACCTCATTGAGTTTGTCGAATTCAATGAACTGGCTGATCGCGAGTTTACCCACCGGCAACAGCAATCGCGGTTGCAGCAACTCCAGTTCGCGATCCAGCCACGCACGGCAGCGTTCGATTTCTTCGGTATGGGGCACTCTGTCCCCGCCTTTTGCTTTCTTGCCAGGGAAGCAGCGGCATACCGCCGCCATGTAAACGCGACTGCGAAATGTGTGCTCGTCTATACCTATGCTGTCGAACCATTTGAACAGGGTTTTCCCGGCGGTCCAGGCAAAGGGGCGACCCAGCGGACCTTCCTTGTCGCCGGGGGCCTGGCCGATGAGCATCACTTCCGATGCGACTGCCTGGCCGGTGACGACCGGGCCCAGCATATTGGGGCAGGCAGTGCAGGATTTCAGGTTTTGCTGGTGGCGTTGCAGCTGTTGGACGGTGCTCATGGGTTGATTATATTGAGTTTTGCCCAGGCTTTCATTCTGGCCCGGGAGTCCATCTGCATCTGCAAAGCTCAAGTTTCGGCGTTCGTGCGGTGTCGTGAGGATAGCGCCTTTACGCAAATCGCCGTGAATACATCCGTGCAGGCTCAGCGGCCGCTTCCATGCTGCCGAGGCTTGCGCAAAGGCGGCATCCTCACACCGGCTTGTGGAATTCTTGAGCGTTGAACCCCGAATCTTGAGTTAAAGCTTAACCACCCAGACCGGGCACTTTGCCATACCGATGACCCGTTCCGAAACGCTGCCAACCAGCAAGCGTTCAAAGCCGGTGGCGCCATGGCTGCCCATGATGATCAGATCCGCGCCGGTCTCGCTGGCGCAGCTGACGATTTCATGTTCCGGGTTGCCCACGCGCACGACAATCGAGGGCGCTAATCCCGATTCGCTGAATAACAGGTTGATCTGCTCGGCATGTTTCTGCGCGTCGCCCAACAGGCGTTCGTCGCTGGCCACGGAGATGATGGTTAGCGGGGCTTTACAGCGCATTAGCAGATTCAGCGTGGTCAATGCAGCGGCCTGACTGTAGCGTGAGCCATCCACCGGTAACACGATGCCCTTGGCATTGATCGCGGTGTCGCGTGGAATGACCAGCACGTCGCTGTGGGTGTGACCGATGACGCTTTCTACCGTGCTGCCGAGCATGGCGCGCACCAGATCGCCCTTGTCACGGCGACCCATGACAATGACGTCCATGGAACTGGCCTCGGCCTGGTCGACGATTTCGCTATAGGCGTCATCGCCGTGACCCAGCAGGATCTCGCAGCTGACCCCGACCGCCGCAGCCTGTTTGCGCACTTGCATCAGGTTGTCGACAACGGCCTGTTTTTCCTGCTTGTTGAGATTTTCATCCGACAGCAGGCCCTGAAAATCGGGCAGAGGTAACACGCTGAAAGCAAACAACTGGGCATTGCAGCGTTTGGCCAGGTTGATGGCCTCGCTGACGGCGGTGCTGCTGTATTCCGTCCCCTCGGTCACGAGCATGATGCGCTCCATGCGGCCAATGGGTGATAACTGTGAGCCGGGCATTGCTTTAGGCGGGGAGAATGTGCCGGGCACGGCATTTTCCGCAGCCAGTTTTTCCCGGTGCTCGCGCATGCCTTTGAACAGCGCCTTGAACACGATAGTGGCGCCTGCGGCCAGGGCGAACAGCAGCAGGCCGAAGCTGAGGTTGCTCAAAAGCTCCATGGTCGCCGCTTCAAGCGGTTTGATCTGGCCCAGTTCTGACAGGTACACCGGAATCACCACCAGCCGGCTCAGCAGCGCCAGCATCATGATCACGCCCATGACGATCTTGACCATGTAGGGCCGTACATAGGTCGTGCCGATGGCGCCCAGCTGCACGCCGAACAGCGAGCCCGCCAGGATGATCATGGCCAGACGAATGTCAACGAATCCGGCCCAGGCAAACTTGATGGTGCCGCCCATGCCCATGATGAAGGCGATGACCAGTTCGGTGGCCGAGGCGACCAGGCCGGGGACGCCCAGTATGTACATCATGGCCGGCACGCCGATGAACCCGCCCACCGCGATGGTGGCGGCGAGCATGCCGGTTGCGAATCCGATGGGCAGTGTAAACAGCACCGAGATACGCGCATCGATCGACTTGAAGTACATCATGGTGCCCGGAATCTCAACCGACTGTACCCATTGCGCAAGGCGTGTCTTGTCTTCCTGGTCGGGATTGGCCGAGTGATACATCTTCCATGCATCGCGCAGCACGTAACCGCCGACGATGGCCAGGGTGACGACAAACACAGATGAGACGTAGAGGTTGGAACCGGCGCGGCCAAAGGACTCGCGGATCGTCTCCTGAATGCCCGCGCCGTACAGCACGCCGGCTTCGGCCGAGATGCCGAGCACAATCCCCAGCTTGATATCGACCTGGCCGAACTTGTGCCGCTTCATGGCGCCGACCAGTGCCTTGGGGAATTTGTGCGCCATGTTCGAAGCCACGGCCATGATGGCAGTAACGCCGAGATTCATCATGGCGGGTGTCAGGACGAAGGCGCCGCCCGAGCCGATAAAGCCGCTGACCAGGCCGCCGACGAAGCCGATCAGGAAAAGCAGTATGACGGTGCCGCTGCTGAGTTCGATAAAATTGATATCCATATCGCGCGCCTATTTCTTGGTGGTTTTGGCGCGAATGCCGAACAGGTCCCAGAACTGGCCGGTGAAGTTACCGTGCACAATCGAGAATACGAAGGCAATGGCCATGGGCACGATGAAATTCCAGCCGCCCTGGCGTGATAGCGCCAGAATTTCATTCTCGTAGGCATATAACAGCAGGTACAGGAATACGCTGATGATGCCAAAAAACAGGGTGCGCGTTAATGCGCCACGTTTTTCAACCGGCATGTCTGATCTCCAGGAAAGGTGGTTAATACACGTTGACACGACAATCCCGTTCGTCTGGCAGGGCACCTTATGAGGGTATTAAAGAGATTGATTCGTATTCCAGATTGGAAATATGAGTGGCAATCTCCTTGGCCGGACGGGATTCATCGGACAGCTTTAAAAGCCGCAAGAGTATGTTATTTGTGTAGGTACTATACAAATGACTGTTGAGTGTTTAATATTCCAAAATGGAATATAAAAACCTGCCTGACCTGACTTCTCTGGCGACCCTGGTGGCGGTCGTCGAACACGGCGGTGTCAACGAGGCGGCGCGCCGTCTGTTTGTGGGTCAGCCGGCGGTTACCAAACGCCTGCGTGGACTTGATGCCTGTTATGGAATCCGCCTGATGCAGCGTCAGGGCAACCGCCTGGAACTGACCGCGGCGGGCCACAGGGTGTATGATTTTGCGCGCCTGGTGCTGATGCAGCAGCGCGCGCTGGTGGAAGACCTTTCGCAGCTGAGAGAAGGGCGTGACAGTTTGCGTCTGGAGGTGACCACGGCCATCGGCGAGCACCTGTTGCCTAATCTGTTATTACAGTTCTCGGAGGCCTATCCCCAGTTTTCCATCCAGAGTCGCATGGCTTACAGTCGTCAGATACAGACACACCTGGCCACGGGGCTGGCCGACCTGGCGTTACTGGAGCAGGCGCCCGACCACCCGGACATTCTGGTGCAGAAATGGCTGGATGATGAATTGTTACTGGTCTGTAGTGATAATCATCCGCTGCGTTACACCAGCCTGATAGCGCTGAGCGAATTGAGTCGGCTGAATTTCGTGCTGCGCGAATCCAGTTCGTCGATGCGCCTGATCCTGGACAAGGCCCTGCGCGATGTCGGCATAGAGCGCATCCCGCTGGCAATGGAAGTGGGCTCGACGGATGCGATTGTCGAGATGCTGGCGGGCGGCAAGTATGTCAGTTTTTTGCCGCGTTTTGCGGTAGCTGAGGCGCTGGCCGATGAGAGCCTGTTCCGCATAAAGATCGAAGGCTTGCGCATAAAACGGACACTGTGGATTGCGCGTACCCGCTCCAACATCGACAACCCGGCGGCCGAGGCGTTTATCGGCCTGTTGCGTCACGACCGATAGCCAGGCTGGCGTGTACTGATTGGCTGTATAGGGCCTGAAGCCAGGCGTCAGCGAATCCTGCTTTCCAGCGCACCCACCCGCCCGCAGTCGCCAGGTCTCTCAGGGTAGCCGACACCAGGATTTTCCGCCTCGCCAGCAGGGCTGCCCGTAAAGCCCACGATACCGCGTTGAGGCGCTTTCAAAGGGCACAGCATTCGTCGCGTACCGCGCCTTTAATTCGTTGCTACACTAGTCCTTGCGCAGCCGATCCTGCAGGCCTTTTTGGTTTCTGGCCACCCGGCGTGAACGAATCCAGCGCACCAGGCCTATAGCCGTCACGAACAATCCGGCCAGCACGGTCATCCAATAGCGGGTAATTCGTCCCGACTGCACTTCCAGCATCGATGAGCTGGGATCGAGATCTGGCTGGGAAACGCTGGTCAACATTACCAGGCCACCAACAATGAGCAGCAGGCCAGCCAGGATAAGCAGCAGGTTCAGGCCGCGCATACATGTTGTCTGCGCATGGAGGCGAGCGACAGGGGGCAGGCTCCATGGCTGCAGGCAGGTGCTGGCGAGTTGAGTGACAGTGGCATGTGGGCGGATCCCTGAATTGGACCGGATGGATTATAAGGGAAACCGATCGCTGTTAATGCTGAAAAATGCCAGCGCAATGCGGCGCTGCAGAAATTACTCGATTTTCGCCACCGTTGTGTTTTAATTTTCGCCTCTTTTCGGTCACCCACCATCTTGAACACTCCAAGCCAGAACTGTGAGATTCGCGCCGTTCACAGCGATGATCTCAAGGCGCTAACGGCAATCGAACAGCGCTGTTTTGAGGGCGACCGTATCACGCCCCGGCAGTGGCGCTATATGCTCACGCGGTCGCATGCCGATATCCTGGTGTGTCAAGACAGTCTCGGTCTGGCGGGTTATGTGCTGGTGCTGTACAACCGCGCGACCTCGGTGGCGCGCTTGTATTCGATTGCGGTTGAGACCCGTACGCGCGGCAGCGGTATTGCGCGACGACTCGTTCAGGCCGCCGAAACCGCGGCCTGGAATCGTGGTCGTGCCTATATGCGCCTCGAGGTGCGTCGTGACAATAATGCATCGCTGGGCCTGTTCGAGGGTTTGGGATATCGTCGCTTCGGGGTGCTCGATGATTATTACGAGGACCACATGCAGGCGATTCGTTTCGAAAAAATGCTGCACCCGGATCTGAAACCAGAACTGGCGCTAATGCCGTATTACGAACAGACCCTGGAGTTCACCTGCGGACCATCGGCGCTGATGATGGCCATGAAGGCCTTGCGCCCGGAGACGACCCTGGATCGCACCCTGGAGCTGCGCCTGTGGCGCGAGGCCACCACAATCTTCATGACTTCCGGGCATGGTGGCTGCGGCCCCTTTGGCCTGGCGCTGGCTGCCTTTCATCGGGGGTTTCAGGTCGAGATCTACGTCAACGATGAATCTGTGCCGATGCTTGATACGGTGCGCAGCGAGGAGAAAAAAGAGGTCATGCGCCTGGTGCATGCCGAGATGCTGGCCGAGATCGAGTCATTGGGTGTGGCCGTGCATTACAAGAATCTGCCGTTGGATGAGATGCAGCAACGTTTCAGAGCTGGCGCCATTCCGCTTGTGTTGATCAGTTCGTGGCGCATCTATGCCAAGATGTCGCCGCACTGGGTCGTGGTCAGCGGTTATGACGAGCATTTTGTGTATGTCAATGATCCTTATGTCGACTATGACGAAGGTGAGTGTGTTACCGATTCCATTAACATTGCCATACCTCGTGGCGAGTTCACCCGTATGTCGCGCTATGGCCGTGCCGGCCTGCAGGCGGTGGTGCTCGTGACGGGTGCGGAAACCGACGCGAACAGAGAACTGTTGCATGCCTGAACATATTGTTATCATCGAAAAAAAATCAGACTGGCCGGAGCATTTTCCGCAACTGCCGGTGGTTACCGCGCGTGACTACCTGACCGGTGGCAACTACGAGTCGGGTGAGCGCATACGCGTGGTGAATCTGTGTCGCGGCCAGCGTTATGCGCGTCTGGGTTATTACTGTTCATTGCTTGCCGAGGCGCGTGGGCATCGCGTGATTCCCTCGGTGCGCACGATTCAGGATCTGAGTCGCCATTCCATATACAGTCTGATGACGCGCGAGTTCGATGATAAGGTTGAGCAGGCCATCAAGGGCAAGGGGCTGGCGCCCGACACCACCCGGCTGCGCGCCAAGGTATTCTTTGGCCAGACCAGTTTTCCCGAGTTGCAGGAGTTGGCGCAACTGATCTTCGAAACCTTTCGTGCGCCATTGTTGCGGGTCGATTTTCGCTATAAAAGTGGCTGGCGCATCGCTGACATTCGTACCCTGTCGCTGAAGTCGCTGAGCGAGGAAGAGCGCTTGACCTTCCTGTCTGCGCTCGAAGGTTATTTACGCAAGCCCTGGCGTAAGCCCAAAGAAAAACGCAAGTACAGCTACGATCTTGCGATACTGCATGATCCAAAAGAGAAGTTGCCGCCGTCGGATTCGGTGGCGCTGTCGTATTTTATCAAGGCCGCCCATGAATGCGGCATGTCGGCCGAACTGATCACGCGCAAGGACTATGGGCGCATAGCTGAATACGATGCGCTGTTTATTCGCGAGACCACGGCCATCGACCATTACACCTTCCGTTTCGCACGGCGCGCGCAGAACGAGGGTATGGTGGTTCTGGATGACCCTGATTCAATTCTGCGCTGTACCAACAAGGTTTTTCTGGAAGAACTGTTGCGCGCCAACAAGGTGGCGACGCCGAAAACCATGATTCTGGGCAAGGGTCAGGAGAAACGGGTTCAGGAGTCCATGGCCTTTCCGCTTATTCTGAAGATTCCTGATGGTTCTTTCTCGCGCGGAATCTATAAGGCTGAGAACCAGGTGGAGTTGAAGAAAATCTGCCGCCGGTTGTTTGACGACTCTGACCTGATTCTGGCGCAGGAATACATGTACACCGATTTCGACTGGCGCGTGGGTGTACTCGACCGCAAGCCCTTGTTCGTCTGCAAGTACCTGATGAGCAGAGGCCACTGGCAGATCTACGATCATGCCGGCGGTGAGCCGGAAAGCGGCGGTTTTGAAACGCTGGCAGTGGAGAATGCGCCGAAAAAGGTGGTCAAAACGGCGCTGCGCGCGGCCAACCTGATCGGAGATGGNTTCTATGGCGTTGATCTCAAGGAAACTCCGGACGGGGTGTTCGTTATCGAGGTGAACGACAACCCCAGTATCGATTCAGAGGTCGAGGATCTGGTACTGGGAAGCGAGTTATATCGCCGCGTCATGGCCTCGTTTCGTGCCCGGCTCGACCGCAACAAGGTGGGATAACCGGCCCTGATTAGCGGTAGTCGACGCGAAAGCGCCGGGTGCGACTTACCGGCGTGTTTCCCTGTTCGGGGTATTGGAGTTGGCGTGGGATTGTATGCGAGAATCACGGCTTTTTTACCGCGAGAGCAGGGCAAAATCATGAGCAGTATCGATTTCGCAGCCGCGTATGCGCAGCAGCAGCAACTCGGCCAACACCGTGTTTTTTCACTTATTCAAAACAAGGCCGACCTGGCGACCTTCATGTCATGGCATGTGTTTGCGGTATGGGATTTCATGTCGCTGAGCAAACGCCTGCAGGCAGAACTCACCGGTATTTCAACGCCGTGGCTACCGCCACAAGACGCCAGGGCGGCGCGATTGATCAACGAAATCGTTCTCGCCGAAGAGAGTGATGAATTGCCTGATGGAGGGTATGCCAGCCACCATGACATGTATCTGAGCGCGATGCGTGAGGTGGGCGCCGATACCGGTTGCATTGTGGCATTCATCGACAGTTTGCGCGCGGGTGATGCGCTGAACGAGGCCCTGGCGCAGCCGTGCATTGCACCGGCGGTTCGCCAGTTTGTTGCGCATACCATGCAGACCGCACAGGCCGGTTCTCTGGCCGAAGTGCTGGGCAGCTTTTTCTTTGGACGCGAGAGCGTTATTCCGGCGATGTTCCAGGGCTTGCTCGCGCAGTGGGGTGTTCAACCACATCAGGCCCCGATGTTTGTATATTACCTCAAGCGTCACATTGAACTGGATGCTGACAGTCATGGCCCGGCGGCACTGCAACTCATCGAGAGCGTGCTCAAGGGTGATGCTGGCGCAGTCGAGGCCTTGCTTGATTCAGCACGCCAGGCTATCGATGCACGCGTGCAGCTTTGGGATGCGCTGGCGCTGGAACTGGAAAAAAAGCGCGGCCTCGCATTCGCCAGAGCCGGTTAGCCAGGTGCGTTTCTGCGCAGGCACAAAGCCGAGACTGCTTCAATATTGGCCTGATCAAGAGACAAAAAAAACCGGCATATAGCCGGTTTTTTATTGTCGGTGAAGCCTGGGCTAGTTGCCCAGCTTTTCCGTGATTGCGTCGATGACTGCTTCTGACGAGGTGGCGCTGACAGTCAGCAGCATGCCTTCTTTTTCGTAGAACTCGGCCAGCGGTGCGGTCTTTTCGTTGTATACGTCGAGACGGTTGCCGATGGCTTCCTCGGTCTCGTCGTCACGTTGAACCACGGCGCCGCCACAGGCGTCACACTTGCCTTCTTCTTTCGGTGGGTTGGACTTGACGTTATAGATGGCGCCACAGCCGGTGCAGGTCCGGCGGGTGGTCAGTCGGTCGAGGATAACATCACGCGGCACGTCAATGTTGACGACAAAGTCGAGTTTTTCACCCATTTGTTCGAGCAGTACTTTAAGTGCTTCGGCCTGGGGAATGGTGCGCGGAAAGCCGTCGAGCAGGTAGCCGGACTTGCAGTCATCTTCTTTCAGGCGCTCACCCATGATGCCCATAATCAGATCGTCGGATACCAGGTCGCCCGCCTTCATGGCGGCTTCGGCTTTTTTGCCCAGTTCGGTGCCGGCGGCCACAGCGGCGCGCAGAATGTCGCCGGTGGAGATCTGTACGGAGCCGTCCATCTTGGTCAGCAATTTGGCAACAGTGCCTTTACCAGCGCCCGGAGCGCCCAACAGGATCAGTTTCATGTGCTTTTCCTCAGTTAAAAAATCTGGATTAAAAAATCGCGCGCATTGTGGCGAGTCAGGTTGCATAAATCAATACCTGAAAAAAAACCTGGCTTGCCGCCAGGCTTTAATCCAGCGCAGGTGTTAATGCCGATGGGGCTTAGTGTTCGCCCATGGCCATGTTGATGTAGCCGGTCGGGCATACATCGGAACAGATGTGGCAACCGATACAGCGCCCATAGTCGGTGGCGACGTAACGCCCCAGCGTGGCCTGGTCCTTCTTGACGCGGTACACGGCATCCTGCGGGCAGTAAATCACGCAGTTATCACATTCGAAACACATGCCGCAGCTCATGCAGCGGTCGGCTTCCTTTTCAGCCTGTTCCTGCTGCAGCCCCTGGAAACGTTCCTCGTAGGAGTCAATGACATTGTCGGCCTTGATGTGGGATTCGGAACGCAGGTTACGCGGGGTATGCCCGAAATGGCCAAGGAACAGCTTGTCCGCCGGAATGATCTCCTGGGCTGAGCGGTCCTCGTAGTTGTGGACCGCAAAATTGGCCTCGTTGGTGCCCCAGGTTTCCTGATGGTTGTATTCCTCGGGCGCCAGCGAGCTTTCCTTGAGTTTGTCGAGCAGGTCGAAGTGATGTACATCGACCTTGGGGCGCTTGCCGAAATCCTTGTTCATCAGGTAATGGTCGATGCTGTCGGCGGCCACCGAGGCCTGGCCGATGGCTGTGGTCAGCAGGTGAGGACGCACGATGTCACCAATGACGAACAGGCCCTGTTCGTTGGGCACCTGGTAATACTTGTCGGCGTTGATCAGACCGCGCCCGTTATCCAGCGCTTCCATGCCGGTCAGGTCACCGCCCTGGCCGATCGCGGATACGATCAGGTCGCATTCGATATCGTGCTCGGAGTCGGGGATGATCTCCATCTGGCCTGAACTCCAGTCGGCTTTGGCCACGCGCAAAGCGGTGGCGCGCCCACTGTCATCGGTGATGACCGATACCGGCACCAGGCTGCCGCGCAGTTCCACGCCCTCGCGCTCAGCGGCTTCAACCTCGTGCAGTGCGGCAGGCATCTGATCCACCGGGCGACGGTAGGCGAGGATGACCTCAGCGCCTTCCTTTTTGACTGTCATGGCGACGTCCTGAGCGGTCTGGTTCAGAATGACATTCTCGGGACGGTCATTTTCATGGCTGTGTTCGATGTGGCCGAGGCGACGCGCAACGGAGACCACGTCCATGGCGGTATCGCCACCGCCGATGACCACGACGCGTTTGGATACGAATCTAAGGCGACCATCGTTGTAGGCGTCCAGAAAGGCGACACCGGTGGTGCAGTTAGGCGCATCGCCGCCTGGAATCGGGATGGCGCGGCCAGCCTGTGCGCCAATGGCGATGACGACAGCGTCATAATCGCGGCGCAGGTCATCAAGGCTGATGTCCTTGCCGACCCATGTGTTGAGTTGAATCTCGACACCCAGATCGAGGATGCGTTGAATCTCGTGATCCATCACGTCGCGCGGTGTGCGGTAGCCGGGAATTCCATAGCGCATCATGCCGCCGAGTTCCTTGTGATTATCGAATACCTTGGCGGCGTGACCCTTGCGGCGCAGTTGGTAAGCGCAGGCAAGACCACCGACGCCACCACCAATGATAGCGACCTTTTTGCCGGTTTCAGTCGCATCAACCTTGAACTTGAGACCCTTTTCACGAGCATTGTCGCCGATGAACTGTTCCACCGAGTTGATGCCAACGAAATCTTCAACCTCGTTACGGTTGCAGCCTTCCTGGCATGGAGCCGGGCACACCCGGCCCATGATGGCTGGAAACGGATTGGCGTCGGTGGAGCGATAGAATGCGTACTCGAATTTATCCATGCCGCCAGCGGGTTTCTCGATTCCGCGCACAATGCTCAGCCAGCCGCGAATATCCTCTCCCGATGGGCAACTGCCCTGGCAGGGTGGGGTTCGGTTGACATAGGTCGGGCACTTGTAGGTGGTGTCCTGTTCAAAGATGCTTTCACCGATTGAACGGTACTGGCTGTCGCCATCTTTATAGCGCCGGAAGGTGTGCTGGGACTGAGACATGGAACGCCCTCTGTTTGTATGTTTTTGGGTTGATCTTGTTAGGATCTATCCACAATCAATTGTCAGGCCTGACCCCGTGTCAGGTTTTAACGGCCGGGTATGCGTTTTTTCGCGGGACAAATGGTGATTGGTTTGCCCCGCCTTACACACTTCGGTCCGTTTTTAGCCAGCTGATGATGGAACAGATTCTACATAGCGGTCTGAAAATTAGCCGCATAGCATAAATCAAAATGCTGATTGAACAAAATGCATGTGGAAGATACCACCATTAAATGAATTTATTTACCCCGCGGGTTTGCGGTTTTATATCGACGCCTTGAAATACTTGAGTTTGTATCGGTTTTGGCATCCAATTGGCGCAATCACCCGAGGTAACATGCCATGAAAAAAATCCTGTTTTCCCTGTTGCTGGTTTGTTCGTCTATTCAGGCCTCGGATGTGGCCAAGGAAAAGCGCTGGGCAGACCAGATTGTTGATTCCCTGATCGACGGGGAGGCGGTATGGCTGGACAGCGGCGGGCACAAGTTTCTTGGCATATTCACTGAGGCCGAAGAGGACAACGGTCAGGCGATGATCGTGGCGCATGGTCTGGGTGTGCACCCCAACTGGAACCAGGTGGTCTACCCGGTTCGCGTCGAGATGGCGTCGCGTGGCTGGCACACCCTGTCGATCCAGATGCCTATTCTGCCGAACGAGGCACAGGACTACGAGTATCTGCCGCTGTTTCCCGAGGTGCCGCCACGTCTTGATGCGGCGGTCAGGTTTCTGCAGGACAAAGGCTACTCAAAGATCGTCGCGGTTGCGCATAGCCATGGCGCCGCGCAGACCACTTATCACCTGTCGCGCAATGCCAGGGGCATCGACGCCTTTGTCGCGATCGGCATGACGGGTGACCAGAAGGATGCTCAGATTGATACCAGCAAGGGCTTGCAGCGAATCAATATGCCAGTGCTGGATTTGTACGGCAGCGAAGACCTGCCCCAGGTCCTGAGCTCCGCATCATCGCGCCAGGCGGGGGCGGCGCATAATCCGGCCTATCGTCAGCAGGTGATCGACGGGGCCGGCCATTTTTTCGATGGCATGAATGACGAGTTGATCGAGGCCGTGGACAACTTCGTCAGTGGGTTATAAAGCGCCCGTATTGTCGCGTTCGTTCAGCTGTCACCCTGGAGCGTGACCACCAGACTGCGGCTGCCACCCTGATCACGGTGTTCACCAAGATAGATTCCCTGCCAGGTGCCGGTGTTGAGGGCGCCATGGGTGATGGGGATAATCAGCGTCGAACCTATCGTGCTGGCCTTGATGTGCGCAGGCATATCATCGGCGCCTTCGAGGGTGTGCCGGTAATACGCGGCATGCTCAGGGACGAAGCGATTGAAATGTTGTTCCATGTCATGGCGAACGTCAGGATCTGCATTCTCGTTGATGCTCAGCGAAGCTGACGTGTGTTTGATAAAAAGGTGACACAGACCGGTTGTGATCTGCTGCAGCTCTGGTAGCTGTTGCAGAATTTCGCGCGTGACCAGGTGAAAACCACGCGGTTTGGGCGCTAGCCTGATCTCTTTTTGATACCACATGTGCTCTCTCCAGGCGCAAAAACCGCATATTCTGCGGTTGCAAGCCTGGCCTGGCAAGACCGGCCCGGGTCAGGGTATTCTGCTTGGCAGGGAATTTACAATACCAGGCTTCTCTGGGCGGGCGTTTGTGGAAAACCCGCCAGTTCCAGTACCCGTCGTGCATTCGCCGACCAGGTGTAACCGCCCAGTGCCTGACGTTGGCCATGTTCGGCCAGTCGTGTGGAAAGGCCTGGATTACGATGCAGCCAGATCACTGACTGTACTATGCTGTCAACGTCGCCAGGTGGCACCAGGAGCCCTGTTTTAAGGTGCTCGATAACCCGATTGACCGGGCTGATATCGCTGGCAATCACCGGCAGGCCGCTGGCCATGTATTCACAGATCTTGAGTGCTGAAAAACAGCCTTCACCGTCGTTGTGATAGGGTGCCAGCGCAATATCCATTTCACCCAACTGGTGTGGTACCTCGACCGGTGCGACCGCCCCGGTAAACTGCACACGGTTGTGGATGCGCAGGCTCTGGCACATTGCCTCGAGCTCGGGTCTCTCCGGTCCGTCACCGATAATACGCACCCGCGAATTGGGAATTTTGCGCATGATGCGGGCATAGGCTTCGAGCATACTGGCTACGCCGCGATGCGGTTTAAGCGAACCCATAAACCCCAGGGTCAATGGCTTGATGCTGCTTGGCACACGCGGCATATAGGGCCGGTACCGGTCGTAGTTGACCCCGCGTGGAATGACATGCACCTTGCCCCTGGCCTGGCTGAAGTCGAGCACATAGTCGGCCACCTTTTGTGAAGTGGCGATGATCAGGTCGGCCGCGGCAAACGCGCGCGCGCTGGCCTCAATTGCGGCCGTCTTGTTAATCAGGCGCCCGCATTTGCTGTGTTCCTCGATCAGGATTTCGTTGATCTCAAGAACAGCAACTGCTGCGGTCTGACGGGCGGCCTCGAGCGCACCGTAACTGAACAGTGAATAACGCTCATAAACCAGATCGAACAGCCCCAGATCTTTGATTTTGCCCGCGCAGGCGCGGTTGCTTTTTAGCGCGAGCTCTTCGAGTTCGGCCGGGTCATCGGATTGCAGCCGGGGCAGCGAGTAGACATCGATGTAGCGTAACGGATAAGGCAGGTCACCACCCGTGTTGCGCGCCATCAGGGTTACCTGATGCTCGCGGGCGAAGGCCCCGATCATCTCCTGAACATGCTGGGAGGTATGTTTGCAGCCAAAAACGGGCAGGTCCCGGTCGGCGCATATATAGGCGATTTTCATGTCAGATGGTCCCCATTCGGCAAAGACATTTATTGACTACAGGTCTCCTCGGTTCCCTGTCCACGTCAGGTCAATTGCCGTGTACGTCGCCGACCCTTTTCCACACCGTTGGCGCATGTGAGCAAGGCTAAATCACCGCCCGCCGGATGCGCCATCGGTAAACCAAGGTCCGTATTTTCAGTATTATTGGAATTAGATAGCGAAATTCATGCCAGAACTGTAACAGGATTGTATTTTTTGAGTTCAAGTTATTGAATTTAAACAAATAAAATGCAGGTTATATGGCCCGTCCATGGGTCTGGATGAGTGGGTGCGATGGGTAAAAGTGGGTGATATTCCCCAGAACTTGGGAAATTACGCGAAAAATTCCCCAATTCCCGATTCGTGCTAACAGGCCTTAGATAACGCCGGACGCAACCGGGTTGATGTTATAGATGCTCGCCAGAATATCGCTAAACGGCAGCCCGAATTGTTCGCCGAGCGGTTGTGCGCGTTGCATCCAGTGCGCCATATCGGTTTTTTCGGGTGTGAAATTGAGTGCATAAACCAGCAGGTTCTGGTAATCATCAACCTCCAGACTCAGGGTCTGGCGTTGATAAGCCTGACGCAGCTGACGATAGAAGTTGCTGAAGGTTTTTTCCTTGCGCACCAGAAGGTTATAGGCGACGGCGCCGTGGCCGCTCAGGCAATTGCGCAGCGCTTCGATGGAATCCCGATTAAACAGCCAGGGTGGGCTGTAAGGTCCGCTGAAAATGTCGCACACAATCAGGTCGAAGCGTTGCTGGCAACGCCGTATATACTCACGTGCGTCCTCGATCACGTATAACAAACGTTCGTCGGCGCTGGGCAGGTGCAGGTGTTGTTGCGCCAACTCCAGCAACTCGACGTCGTATTCAACGCCGGTGATGTGTGCCTGCGGCAGGTGGTGGCGCAGAAAATGAATGAGCGCGCCACCGCCCACGCCTAACAGCAGAATACTTCGAGGCTCTGGAATGAACATCAGTATGCCCATCAGGTAGCGCAGGTTAACCATGTGCAGTTGTTGCGGCTGGCTCTCGTCGATCGAACTTTGAATGGCTTCACCGTCGCGATCAAAACGCAGCAGGCGCTTGTCGCCCTGTTGTTCGATGCGCAGCCCGGTCAGGCGAGTTTGGGTCTGTAGTAACAGGCGGCGGCTCATATCAGCGTTTTCCATTGCCGGACACCGCCAGCATCATGCGGTCTACCATGCGGCTGGATAACAGGCGTTTGAGATAACCGAACAGGTAAGTTGGCGTGGTCACGTAATAACGAATGCGTGGGCGCTCACTTTCCAGCGCATGGATCAGTTTGTCGAGCACGGCCTCGGCGGGCAGGGTAAAGGCGGTGGCATGGCCCTTTTTCTGCAAGCGTTCCTGCATCGCGGCATATTGCTCGGCATGTGCGCTGCGCTCAGGTCGGATATACCGGTGGAAGGCCTTTTCCGCATTGGCGCGAAAGCGGCTTTCGATGGGGCCGGGTTCGATCAGCGCGACGTGGATTCCGCTACCGTTGAGTTCAAGTCGCAGGGTGTCGCTGAGGCCTTCCAGCGCGAATTTACTGGCGACATAGGCGCCACGGTAGGGCAGGGCGACGAAGCCAAGTACCGATGAATTCTGGATGATGCGACCGCTGCCCTGGTCGCGCATGATGGGCAATACCCGGTTGGTGAGTTCCAGCCAGCCAAATACATTGGTCTCAAACTGATCGCGCAGGGCGTCGCGGCTGAGATCCTCGACCGCGCCCGGTAATCCGAACGCACCGTTGTTGAACAGGGCATCGAGGCGACCCCCGGTATGTTGCAGGCACTGCGCCAGTCCCTGCTCGATCGAGGCGCTGTCCTCGAGGTCGAGCTGCACGCAGGTCAGGCCCTCGCTGCGCAGACGATTGACATCGTCGATGTTGCGACAGCTGGCAACCACCTGGTGGCCGCGTTGCTGCAGGCCGACAGCGGCCGCGTAACCGATGCCTGACGAGCATCCGGTGATCAGGATGGATCTGGATTTCATGATTGAATTTCGTTTGCGTGGGCCTATATTATACGCGCCTCAATTTGTTTCCTGTATCAACTCTTGATTCGGAGTTTGTCATGCCCATTTACGAATATATCTGTGATGCCTGCAAGCACAGCTACGATGCCATGCAGAAGATCAGCGACGCCCCGCTGACCGATTGCCCGGAATGCGGTGCCGCAGCGCTGAAAAAGCAGCTGTCAGCGCCAGGTTTTCGCCTGAGTGGCTCTGGCTGGTATGAAACCGACTTCAAAAAATCCGCCAATAAACGCAATGTTGCAGAAAGCGGCTCCAGTAAAGAACCGGCCGCAGCCCCGGCCTGCAGCAGCGGAGGCTGCAACGCCTGTAATTGATTGGCCATAATGTTTGTTGTATCGAAAGGCCCGTTTTACGACGGGCCTTTTTCGTCGCGTGCTTCAAATCCGCGCCGAGCGCTTCAGATCGAGATACTGGTTGACCATGGCGACCGGCAGTTGTGCGGCGCTGACATCAAGCACATAGGCGCCTTCGCCGCGCAGGCGTGCATGGTTGTGCTGGCGTCGGGTCATGTAATCGCTCACGGCCAGGTACTCCAGCGCGTCGTTTGGATTGGCTACCGGGCGCTGGTCCACCTCGTGCAGCACATCTTCTCGCAGGTCGGCCAGAATCACCAGGTGGCGGGTTTCGAGCATGCGAATGGCGCGCTGCAGGTCCTCGGCATCTTCATCGCGGGTGTTAGTCAGGATCACCACCAGCGAACGTTTGCGCTGCAGGCCCAGCAGGCGTTTGGCGGCAACCAGGTAATCGGCCGAGTGCGTGGATGAGTGGATGTCGTAAATGCGCTTGAGCAGGCGGCTGACCGTGTGCTGACCTTTCATCGGTGCGAACCAGCGATCGAGTCCGGCAAAGCTCATAAATCCCACCGCGTCTCCCTGGTTGGTTGCGACCCAGGATAACAACAACATCGAGTTCAGCGTTTGATCGAGTAATGACAGATGACCGGACTTGTGATGCATGCGGCGCCCGCAATCGAGTAGAAACACGATCTGCTGATCGCGTTCGTCCTGATATTCACGCGAGATCAGTTTGCGCATGCGTGAGGTTGCCTTCCAGTCGACCTGGCGCAGTGCATCCCCGGCGCGGTACTCGCGTAGCTGCAAAAAGTCGTTGCCATCACCGCGGCGCAGGCGCTGACGAATGCCCAACTGGCTTAGACGGTTGTCGGTTGCCAGCAGGATGTAATGACTGACCTCGGCAAAATTCGGGTAGACCTTGACCTCGGCGGGCAGATGATAGCTGCGTTGCATCGTCCACAGGCCCCACGGCGAGCCAAGGATGAGGTCGATACCGGCGAATTCGCTGTCGCCACGCTGCAGTGGTTTGACCTCGTATTCGGCCTGCAGCGTCTGGCCGGGTTCAAGGTTCAATTTGAGGGGCATGCCGCGACTGTCGAAATTGCCCGGATGCAGGTCGTGGCAATACAACTGCAGACCGTACCCGGACGTGTTAGCGAAGCGCAGTAGCACCTGGCTCCACACGTTCAGCGGCAGGTTGCGTGGTATTTTGCGCCGAATATCGAGTGCCGGTGGTCGGCGGACGCGAACACCATCGATGCCAAGTGCGATGACGAACGAGGCCGCCACGACCAGCCACAGCGCTTGCAGCGCAGTGAATGCCTGAGTCAGCGCCCCCAGCAGGGCCAGGGCCAGGCTCAGCTTGAGGCTGTTGGCGCTCGGCTTCACTGGCGTGGGGCGTCGATATTGGCCAGGATGTCGCTGACGATGTCGTCAGGCCGGTAATCTTCGATACGCAGTTCTGCGTCCAGCTGAATGCGATGACGCAGGACGGGAATCGCCACTGATTTAATGTTGTCAGGCGTCACGAAGTCATTGCCCTGGCACAGCGCCTGGGCGCGCGCCGCCCGTATCAGCGCAATGCTGCCGCGCGGTCCTGCGCCAATCTGGACACCGCTCCAGTCGCGCGTGGCGCGCACCAGGCGCACGGCATAGTCGACCACCTGCTGGTCCACTGTCAGGGTCGTTGCGATCTTCTGCAGGTGGAGAATCTGTTCACCGCTGAGCAAGCTGTCCACCGACGATACGTCCAGTCGGTCGCCGACCTGATTACCGGTGATCAACTGCACGATCTGCTGTTCCTCCTCGGCTGGCGGGTAATCGATGTGGGTCTTGATCAGGAAACGATCGAGCTGAGCCTCGGGCAGCGGGTAGGTGCCTTCATGCTCGATCGGGTTTTGCGTGGCCAGCACCATGAATGGTGCGTCGAGTGTTATCGCGCGCCCTTCGATGGTGGCCTGATGCTCCTGCATGACCTCGAGCAGCGCCGACTGGGTCTTGGCCGGGGCGCGGTTTATCTCGTCGGCGAGCAGGAAGTTACAGAATACCGGCCCGCGGCGGATATGGAACTGCTGCGTTTTCATGTCGTACATGGCATGCCCGGTGACATCGTTCGGCATCAGGTCCGGGGTGAACTGAATGCGACTGAACTTGCTGTCGGTTGCCTTTGACAGGGCCTGTGCAAGTAATGTTTTACCCAGCCCGGGCACACCCTCTATCAGTACATGCCCGCCTGCCACCAGGGCGACGATGAGTTCGCGCACCACCTTGTGCTGACCGACGACGGCGCGGTTGATCTGTTGTTCCAGCGCCTTGAGCTGCTGGCTGGCGGATTCAATGGTCGAGGCCGAAAGCTGTTCGCTGTTGTTCATGTTTTTTCCGGGTCAAAGTCGTTGTTTAAGCTGTTGCAGGATGGCGGTAAGCCGGGTCAGGTCGCCGCGCTGCGCGCTGTTTTCATCGAGAGCAAGGGCGATATCCTGTTCGTCGAGGCCGCTGCGAGTGGCCAGCCAGGGCGCCCATTGCGCCGGCTCCATGGATTTCAGATACGGATGTTTGCGCAAGGCCAACTGACGAATCGAGGCACGCGTCGAGGCCAGCAACTGCCGGCCGTCATCGCTTTTCAGGTGAAAACGTGCAACCGCGCGCAGGTGTTGCAGGATATCGCGGCGCGATGTTGACAGGTCATGACGCAGTGGGCCGAATCGCTGCCACAGCGCGATGAATTGCAGCAGTCCAAACAGGGCCAGTGCACTGACCAGATAGGGGTTGTAACGCCAGGCCAGGGTCAGCAGAGAGGGCGTCTGGTTATTGACCATGAGCCATACCTGATCACTTTCATGGGTCAGTAACCACAGAAAGTAGGCGTGGTCGTGCTGGCCGATGTTTTTATTGAAGAAATATTTCATGTCGCTGACAAGCGTCAGGCGTCCCTCGCCCACCGGGTATTGCAGCAGGTAAACACCCAGATCGTCTTCCAGAATGACATCGGGCGCCTGTATTTCCGGGTCATATTCAATGCGTTGGCGAATGTCGAACGCTACCTGGATCGGATTGGCATGGCCCGAGAAAGGCAGGTCATGGAGCGGCGAATCCTTGTTTCGATCAGCGCTGGCGACACTCACGAACTCGACGCCAAAACGACGCTTGAGAAAACTGCCCGGTTGCAGGCTGCTGAAAGTCGGTACACTGGCGATGAGATGTCCGCCCTGTTGCAGCCAGTTTTCCAGCTCGCTGTCCCGGCTCTTACTCATTTGGATGGCAAAATCGCTGATCACCAGGCTGTCGCGAGACGCGGGTAGCGAGTACAACAGGTCACGCCCGAATACGCTGCCGGTTTGAATGCCGGATTGCGTCAGGAAACGTTGTGCGGCGAGCAATGGATTGCGCCGGGCGCGCGCCGATTCCCCGCTATCGACCTGTTCCTGGTAAAACTCGATGTTACGCGCCAGCCAGTCGATAGACACATACGCCAGCAGGGCAAAAACCAGCACCAGAAAAGCAGTGATGAGCGGCTTAGATTTCAAGATTCTGCCCCATAGAATTGCGGCCACTGTACCGCGAGGTCGTCGAGCGACTGCGCATCGGGAGGCTGATGGGCATAGGCGAGTTTTAGCCAGGTACTGGTCAGGCGGAAGAAATAAGCGGTTTCATCCCCGCTGGTAGATGCGCTGACAAGCGCCAGGCAATCGCGTTCGGTGGCGCTGGCGGGTATGTCGAGCTGGCGTTGGCGAATCAGAAAGCGCAGTGCGCCTCGGTATAACAGGCTGACCGCCTCGCGCATGCGCTGCTGCTGGCGCAGCTTGTCGACCTCGCGCATGATGTCGTCAGGCAGTTCATGCAGGGACAGGCGTTCGCTCAATTCAGTGACCGAAAATTGAATGGATGGCTTGCTGGATTGGCTCTCCCGGGACGGCCAGCGCAATCCTTTGAGGTAGGGCCACAGGTACCAGAGCCCCAGCGCTAACGCGCCCGCGGCGGCAATCCACAGCACGAATTCGACGATCTGGGCCAGGTTCCAGCCGGGCCCGTCGGTATCACTGTCGCGGTCAGCGAATAACCAGCNCAACAACTTGCCCAGCCAGTCCCAGAATTCACTGCGCTCGCTATCGTTATTCCGGGACGGACGCAAGCGCCACCGGGTCTCGTTCACCGTTCGGCCGAAATCTTCGTGTTGTAGAACCTGCTCGATCAATTGCTGCGATGATGAGGCGGTATGCGTCTGCGCCAGCGTGGGATGGCTCTGGGCCAGGGCATCGTTCGGTGCTGCCAGCAGTGTCAGGATCACCATCGAAGGCAGCAGCAACGCCGTCGTTGCAGATTTCATATTATCCAGGCGGTTGCGGATCGAACGAAAGGCGATTTCGATTTCCCAGGCTTCCAGCCGCACCCGGGTATAGATATACAGGGCGAAGCCAGCGCTGACGTAAAAGGGGGCCACTAGCGAAAGCGCCAGCAGGTAGCCGATATTGCCGATCCAGCTGGCGAGTTGGAAATTGGCGCCACTGTCGATGAAGAAGTCCCCCATGTCCAGCCATTCGAGCTGTGATGGGATGAGCAGGGCAACCAGGGCCATGAACGACAGGTTTAGAATACCCTCGATGTGGGCGCCAATGATGGTCAACCAGCTGCTGATCGACTGCTGACGGTGCAACAGACGCAGGCGTTGCTTGCGCGCCTGACCGTTCTGGCCTTCGAGCATGGCTACCGGGTTGTTGAACGAACGGCTCAGATTTAAACGACGCCAGGTCAGGTTGGCGAAAAGTTGCGGTTGGATGATGCGAAACAGGCGCTGGCGCAGCGCCTTGTGGCCAACCTCTTCGCCGAACAACCGACGGCTTACGATGTATAACAGGGGCTGTTCGTATACCGGTTTAAACCACCAGAACAGCAATGCCGCCAGCCAGGGTAGGTCATAAAACAACAGGTGCGCCACGAGCCACACAGGCACGGCCAGCATGAGCCAGGTGAGCCACAGCTCGATGAACCACTCACGCGCCAGTACCAGCCCCAGATCGATGGCTTCCCACGGGCTGCGTGCACGGATTTTTGCCTGGGCCTGGCTAATATCCATGTCAGCGTCGCCCCGCCAGACCCAGGAATGCGATGACCAGCAACCACAGCAGTGCTGACATGATGTATTTCATCGCGATAGGGATCGTCGTGCTGGAGGACCAGAACGCCTCGACAAAGGCAGCCAGCAGCAACATCAATGCCGCGCCCGTGACGAGCACGATGGCATCACGACCCTCGCGCACCAGCGCCATGCGCCGACTATAGTGACCGGGGCGAAAAATGGCGCGCGCCAGCATCAGGCCGGCCGTGCCACAGATCACGATCGCGGTCAGCTCCAGTGACGAATGGCCGCTGACGAATGGCCAGAAGGTCGAGGTGAAGCCGAGCTGGGTCAGATGGCCGGCCACCGATCCGATGACAAGGCCGTTATACAGCAGGATCAGGGCCGCGCCGACGCCCAGCAACAGGCCGCTGGCAAAGGTTCTGAATCCGATGGAGATGTTGTTGAGTATGTAGAAACCGAACATCTGGAAATCGGTGTCCGACTCGCGCTCGGCTTCGCGACCCGGTTGGCGATTGGCCGGGTCGTACATGGCCTCCATCTGAGCGACGCCGCTCTCGGGCATGACGCTGTAGATCAGATCGGCATTCGAGTAGGTCAGCACACCGGCCAGCAGACCCGGACCATAAAACAGCGCACAGGCCAGCCAGAACAGCAAGGCGTTGTCGCGTAACAGTTGCGGAAACCGGCGGCTTAACAGGTCGATGAAATCGCGCCACCAACCGGCCTTGACCGAGTACAGCCGGTTATGACCGCGAATGACCAGATGGTGCAGGCGGTTGACGAGGTAGGGGCTGTAGTGACGCTGGCTCGCAACCGCATAATGTTGGCATAGCTTGCGATACAGTTCGGGAAATTGTTGTACCGAGGTCTGTTCATCCAGCTTGAATTTGCGCGGTTTCTCCAGGTGATCGATCAATTGTTCGACCTGTTGCCATAAAGCCTCGTGCTGCTGGATAAAGGTTTGCTGCTTCATAACAGAGTGGGGTTGTTCATCCGCGTTGCAGCCAGTTGGCGTAGCGGTAAAGGCTGGTCACGGCATCATCGCTGGCGCCGCCGATATGTGCACCCAGAATTTCCGCCAGCTCGGCGCTGCGTTGGGTGGACAGCGTTTCTCGGCGCTCGGCANAATCAAGGATGGNGCGTTGTTCATCCAGCGATAGAACCACCGGTAATGGACGTGGTTCGAGATCGGGAATCTCGCTGTAGGCCAGCGGGGTCTCGCGATAGATGACGACGGTTGCGGCGACCAGATCACCCAGGCGTTTGAAGTCGCGATTGAGCAGCATGCTGATCATGCCCAGGGCGTAAAACATCGGCAAAAAATCAACCACCCGCAGCAAATTTCGAATCAGGCTGCCAGACCAGGTCACCGGTGTGCCATTATCGTGCACCACGCGCAGACCAAACTGTTTCTTGCCCGGTGTGGCGCCGTCAGCGAACAATTCGAAGGCGACCGGATAAAACCACTCGATCACAAAGATGCTGATCAGGATCAAGCCCCCGCGCGCGTCGCCGGCGAACACGCCGATGGCCGTTAGAATGACCAGATACAGCACGCCGCGAATCAGTACATCAATGGTCCAGGCAGCTGCGCGCACCGGCACACCCGCCAGCCTGAGTTGCAGATCAATGCCTTCTGGCGTCTCGTGATAGCGTAAGGTATCGAGCAAATGACCTACTCGGCCATGGATGACTGGGCGCGATTGATGAAATCCTGATAGGCTGGAATGGCAATCGCGGCCAGTATGCCAAAGAGGATGATCGCGCCCAGTGAAAGCCCGATCCACAGGCCCGCGCGTTTGGCCGGGTAGGCGGGGTAGCCATAATCGTTGGGGCCGTCGGTCCCGGCTTTGAACAACAGCAGCAGAGCCAGGACAAAATTGACGATGGGAATGATAAACAGCAACAGCCACCAGCCGCTCCAGTTCAGGTCATGCAGACGCTTGACGCCCTGCGATAGCGCGACGACCACGTAGGCGATCGCCAGCGGGATGCTCAGCATGGGCGCGAATTCAGGTGAAAACAGGCTGCCGATAGCGGTTAACAGACCTGTTAACAACAGGAATACAAAGTAGTATCCGAACGAGCGCAGGAAATAACGAGCACGTCCAAGACGGCCGGCTGGGGAGTACCATTTGCCATCCTCGAATTGTTCCGCACTGTGATCGAGGGCGACCTCGGAGGCGGGTGCTGCATAGGGATTGTTCTGTTCCATGTGATGATCTCGCTGTTTCGTGTATCTGCATCAGGGTCTAATGCGCGGGGATTCCGTCTTGCCGGGCCGTTGCCTGAGTGACGAAATAAACTCAGCATAGCCAATTCCTTCAAAATCGACCGAAAAAAACAGCGGCAGTAATTGTGCCGGGGAACGGACGAATTCGCTGATCTCGGATTGCCAACGCCGGGAATTCTATAGTACCCGGCCTGCGCGATGCAATTTGCCCCCTGTGCCGTGCCCGGCATGCCGCTCCAGAGGCAACATGGGGCTGACATGGTGTGACGCTTTCAGGTACTATTGCCGACCTTTATTTTCGAGCCAAATTCGGGTGTTTCATGCGTACTCATTACTGTGGTGAACTAAATACGTCGCACATCGATCAGGAAGTTACGGTGTGCGGCTGGGTCAACCGCCGACGTGACCACGGTGGGGTTATCTTTGTCGATCTGCGTGATCGCGAAGGTATTCTGCAGGTGGTGTTCGATCCCGATGACGCGGCCATGTTCGCCAGCGCCGAGCGCGTGCGTAATGAATTCGTACTGAAGGTGACCGGCCGCATTCGCATGCGTCCCGAAGGCACTGTCAATGCCGACATGTCCACCGGTGAGGTCGAGATGCTGGCGTTGTCGCTGGAGATTCTGAATGCCTCTGAAACACCGCCGTTCCAGCTCGATGAGGATGTCAACGACGACCTGCGTCTGAAATACCGCTACATCGATCTGCGCAAGCCGGAAATGCTGCAACGCATGCGCCTGCGTAATCGGGTAACCCATGCCATGCGTTCGTGGATGGAAGCCAATGGGTTCATGGATATAGAAACCCCGATGCTAACCCGCGCCACCCCGGAAGGCGCACGCGACTACCTGGTGCCCAGCCGTACCCATCCGGGTGAATTCTTCGCCTTGCCGCAATCGCCGCAATTGTTCAAACAGTTGCTGATGATGTCGGGTATGGATCGCTATTACCAGATCGTGCGCTGCTTCCGTGATGAGGATCTTCGCGCCGACCGGCAGCCCGAGTTCACCCAGCTTGATATCGAGGCGTCCTTTATCGACGAACAGGCCATCATGTCGATGATGGAAAGCCTGATGCAAAGCGTATTCAAGGAATCGTTGGGCGTCGAAATCGGTACCGGCTTTCAGCGTATGCCCTACAGCGAGGCCATGGAGCGATTTGGATCCGATAAACCGGACCTGCGTATCGATCTGGAACTGGTGACCATTTCGGATTTGCTGCAGGATGTCGAATTCAAGGTGTTTTCCGGCCCCGCGCGCGACGAGAATGGCCGCGTCGCAGCACTGCGGGTGCCGGGCGGCAACTCGTTAACACGTAAGGAAATCGATGACTACACCAGCTTCGTGGGTCGTTACGGTGCCAGGGGTCTGGCCTATATCAAATGTAACGACGTAGCGGCAGGCCGGGATGGACTGCAATCGCCCATTCTGAAATTCCTGCCCGACGAGGCGGTAGACGGCATTTTGAGCCGCACTGGCGCCGCAAGCGGCGACCTGATTTTCTTTGGCGCTGACAAGGCGAGAATCGTCAACGAATCGCTGGGCGCCCTGCGTGTGCAGTTGGGGCACGATCTCGGCCGCGTCGCCGAGGGCTGGTCCTTCCTGTGGGTGGTGGATTTCCCGATGTTCGAATTCGACGACAAGGAAAACCGCTGGAGCGCGTTGCATCATCCGTTTACCTCACCCAATACCACCGACCCGGCCGAGCTCGAGGCCAATCCAGGCGGCATGCTGTCGCGCGCCTACGACATGGTACTCAATGGTACCGAACTGGGCGGCGGATCGATTCGTATTCACAACCAGGCCATGCAGCAGACCGTGCTCAAGCTGCTGGGCATCGGTGCACAGGAGGCCGAGGAGAAATTCGGCTTTTTACTGACCGCGCTGAAATACGGCTGCCCTCCGCATGGCGGCATCGCGTTTGGTCTTGATCGCCTGATCATGCTGATGAGCGGCGCCAGCTCGATTCGCGACGTCATGGCCTTCCCGAAAACGCAGACGGCGGCCTGCCTGTTGACCTCGGCGCCATCGGCCGTTAGCGAGCGCCAGCTCAAGGAATTGTCGATACGAGTGCGCAAACCGGCGGTCGAGTCCTGATGGCTGGCCAATGCGATTAAAAAACGGCGCGATGTGACGTACACTGGGTGCCGTGGCGAGTAGACCCCGATGACGGCTGACATTCAAACACTGTATCCCTCGCGTACGCGCCGTGGTATTACCGCGGCNACCCAATTCGTGCGTCTGGTCGGTGATTATGGCACCAGCGATTTCATCCTGAAACGTGGTGGTCGCCTGTCAGAGGTCACCATCGCCTATGAGTGCTGGGGCGAGCTGTCGCACAACCTCGATAATGCGATCCTCATTTTTACCGGGCTATCACCCACCGCACATGCGGCATCGTCACCCGAAGACCCCAGTCCCGGCTGGTGGGAGTTTATGATCGGGCCGGGCAAGGCCATCGATACCGATCGTTTTTTTGTCATTTGTGTCAATTCGCTGGGCGGCTGTTTCGGCTCCACCGGGCCGGAATCGATCAATCCCGCCAGCGGCAAACACTATGGCACCGATTTTCCTGATGTGACCATCGAAGACATCGCCAAGGCCGGGCATCACCTGTTGCATGAACTTGGCATCGATAACCTGCATGCGGTGGTCGGGCCTTCGATGGGTGGTATGGTGGCGCTGGCCTATGCGCTGCAATACCCGGACGAGGTCGATTACCTGGTGGATATCTCCTCGGCCACGCGTGCACTGCCTTTCACCATCGCCATGCGTTCGCTGCAGCGTGAGATACTGCGTTGTGATCCGAAATGGAAAGAGGGGCACTATCATTCCGATGAGGAACCGGTCGACGGCATGCGTCTGGCGCGCAAGCTGGGTCTGGTTTCATACCGGGCTGCCGAGGAATGGCATCAGCGCTTTGACCGCGCGCGGGTCAGCCGAGAACGCCGACGTGGCGAGCCGTTCGAGATCGAATTCGAGGTCGAATCCTATCTGGACTACAACGCCAACAAGTTCGTCGGGAATTTCGACGCCAACAGCTACCTGTACCTGTCGCGCGCCATGGACTGGTTCGATGTCGCCGATCACGGCGGCTCTGTCAAAGCCGGACTGGCCAAGATTCATGTCAAAAAGGCGCTCATCATCGGCGTCACCACCGACATTCTGTTTCCCATCGAACAGCAACAGGAGATCGCCGAGGGCCTGATCAAGGCCGGGCGTAACGTCGAGTTCGTATCCATCGATTCCATCAACGGACATGATGCATTCCTCGTTGATCGCGAGCATTTTAGCCCTGTTATTGGCGATTTCTTCGCCCAGACCTGAATATTTCCACCTTTCATCGACTCAGTCAGCAGTCCGCTGGAGTTGGTCTAAATAGTTCAACAGAAGTACCGATAACAATTCCATAAATGGAGTGAGCCGGCGTATTACCAGAGGTCCGGGAGGATAGTATGTTGAGATTCAATCTTCGAATCAGGCTGCTTTTAGGCTACAGCCTGATGGGCGTGTTGCTGCTCGTATGCGGTTGGGCAGGTTATAACGCGGCCCAGAACATGGCGAATACCACTGACTTCCTTGTTAATGAAGCCAGGAATACCGTTGAAGGTGCGCTGCTCACGGTCAATGGGGTGCGTGCCGAAATCCACCTGGTTGAAGAAGTGCTGGCGCAACCCGTGATTGCTGACCCCGGGGGCGCCCTGGATCGCTCGCATGCGGGTATTAGTGAATCGTTCCGCATGATGACCGATGGAGGTCTGCTGCCCGAGGCCCAGTTGCAGCAGATGAATACCGCGCTCGAAGATTATCGCGACTCGATGTATCCCTTGATGCAGAGTAACGAGGCGTATCGCCTGGCTTACCGTTCGATGATCGCCAATGCCGATGCGTTGAATGGCCGTTTGATTGCACTGTTGAACATGGTTAACCGTTCCATCGAGCAAATGGAAATGAATTGGGATAGCAATGCCGCGGCCAACAGCCACCAGAGTGAGGAATGGTTTGCCGCATCGGCCGCGACCGAGGCCCGGCTGGCGCTGTTTTCCCGGCTGTATTATTTCCAGCAATTTCTCGCGCAAAAGGACCCGGCCGACCTTACCCAGCGCATGAACAATAGCGAATCCGATTTGCAAATCTACATCGAAGACCTGGCATCCATGGCCTTCGCTGAAGCCAGGCCGGATAACAGCGAAAAGTCGTGGTCTGAGAATTTAAGCAGCCTGTTTGCACAGCATCGCCAGGCGTATACCGAGGCGCGCCAGAGTTATCAGGTGCTGCAGGATCATCGCAAGGTATATGCCCGCAGGGCCGAGGCGCTATTGCAGCAAACCGAGAAAATAAACGAGTTGAGCGGCTCCGTCATCAAGGACAAGATCGATGCCATCAACGGCATCAAATCATCGGCCTTTACTACCATCGTACTCAGTATTGTTATCGGCCTGGTGCTGGTCGTGTTGTCATACTGGATAAGCCTGCGCACAATTGTTAAACCCGTGCGCGATGTGGCCGATCGGTTGCGTGATATATCCCGGGGCGAGGGTGATCTGACGCAGAGCCTGCATGTTCATGGCCAGGACGAAATATCCGACCTGGCGCGTGGTTTTAACGAGTTTATGCAACAGATCCGTGAGCTGATCATGCAGCTTTCACATGCAATTGAGCAACTCAATACCACCTCGCTGCAGTTAACCGATCAGTCCGGCCAAACGCTACAGCAAATGACGCGCCAACAGCAGGCCAGTGACCGTGTCAGCGAGGCCATGGATGATATGAGTAGAAAAGTCGATTCGGTGTGCGATGCAGTTGAACAGGCTGAACGCAGTATGCACGAAATGGACGAAACCCTGGTCGACAGTCAGCGCGTCATTGGTGTAACCCTCGATTCCATCCATGAGTTCGTCGACGATATTCATGCGGCGTCGTCCGTCATCGATGCGGTCAACCGCGACAGCCAGGAAATAGGCTCGGTGCTTGATGTGATCCAGGGGATTGCCGAACAAACCAACCTGCTGGCGCTGAATGCAGCGATTGAGGCCGCGCGCGCCGGTGAGCAGGGCAGGGGGTTTGCCGTGGTCGCAGACGAGGTCCGAACCCTGGCCAGCCGCACCCAGGATTCCACCACCGAGATCAAGGCCATTATCGAACGTCTGCAAAAAGGTTCCAGTGACGCGGTAACCGTGATGAGCGTCAGCCAGAAAAAGGCTGAAGACACCAGTAACAAGACCAGTTCGGCGTCACAGTCCTTGTCGACGATTAACCAGAATATCCGTGGCATGGGTGACATCATCAAAAAAATCACCGCAGCCGCTTCATCACAGAACGAGCAGGCAGATCTGATGAATCAAAACCTGGCCAATATTCGAAAAATAACCGAGGGAACGGCTGGCAGCAGTCAGCAGATGTCGGCCGTCACCCATGAATTGAATGCGCTGGCCAGGCAATTGCAAACGATTGTCGGGCGTTTCAGGGTATAACGAGATCCGGGCACAAAAAAGGCCGCAGTTTGCGGCCTTTTTTGCTTTAGAAGGTAGTGTCTCAGACCTTGTCCAGCGCCTGCTCGATGTCGGCGATGATGTCGTCGACATGTTCAATACCGACAGAAATGCGCACCAGGTCCTCGGACACGCCGGCCGTGGCCAACTCGTCGGGACCCAACTGACGATGAGTGGTCGTTGCCGGATGGCAGGCCAGTGATTTGGCGTCGCCGATATTCACCAGGCGCAGGATCATCTGCAAGGCATCGATGAATTTCGCCCCGGCTTCTTTGCCCCCTTTAATGCCAAAGCTGAGAATACCCGAGGCGCGTCCACCGGTGATACGCTGACAGTTAGCGTAATACTCGCTGTCAGGCAGGCCGGCATAACGCACCCATTCGACCTTGGGATGTTGTTTCAGGTACTGGGCAACCTTGAGCGCATTGTCACAGTGCCGGTCCATGCGCAAGCCAAGGGTTTCAAGGCCTTGAAGGATCAGGAACGCGCTGTGAGGCGAGATCGCGGAGCCGGTGTTGCGTAGCGGCACCACGCGGCAACGGCCGATAAATGCTGCTGGCCCCAGCGCCTCGGTATAGACCACGCCGTGGTAGGACGGGTCGGGCTCATTTAACATCGGAAATTTGTCTTTCTGCGCGGCCCAGTCGAATTTGCCGGAGTCGATAATGATGCCGCCAATGGTGGTGCCATGACCGCCGATGTATTTGGTCAGGGAGTGTACGATGATGTCAGCGCCATGGTCGAATGCGCGGCACAGATAGGGCGTCGCCACGGTGTTGTCGACAATCAGCGGAATGCCGTGCCGGTGCGCGATATCGGCCAGTTTTTCGATATCGACGACATTGCCTGCCGGGTTGCCGATGGATTCACAGAACATGGCCTTGGTGTTGGCATCGATTTTGGCCTCAAGCCCGGCAAAGTCATCGAAGGACGCCATGCGCACCTCGATGCCCTGACGTGGGAAAGTGTGGGCAAACAGGTTGTAGGTGCCGCCGTACAGCTGTGAGGTGCTAACGATGTTGTCGCCGTTCTGGGCAATGGCCTGAATGGAGTAGGTAATGGCGGCCATGCCGGATGCCAGGGCCAGTCCCCCAATACCGCCTTCCATTTCGGCCAGGCGCTGTTCGAGCACGGCGGTGGTCGGGTTCATGATGCGCGTGTAGATGTTGCCGGCAACCTTGAGATCGAACAGGTCCGCGCCGTGCTGGGTATCGTCAAATGTGTAGGATGTGGTCTGGTATATCGGCACTGCAGCCGCTTTGGTGGTTGGCTCCGACTGGTAGCCGTGGTGCAGGGCGATCGATTCAAGTTTCATGCGTGTGTTCTCCTCTGGTGAATCGTTATGAATTATGAAGAGGCGTATCTTAGCAGGGCTGTCGAACAGGTTTAAACAGCTATCCGCGCCATAAATGGAAAAAGCACGCGCGTTGCGTGCTTCTCGCTGAATCCGGTGAGTGGTAACAGGCCCTAGTTTGACAGGGTCTTGGTCACGGCGGTGAGCAGGCGTTCGGGGTTGAAGGGTTTTTGAATCCAGCCATTGGCGCCCGCCGCGCGCGCGTCGTTTTTCTTCTGTTGTGCATCTTCGGTGGTGAGCATGAGTATCGGCGTACGCGCATAGTTCGGCAGCTTGCGCAGTTCGCCAACCAGTTCAATGCCATCCATGTTGGGCATGTTGATATCGGAGATCACGAGATCGACCTTGTGGCTGCGAGCGAAGTTCAGTGCTGACTGGGCGCTGTCATGCGCGTGAACAGTGTAGCCGCGTTTTTCCAGCACGGACTTGACCAGTTCGCGCATGCTGCGCATGTCGTCGATGGCTAGGATGCTTGCCATGGTGTTTATCCTGTTATGTGAATGACAGGAAATATATAGCAGGCTTTATGTGCTTTGGGCGGAATTTGGCGGTCAGCGCAGCCGTCGTTGAGCGGATAGCATGCTAGCGTTCAAGATACTTGAGCTTGTCCGGTTTGCCATCCCATTCGACGGCGTCAGGCAATGGTTCCTTGCGTGACGAAATAACGGGCCATTGCTGTGCGAGTTCCTCGTTGAGTTCGAGAAAATGCGCCTGATCGGGTGCTAAGTCGTCTTCCGACACGATGGCCTCGGCCGGACATTCGGGTTCGCATAACGCGCAATCGATACATTCATCCGGATCGATGACGAGAAAGTTGGGGCCTTCGTGAAAACAATCCACTGGGCAGACGTCCACACAATCGGTGTACTTGCAGCGAATGCAGTTCTCGAGTACGACGTAGGTCATGGGTTTGGGCTTTCAGGGTCAGGTGTTAACGGGTTGTCAGTGTATCACTCGCGAGCGCCTTGCCAATACGCACCGCCACAGGGGGATTGGATTTCACAGTAGCTGCTTGAAGCGATACAGGGTTTCAAGCGCCTCGCGCGCGCTGAGCCCGTCCACATCGAGCGCTTCCAATTCATTGATGATGGGGTGCGGCATGGCTAACGCTTCGTCAACAGTTGAAATGCCGGGACTGGCGAACAGGTCGAGTTGCGGCTGCTGCTGCAGGCTTTGTTGCTCGAGTTGTTCCAGCTTGCTGCGGGCCTGGCGAATGACCTTGTTTGGAATGCCCGCGAGGCGCGCGACCTGCAGCCCGTAGCTCTGGCTGGCCGGACCGGGTTTGACCTGGTGCATAAATACGATGCGGTCGCCATGTTCGACGGCATCGAGATGTACATTCTTGAGAGAATCGAATTTCTCGGCCAGTTGGGTCAACTCGAAATAGTGGGTTGCGAACAGGGTCATCGCCCCGGTTTCGCGCGCCAGGTGGCTGGCGCAGGCCCAGGCCAGTGACAGGCCGTCGAAGGTGCTGGTGCCACGCCCGATCTCGTCCATTAACACCAGGCTATAGCTGGTTGCGTTGTTGAGAATATTGGCCGCCTCGGTCATCTCGACCATGAAGGTGGAGCGTCCGCTGGACAGATCATCGCTGGCGCCGATACGCGTGAAGATGCGGTCGATGGGTCCGATCGTGGCGGCGTCGGCCGGCACGAAGCTGCCCATGCAGGCCAGAATGACGATGAGCGCGGTCTGGCGCATGTAGGTCGATTTGCCGCCCATGTTCGGTCCGGTGATCATTAGCACGCGGGTAGTCGGATCGAAACAGACATCGTTGGCGATAAACGGCTCTGATTGTACCTGTTCGATTACGGGGTGACGGCCGGCGCTGATTTTCAGCTCGTTGTCATCGCTCAACACTGGCTGGGTCCAGTCATTGCGTTCGGCGGTGCTGGCAAAACTGGTCAATACATCGAGCTGGGCCAGCGCCATGGCGATTTGCTGCATACTCGGGCAATGTACGGCCAGTTGTTGCAGCAATTCGTCGTAGAGTTGCTTTTCGCGCCCGAGCGCGCGTTCGCGCGCCGACAGGACCTTGTCCTCAAAGGCCTTGAGTTCGGGGGTGATGTAACGTTCCACCGCTTTCAGGGTCTGACGGCGCACATACTCGGTGGGCACCTTGTCGCTATGCTGTTTGCTGATTTCGATGTAATAGCCGTGCACCCGGTTATACGCGACCTTGAGCGGCAGGCCGCTGTGTTGCTGTTCGCGCCGTTCCAGGTCGAGCAGAAACTGATCGGCGTTCTGGCTGAGTCCTCGCAACTCGTCGAGTTCAGCGTCGTAGCCCTCGGCGATCACCCCGCCATCGCGAATCAACACCGGCGGCTCATCGATTATGGCGCGGGCGAGCAGGTTGCTGACTTCAGGCAGGGGTTGCAGGGTTGCGACCAGGGTTTGTATCAAGTCCGTGTCAAGCGCCTGCAACGGGTTGCGAATCTGTGGCAGCGTGTTGAGGCTGGCAAGTAACGCGGTCAGGTCGCGCGGGCGCGCCGAACCGAGGGCAATGCGGCTGCTGATGCGTTCGATATCGGCGATGGACTTCAGGCTTTCGCCCAGCGCCTCGAACACGCCGCTTTGCAACAGCGTCGCGACGGCCTGGTGACGCATGCCGATGGCCTGGCGCTGGGTCAGCGGTTGCTGGATCCAGCGCTTGAGTTCGCGTACCCCCATGGCGCTGGCACAACCGTTCATGATGCCGAACAGTGTATGCGATTCGGGGGTGGCGGCATTGATCGCTTCGGTCAGCTCCAGGTTGCGGCGGCTGGCGCTGTCGATCAACAGGTGGTCGGCTATACGTTCGGTCTTGATGCCCTGCAAATGGGGCAGAGCGGTGCGCAGGGTGTCCTTGAGGTATTGCAGCAGGCAGCCCGCGGCGGCGATGGCCGTGGGATAGTCCTGCAGTCCAAAGCCTTGCAGGTCATGGGTCTTAAACTGTTCGTTGAGCAAGCGCTCGCAGGTTTGCAGATCGAAATGCCATAACGGGCGGTAATGCGCCGACTTGAGATGACGGTTTTCCAGCGGTAATTGCTGATCCTCGCAATACAGAATCTCGGCCGGGTCGAGACGCGCAATCTCGGTTTGTAATTGTTCGTCCGAATCCAGTTCCGCACAGATGAATCGCCCGGAACTGACCTCGACACTGGCGATGCCCCAGCGTTTGTTGTTCTTGAACACACAACACAGCAGGTTTTCCTGGCGATCCTGCAGCAGGGCCTCTTCGGTCAGCGTACCGGGCGTAACGATGCGCTGTACCCGGCGTTCCACCGGACCCTTGCTCGTCGCCGGGTCGCCGACCTGCTCGCAGATCGCCACCGATTCACCGAGTTTGACCAGTCGCGCCAGATAGGCATCCGCCGCATGGTAGGGAATGCCCGCCATCGGAATCGGCTGCCCCGCCGACTGTCCGCGTTTGGTCAGCGTGATGTCGAGCAGCTTCGCCGCCTTTTTGGCGTCATCGAAAAACAGCTCATAGAAATCGCCCATCCGATAGAACACCAGCATGTTCGCGTGCTCCGATTTGATGCTCAGGTATTGCTGCATCATTGGAGTGTGTTG
>JGI10211J34971_10000324_pt1 | contig 38182 bp, 30 predicted proteins | sample Etolagsediment_FD_34971 | JGI IMG/M metagenome (IMG submission 34971)
TCACGAGTGACGACGCCGGTCCGGAAGTCGACCGATCGTTCGTAGTGCTCGAGGTCGGCGGAGCCGAGGCGGAGCGGCTCGTCGTCGACGTAGAGCTTCATGAGCTTCGCGTCCGGAACATTGACGATGGTCTGGCCGGTGCGGGCGAAGGCGTGGGCGGACTCGGCGTGCATGATCGGCCAGGTCTCGTGGAAGCCGTTCACGAAGGTCCCGTGTGAATGGGCGTCGCGACCTTCCGGCGGGTTCGCGCGAAGACCGAGGTAGCCGTTTGCGGCGACGAAGAGCGTCTCGGTGTGACCGAGGTCGTCGCTTCGGTACTCGACTTCGGTGAGCCTCCACTCATCGACCGGGAACCGATGACGATCGATCTCGGTCGGGCGCCGCACCGCGCCGGTCACGTCGTCGCTCCGTTCACGGTGACCTCGTTGAGCGATTCGACGACGACGTCGGCTCCGGCAGCGAGCAACGTGTCGCGGGTTCCCACCCGATCGACCCCGATAACAAGACCGAATCCTCCAGAGGCACCGGCGGCCACACCAGACTCGGCGTCCTCAATGATGATCGTTCGCGCCGGTGAAGCCCCGGAGCGACGAGCGGCGAGCAGGAACGGTTCCGGGTCGGGTTTTCCGCGGATTCCCTCGGACTCGATCACGACGCCGTCGACGATGACCTCGAAGCGCTCGAGCAGCCCCGCAGCGGACAGCACCGCTCGCGCGTTCCGCGATGAGGACACCACGGCGCTTGCCACCCCTTCCTCGTCGAGTCGATCGATCAGATTCGCCGCGTCGGTGTATGCGGCCACGCCACCGCGATCGAGTCGCTCGCGGAAGACGGCATCCTTCCGGTTGCCGAGAGCGCAGACGGTCCCGTCGCCGGGAGCGTCATCGGGTTGGCCCTCTGGCAAGTCGACCTCTCTCGAGACGAGGAAGGCGCGCACGCCGTCATATCGACTGCGGCCGTCGATAAAGGTCAGATAGTCGCGATCGGTGAACCCGTAGACGGCGAAGAGCTCAGCCCAAGCCGCGCGATGCAGGTCGGCGGTCGGGGTGATCACGCCGTCGAGGTCGAACAGAACCAGCTCATGTTGGGATCGATCGATGAGCGCGAGCCCACCTGGTCCTTCGGTCACGGCGGGAGCCTAGAAGCGGTGTCGCCTCACTCGCTCGCGTGTCCGGTGCGCTCTCGAGCCAGTTCGCCGAGACGTCGGTAGTCGAGCTTGCCATTGACCGCTCGGCCGACCGAGTCGACACCGAGGATGGTCCTCGGGGCTTTGTAGGCGGCGAGACGAGACTTCACGTGGTCGATGAGGAGGGTCGCGTCGGGCGACGAGCCATCCACGGTCTCCACCAGGGCGCACACGGTTTGCCCGAACCGCTCATCGGGGAGGGCGACCACCGCCGCGTCGCGCACCGAGGCGTGTGTTTTTAGGGCCTCCTCGACCTCCTCGGGGTAGACCTTCTCGCCTCCCGTGTTGATGCATTGGCTCCCACGTCCGAGGAGTCGAACCGACCCGTCGTTATCGACCTCCGCCCAATCGCCGGGAATCGAATAGCGCTCCCCATCGATGACCTGGAAGGTGGCCGCGGACTTCTCCTCGTCCTTGTAGTAGCCGAGCGGCATGTGGCCACGCAGGGCGACACGACCACGCTCTCCCGAACCGGGGACCACGTCGCGCCCGTCCTCGGTGACGACCCGAGTGCCGGGACCGAGGGTGAAGGTGGCGGTCTCCCCGGCGCTGTCGGATGTTGTCGTGTTGGTCGCCATGCCAATGGCCTCGCTCGACCCCAATGTGTCGAGCAGGATGAGACGGGGGTTATGGCGGAGTAGGCCCTCCTTGGTGGCCTTCGACCACATCACCCCCGACGACACGATGACCCGGAGGCTTGAGATGTCCCAGCGCTCCGGCTCGGTGTCGAGGGCTTCGAGAATCGGCTTGGCGAAGGCGTCACCGACGATCGAGATCGAGTTGATTCCCTCACGGTCGATCGTGTCAAGCAGTTCGACCGGATCGAACCGCCGTCCAACGAGCGTGGTGATCGATCCTCCGACGAGCAGGGTGCTCATCGCGTTGAAGAAGCCGGTCCCGTGCATCAACGGAGCACCCGGTAGGCCCCGCGGTCCGGGTCCGCGCAGTCGGTCGATCACTGCCGCCGCATCGACCGTGTCGGGCAGTCGGCGACGATTGTTGGCCTCGAGCGCGCCGATCACGTCGGCCTGACGCCACATGACCCCCTTCGGCATGCCGGTGGTGCCACCGGTGTAGAGAAGGAGAAGATGATCGCCGCTGCGACCCCAAGGTCCGACCGCGCGGTCACCGCTCGAGTTCGCCAGCTCCTCGTAGGGCACGGCCCAATCGGGGTGGGGCCGCTGCCGTCGTCGACGTGGATCCACAGGCGAACTCCGGGCACCCGTGAGCGGACCTCCTCGATACGGTCGGTGAAGGTTCCGTGGAAGATGACGGCCGCTGTATCGGCGTTATCCCAGAGGTAGACGAGCTCATCGGCGGTGTAGCGATAGTTCGTGTTGACGATCGCCATACCCGCCTTGAACGAGCCGAGGACGCTCTCGAGATACTCGGAACCGTTGTAGAGGTACTGCGCGACCTTGTCCTGTTCGCGGAGCCCCGCGTCGAGGAGCGCGCGACCGAGACCATCGGCGCGCCGATCGAACTCTGCCCAAGTGGTGGCGCGGTCCCCATGCCGTTGGGCAGGTGCCGCAGGAAGCGCGGTTGCGATCGCCTCGAAGACGTCGGCGAAGTTCCATCCGGACATCGGCGGAACGCTAGCGACGGGCGATCCGGCAGGCAGAGTCCTCAGGTCCTACGATCTCGACATGGCGAGCACCATCTCCGACGAGCTCGTGTTGAACGCTGTGGCCGTGGCCCGCGACGGCGCCGACCGTGCCGAGGCCAACCGCCGCCTCCCGCCGGAGACTGTCGACGCGTTGGCTGCGGCAGGACTCCTCAGCATGTGCCTTCCCGTCGACCTCGGCGGGCCCGGAGTCGGTCCACTCGAGACGATCGAGTTGATCGAACGGGTCGCTCACGCCGACGGCGCGGCCGGGTGGTGCTCGATGATCTCAAGCACGACCTCCTCGATGGCCGTCTTCTTAGAACCCGACATCGCCCGGTCGGTGTTCGCATCGGCGCGGGCGACCGGCGGGGTCTTCGCTCCGAATGGAGTCGGCCGAGTCGAGGGTGACGACGTGGTGGTCTCAGGTCGATGGCAATGGGGGAGCGGCACCCAGCACTGCGATTGGGTGGTAGGCGGAGCTCGCTGCGACGACGGGATTCAGCGCACCTGCATCTTCCCGGCCTCGGAAATCGAGTTCCATGACACCTGGTTCACCTCGGGTATGAGGGGCTCGGGTTCGCTTGACTTCTCCGTCGATGAAGTCCGGGTCCCACTCGAGCGAACGGTGGCTCCGGGGCGTCAGGCGCCCCGCTTGGAGGACCCGATCGCACGGTTCCCGAACTTCACGCTCCTCGCCATCGGCGTCGCCGCGGTCGGCCTGGGAGTGGCGCGCCGCGCCCTCGATGAGTTGGTCGCGATCGCCGGAGCGAAGACTCCGCAGTTCTCCTCGCGCACGCTTGCCGAGAGCGGTTTCGCGCAGGGGGAGTTGGCGCGAGCCGAGGCGTCCTGGCGAGCGGCGCGCGCTCACCTACACACCAGCGTTGGCGAGGCTTGGGACGAGGCACTCGCTGGCCGGCCAATCGACGTAGATCATCGGGTCGGCATGCGTCTCGCCGCGATGCACGCCGCATCGGAGGCAACCTCGGTGACCGATCGCGCGTTCACGGTCGCGGGCGGTTCAGCGGTCTACGACACCAGTGTGCTGGGACGTTGCCTGCGTGACGCGCACGTCGTCCCACAGCACATCATGGTCGCGCCCCGTCTCGCCGAGACTCTGGGCAAGCATCTGATGGGTGTCGATCTCGACGCGTCGATGATCTGATCGCGCCGGTGGCGCCGGTCGCGGTCGTCGACCGCAGATGGTCGGTCGGTCAGAATGTCGACATGACCGACGACCGTGGCGCAGAAGTCGTCCTCGAGCACATCATGACCACGCGCGCGATGCGCCGGTTCACCGACGCGCCAGTCGACGACGCGGTGATCCTCGAATGCCTGCGAGCCGCGCAGCAGGCGCCATCAGGCGGAAACGTCCAACCTCAGCAGTACCTCGTGGTCACCGAACCGGAGGCTCGCGCTCGGGTCGGCCACTGGTACGGGCGCGCTTATCACCGCTACGAAGCCTCCCTCGCCGATCCCGCCGAGTTCCGATCCGATGACGATCGCCGCTCGTGGGAGCGCACCCGCGACGCGAGCCGCCACCTCGCAGACAACATGGCCGACGTCCCGGTGCTCGTGCTGTTTCTTCAACCGAAGATCGCCTGGGGTTCTGAGGACGCCGAGGGGTCACTCGACATCGGTCGGCTCGACGCGAGTGTCTACCCAGCGGTGCAGAACTTCTGCCTCGCCGCCCGGGCTTACGGCCTCGGGACCGCCTTGACGACGGTCATCCGGGTCTACACCGCCGAGGTTCTCGACGAGCTCGGCGTGCCCGCGGACCGATACGAAATCGCGGCGCTTGTGCCCGTCGGGTATCCGATCGGGAGATTCGGAGTCGCCCGCCGCAAGCCCGTCGAGGCGGTAACTCACTGGAATTGGTTCGGGGACCGTCGCCGGTGATCGACGCGCCCGCATCCGCGGGTCGATAGCGTCCCCGCGGCATGTCAACCCCCCTCGCTCAACGCGACGATCTTCGCAACCTCGCGATCGTCGCCCACGTCGACCACGGCAAGACGACCCTCGTCGACGCCATGCTCCGACAGTCCGGCGCGTTCAGAGCCAACGAGTCGGTCGCCGAGCGCGTCATGGACTCGATGGACCTCGAGCGCGAGAAGGGGATCACCATCCTCGCCAAGAACACCTCGCTCGTTTGGGAGGGTGTCACCCTCAACATCGTCGATACTCCTGGTCACGCCGACTTCGGCGGCGAGGTCGAGCGAGCGCTCACCATGGTCGACGGAATCGTGTTGCTCGTGGACGCGGCGGAGGGTCCCCTTCCTCAAACAAGATTCGTGCTCCGCAAGGCGCTCGCCCGCGATATGCCGGTGATCCTCGCCGTGAACAAGGTCGATCGTCCCGATGCCCGAGTCGCCGAGGTGGTCGACGAGGTCTATGAGTTGTTCATCGACCTCGATGCCTCGGACGCGCAACTCGACTTTCCGATCGTCTACTGCGCGGGCCGCGACGGTTGGGCGAGCCTCGACCCTTCACAACCGACCGACGACCTGCGCGCGCTCTTCGAGACGGTGCTCGCCCATGTGCCGCCGCCGCGCTTCACCCTCGGAGCGCCCCTGCAGGCTTGGGTCACCAACCTCGACGCGAATCCGTATCTCGGCCGACTCGCGCTCTGCCGGGTGGTGGAGGGAACCATCGAGAAGGGTCAGCAGGTGGCTTGGTGCCGCTCGGACGGCACGGTGTCGAAGGTGAAGGTGGCCGAGTTGCTCCTCACCGAGCACCTCGAGCGCCGTCCGGTTGACTCGGCTCGTCAGGGTGATCTCGTCGCGGTGGCAGGTATCCCCGACATCACGATCGGCGAAACCCTGGCCGACCCCGACGACCCGCGCGCTCTGCCCGTCATCACCGTCGACGAACCCGCGCTCTCCATGACCATCGGCATCAACACCTCTCCGCTCGCGGGCCGAGAGGGCTCGAAGCTCACGGCACGGCTTCTCAAGGCACGCCTTGACGCGGAGCTCGTTGGCAATGTGAGCCTCCGGGTCGGGCCGACGGAGCGCCCTGACGCATGGGAGGTGCAAGCCCGAGGTGAGCTCCAGCTCGCCGTGCTCGTCGAAACCATGCGCCGAGAGGGCTTCGAACTGACCGTCGGCAAACCCGAAGTGGTCACGCGGGTTATCGACGGTGTCAGGCACGAGCCGGTGGAAGCCGTGACGATCGACGTGCCCGAGGAACACCTCGGCACGGTCACCCAGTTGCTGGCCTCGCGACGCGGACGCATGGAGTCGATGGCGAATCATGGCCTCGGCTGGGTTCGGCTCGAATATCTCGTTCCCGCCCGGGGACTGATCGGCTTCCGGACGGAGTTCCTCACCGAGACCCGAGGAACCGGTGTGATCAGTCACGTCTACGACCGACACGAGCCGTGGGCTGGGGAGATCCGAGCCCGTGAGCGGGGATCACTCGTCGCCGATCGCACCGGTCCCGCTACGACCTACGCGATGATCAACCTGCAGGAGCGATCGACGCTGATGGTGGGTCCGGGAACGCAGGTCTACTGCGGGATGATCGTTGGTGAGAACTCGCGGTCGGGCGACATGGACGTCAACATTTGTCGGGAGAAGAAACTGACCAACATGCGCGCCTCATCGGCCGATGAGACGGTCAAGCTCACCCCGCAGCGGGTGCTTTCCCTGGAGCACGCCCTCGAGTTCATCGACACCGACGAATGCATTGAGGTGACGCCATCGAGCATCCGCCTTCGAAAGCTCCACCTCGACCCGCAGGACCGGATCCGACACGCGCGGCGGCCGGTCGAGGTCTGACGAACGCCTCAGCCAGCGAACTGCGGATCGGCGGGTCGGGGGCCCTCGAGGAACCCCGGGTAGAACTCGTCGAAATCAGCGAGAATGCGATCGAGGGGCAAATCCTCGAAACTCCCGTGACTGCGGAGGTACTCCATGTGGCGACGGCCAGTGGAGTCGTACGGGTGCATGAGGGCGTCGTCGGTCCCGTCAAAGGAGAGCACCCCTACCCCGAACCGCTCGCACATCTCGAGGTTGAAGGCGGAACTGAGCTTGAACCAGCGACCGTCGAGATGAAGTTCGGCGTATCCGTGCCACATGAACACGTCGGTCCCCATCGCGGCGTGCAGCCGCTCACTGGTGAGGTGATTGCGGACGTCAGCGAACCCGAGGCGCGCTGGGATGCCCGAGGCGCGGGCCGCGGCGCAGAGCAGAACACTCTTCGGGACGCACCAGTTCGTTGGCGCGAGCGCGACGGCGCTCGCCCGATATGCATCAGGATCGCGGGAGCACCGATACGGGTCGTACCTGATGCCGTCGCGGACCGCGTTGAACAGCAGTACGGCGGTTTCGGTCGGTGTGCGCGGACCCGTTCCGTCGAGCGCGCGCTTCACGAACTCCGATACCGCCGGATGTCCGTGGTCGATGAACTCGGTCTCGGCGAGAAGGCTCGGATCGTCGACGGACTCATCCATGGACTGAAACTAGATCTCCGGTTGGGCGCATCTCCGGTTGGGGCCGGTTCCCAGCGCGGGAGGAGGTGCCTCCGATGCTCGGAGTGGCAGACTCTCACGATGACCGCGATCGGAGGGGCGCTCGACCGGCCTCGCTCGGCCCCGGATGAATGGGATCCGCAAGCCGCCGCCGAGGATCTCGAACGACTTCGCCGCGAGGTGGCTGACCTCGACTCGGTAGTGGTCGCGTTCAGCGGGGGAGCGGATTCGGCTCTTCTCGCGGCCGTATGCCACCAAGCGCTCGGTGATCGGGCACTCGCCATCACCGCCGTTTCCCCTTCGTTGGCCGCCTCCGAACTCGCGGACTGCGAGCGACTCACCAGCGAGTGGGGTATGCGCTGGGAGATCGTTCAGACCGACGAGATGGAGTCAGCCGCGTACCGTCGCAACGACCCGGACCGCTGTTTCCACTGCAAATCCGCGCTCATGGACGCGGTGGCGCCGCTGTCGGAGCAGTTCGGCTCGGTGGTAGCGCTCGGCGTGAACCTTGATGACCTCGACGATCACCGGCCGGGCCAGCGGGCCGCTCGAGAGCGCGGCGCAGTGTTTCCCCTCGTGGAAGCGGGCCTCACCAAAGACCAGGTGCGGGCCTGCTCGCGCCTGCTCGGTCTTGAGACGTGGGACAAGCCGGCGGCAGCATGTCTCGCGAGCCGTGTTCCACACGGAACTGAGGTGTCGGTCGAGTTGCTGTCGCGGATTGAGCGCGCAGAAGCCGCGCTCGTCGAACTCGGCGCGTCTGACCTTCGCGTCCGTCATCACGGTGACGTCGCCCGGATCGAGGTGCCGTCGGCGGCCTTTGACCGCGTGATCGCCGATCGTGAGCGCATCGTCTCGACACTCCGCACGCTCGGATATCGCTATGTCACCCTCGATCTCGAAGGATTCCGTTCCGGAAGCATGAATCCCCCCGGGTCGCGCGGGTGAGCGCCGACCATCGGTCATGGCGTGCGCGACTGCGTCGCCGCTCGATCTCGATCACCGGCCTCATCGTGATGACCGCGCTCTCCACGGCCCTCACGCCGATGTCCGTGCCGTTGTTGGTGGTCGTCGATCTCGTGAGAGGACGGCGCCGCCTTCCCCTCGTTCGCCTCAACCTGTTCGGAGTCTGGTGGNGCTGGATCGAGCTGATCGGTGTCGTCTCAGCCTTCGGGATGTGGCTGGCTGGTCGGGCTCGCGACGGNGACCTCCACTACCGACTCATGTCNTGGTGGGCAGGGGCGTTGATGTGGGGCATGGGAAGCGCAATGGGGCGTCGCCCNGAGGTGGACGGGGTCGAGCAATTGGCCACCGGGCGCGCCATCGTGCTGTCGCGACACGCGAGCCTTGCCGATTCGTTGCTGTCGGCGTGGTCGATCGCCACCATCGCGCGCCTGCAGCCGCGATATGTGCTGAAGCGAGAGTTGCTCTGGGACCCGTGCCTCGATGTCGTCGGTCTGCGAATTCCCAATCACTTCTTGGCGCGAGCGGTGGACGACAACTCCGCCGAGTTGGAGGCGCTGCGAGAGTTGGCGCGAGGGCTTGGCGAACGTGATGTCGTGGTGATCTTCGCCGAGGGAACCCGCGCGAACCCAACGAAGCGCGCGCGTGCACTGGAGCGGATCGCGGAGCGCTCTCCGGAGAGGGCAGCGCGTATGTCCGAGTTGCGGCATCTCTTGCCGCCGAGGCCCGCTGGAAGCGTGGCCCTCGTCGAGGCCGATCCCGCGAACGATCTCGTCAGCGCCTGGCATGTGGGGTTCGAGGGCATGGACACCTTCGGAGGAATCATCTCGGTGCTCACCTCTGGGGTGCCTGCGTTCCGTTTCGTCGTCACCCGCCACGACAGGGCCTCAGTGCCGACGGGTTCAGGGTTCGCCGACTGGCTCGATACGCGCTGGTTGGAGATGGACTCCGAGGTTGACCGTGCGCTACGACAGGGGGATGACGATGCTTGAACCGATGATCGCCTTATCGACCGGGGGTGCACTCGGTGGAGCCGCGGTGGCCGTCGCCGCGCTCATGGTTGGTACGTGGCTGGTCAGCCTCGCTCTCAAGAACGCCTCGATCGTCGATATCACCTGGGGTCTCGGATTCGTGGTCGTCGCCTGGGTGAGTGCTCTGCGCGCCGATGGCGCGGCGGGTGCGGCGTCGCTCATGGTCGCGATGATCACGCTGTGGGGACTTCGGCTCGGCATCTATCTGTTCTGGCGAAACCACGGCAAAGGAGAGGACTACCGCTACGTCGCGATGCGGCGTCACTGGGGTGAGCGGTTCTGGCTCATCAGCCTGGGGACCGTATTCGGCCTTCAGGGTGTCTTGATGTGGGTCGTGTCGCTGCCGGTCCAGATGTCCCATGTGGGTGCTCCCATGGATGGCGTCCTCTCGACAGCGCTGGTGGTCGCCGGCCTCGGGCTGTATCTACTCGGTCTCTGCTTCGAGGTGATCGGCGACCTGCAACTCACCCGTTTCAAGGCCGACCCGGCGAACGCTGGCCAAGTGATGCGGACCGGGCTCTGGCGTTACACCCGGCATCCCAACTACTTCGGGGACGCTTGCGTGTGGTGGGGGATCGGACTTGTCGGCCTGTCGGTCTCGGGCACTTGGTGGGCGCTCCTCGGCCCGTTGGTGATGAATATCCTGCTGGTCCGGGTGTCGGGAGTGGCTCTGCTGGAGCGCTCGCTCCGAAAGCGAAAGCCCGACTACGAGGAGTATGTGCGCATGACGAGCGCCTTCGTGCCGCGTCCGCCGCGCCGCTAAGGCCCGGTCGGGCGCCGAGCCCCCGCACCACTTAGAGTTGACCGCATGAAGCTGTCGATGATGATCAACTACTCGGGCGATTTCCATGCGGATGTGAAGCAGGTCCAGGCGCTCGAGTCGGCGGGCCTCGATCTCGTGTGGGTGCCCGAGGCGTACAGCTTCGACGCGGTGAGTTTGATGGGCTATCTCGCCGCCAGCACTTCGACCATCGGTATCGGCGCCGGAATTCTCAACGTCTACTCCCGAACGGCGAGTTGTATCGCGCAGACCGCAGCCGGCCTCGACTACGTCAGCGGGGGACGTTTCACGCTTGGGCTCGGCGCCTCCGGACCGCAGGTCATCGAGGGCTTTCACGGTGTGCCGTACGAGAAGCCGATGCCCCGAATCCGCGACTACATCGAGATCTGCCGCATGGTGTGGCGGCGGGAGCGCGTCGAATTCGAGGGCGACGCCGTATCGGTGCCGCTACCGGCGGGACAGGGCACCGGACTGGCCAAACCGCTCAAGCTCATCAACCACCCGGTCCGTGAGGAGATCCCGATCTATTGGGCCTCGCTGATGGGGCTGTCGGTGAAGGCGACGGCGCGCCTTGCCAATGGCTGGCTTCCGATCTTCTTCGACCCCGAGCGGTTCGACTCGGTGTGGGGCGACGATCTCCGTGCCGGTCTCGCCGAGCGCGACCCGGGCCTCGGCCCTCTCGAGATCTCGGCCGGCGGCATGGTCGCCATCGGTGATGAGTACGCCGATGCCGGCGCCGATGGCATCCTCGACTTCGCCCGTCCGAGCGTGGCGCTCTACGTCGGTGGGATGGGAGCTCGTGACAAGAACTTCTACAACACGATCTGCCAGCGCTACGGCTACGTCGACGAGGCCCGTGAGATCCAAGACCTCTACCTTGACGGCAAGAAGGCCGAGGCTGCCGCGGCTGTGCCCCGTGAGATGCTGGTCGGCACCAATCTGGTGGGACCGGCCGGTTTCGTGAAGGAGCGCATCGCGGCCTACCGAGAGGCGGGAGTCACCCATCTCCAGGTCATGCCGATCGGGCCCGACCCGGTCGCGATCGTCGAGCAACTTCGCGCGCTGATCGACTGAGCAACTGGCTCAGCGGGGCTCGCGCGGGAGGCCGAGGACGCGCTCTCCGAGGATGTTCCTCATCACGTCGCTCGTGCCGCCCATGATCGTGTAGCCCGGTGCGTACACCACGCCTCTGGTGACGTCGTCCCAGATCATCGTCTCGGCACCGAAGACGGCCGCGACGAACTCCGCGACCCGCCACTCGTGTTCGGTGCAGAAGCACTTCGTGGCAGCCGAGAAGCCCGGAGGGGCCTGGCCGAGCACCTCTCGGGTCACGAGGATCCTCCCGATCCGATAGTCGCTCTCGAGGCGCGCGATCCGCTGGCGCACCCTCGGATCATCGCGGTCGGCTCGGGCGAGAGCCAGCTCGTAGATCGCGCGGTTGGAGACGAGTCGATCGATACCGCCGCGCTCATGCTCGAGCTGACGCATCGTCTGCTTGAAGGCGTTGCCCTCGACGCCAACCAAGTTGGCGGCGGGAACCCGCACATCGGTATAGAACACCTCGGCGAAGTGCCGGTTGGTCGTCATGTCCTTGATCGGCCGGACCTCGATGCCCGGGGTATCCATTGGCACGATGATCTCGCTGATGCCCTGATGGGGAGGCCCATCGGACGACGTGCGGCAGATGAGGTAGCAGTAGTCGGCGACGGCGCCGAAACTGGTCCAGATCTTCTGGCCGTTGATCACGTAGTCATCGCCGTCGAGTACGGCGTTCGTCTTCAGTGACGCCAGATCGCTGCCTGCGTTCGGCTCCGACATGCCGATGCACCACGTCGTCTCGCCCGACAGGATGCCCGGCAGGAACTCCGCTTGCTGGTCGGGTCGACCGTGGGTGATCAGCGCGGGACCCATCTGACGGTCGGCGAACCACATCGCGGCGATCGGGGCACCGGCGGCGATCAGTTCCTCGCCGATGATCAGTCGATCGATCGCCGGTCGTCCTCCTCCGCCGAACTCCTCAGGCCAAGTCAGGCCGATCCAGCCGAGTTCGCCCATGGTGCGGGCGAATTCCTTGGAGTAACCGTTGATCCAGGAATCGAGATGCCAGCCGTGCTCGGAAACTGCCGCGACCGCGACCGCGCGCGCCTGTTTCCGGAGCTCCTTCTGCTCAGGGGACCAGGCGAAGTCCACGGCTCAGGAGCGAGCCGACATCGGGGTGTAGTCACGCTCCTCCGGCCCGACGTACCACTGTCGGGGGCGGGAGATCCGCTGGTCGCCGTCAGCGAGCAGCTCCTGCCAGTGAGCGAGCCAGCCAGCGGTGCGGGGGATCGCGAAGAGCACGGTGAACATGTCAACGGGGAAGTCCATCGCCTGGTAGATCAGCCCCGAGTAGAAGTCGACGTTCGGGTAGAGCTTGCGGTCGACGAAATACGGATCGCCGAGCGCCACCTCTTCGAGCTTCAGCGCGATGTCGAGGAGTGGGTTCTTGCCGGTCACTTCGAAGACGTCGTAGGCCGTCTTCTTGATGATGGTCGCGCGTGGGTCGTAGTTCTTGTAGACGCGGTGTCCGAACCCCATGAGCCGGCCCTCGCCGGCCTTCACCGCGTCGATGAACGCGGGCACCTGATCGATCGAGCCGATCTCGTTCAGCATGCGCACGACGGCCTCGTTCGCCCCGCCGTGGAGGGGGCCGTAGAGAGCGCTCGCGGCCGCGGCAGCCGAGGAGTAGGGGTCAGCGTGGCTGGAACCGACCACGCGCATCGCAGTAGTGCCGCAGTTCTGCTCATGGTCGGCGTGGAGGATGAAGAGAATGTCCATCGCTCGTTCGAGCACCGGATCAACGTGGTAGTCAGCTCCGACCTTCCACATCATGGACAAGAAGTTGGCCGGGAACGACAGATCGTTGTCGGGGTAGTTGAAGGGGAGGCCGACTGAGAAGCGGTAGCACATCGCGGCGATCGTCGGGGTCTTAGCGATGAGGCGGAGCACCTGCTTGCGGCAGGACTCCTCGTCGTGTACGTCCTTCGCGCCGTCGTAGAAGGTGCCGAGAGCAGCCACCGCCGAGACGAACATGCCCATTGGATGCGCGTCGTAGTGGAAGCCGTCCACGAAGCGTTTGCGCATGTTCTCGTGGATGAAGGTGTGGTGCGTGACGTCGTGCGTCCACGTGGCGAGTTGCTCGCTCGTCGGGAGGTCGCCGTGAAGCAGGAGATAGGCGACCTCGAGGAAGGTGGAGTGCTCAGCGAGCTGCTCGATCGGGTAGCCGCGGTAGCGGAGGATCCCGGCTCCACCGTCGAGGTAGGTGATCGCGGAGCGGCACGATGCCGTTTGCATGTAGGCGGGGTCGTAGACGAACAGCGAGGAGTCGAGTTCGCGAATCGCGCTGGCCGGGAACACACCTCCCTCGATCGGCACGGTCACGGTCTTGCCGGTGCGGTCGTCGGTGATGGTGATGGTCTCTGGCACGGGGGCTTCCTTGGTGTCGAGGGGGTGCAGGGCTTTCTCCCCGCAGCGCAAACCTAGTGCCGAGCCCGTTGGGGCTCCAACGGGGACCGAAGACGCTCGGGGAGTCGCCCTGCGGGGTCAGAGGGGGGTGTTGCCGTGGCGACGCCGGACGAGTTGCTCGCGCTTGTCAGCCAGCATGTCGAGGGCGGCCGCGACCTCGCGACGAGTGTCAGCCGGGTCGATGACGGCATCCACGTAGCCACGCTCGGCTGCGGTCCACGGATTGAGGAGCCGTTCGGAGTAGTCGGCCTCGAACGCGGCCCGCTCGTCATCTGAAGCACGCCGTTGCAGGATCGCGGCCGCCTGGCCAGCCCCCATCACGGCAAGTTCGGCCCATGGCCATGCGAGGCAGATGTCGTTGCCCATCCGCTTGGAATCCATGACGATGTAGGCCCCGCCGTAGCTCTTGCGAAGGATGACGCAGATACGCGGCACGGTCGCTCGGCCATAGGCGAAGACGAGTTGCGCTCCGTGGCGGATCATGCCCTTCCACTCGAGATCCTTTCCGGGGTAGAAGCCCGGGGTATCGACGAGCGTGATGATCGGGAGGTTGAACGCATCACAGGTCGCCACGAATCTCGCTGCCTTCTGCGAGGCAGGGATGTCGAGGGTCCCGGCGAGGGCGAGCGGCTGGTTGGCGACCACCCCGACGGGGCGACCAGCGACGGTGGCGAACGCGGTCACGATGTTGGCCGCCCAACGGCCGCGGACCTCGAGCAGGGAGTCCGCGTCGATGACGGCCTCGATCACCTCGCGAACGTCGTAGCTGCCGGTCGAGGATTCGGGGATGAGCTCTCCGGCCGCCGCGCACAGTCGGTCGGGAGGGTCGACCACCGGCCAACGGTCGGGTTCGCGGTCACAGTGGTCGGGCAGATAGCTGAGGATCTCGCTCACCATCGCGGCCCCCGCTTCCCGATCGTGAACGACTGCGGAGGGGAGCCCGGCGTGCCGGTCGAGGGCCCCGGCGCTTCCGAGTTCGTCTTTGGTGACATCGACTCCGGTGAACTGCCGGACCATGAGCGGGCCATTCACGAACGCATAGGAGCGCTCGGTCATCACGGTGAAGTCGACCAGGCCCAGGATGAGCGCGGGGCCCGATACCGCAGGTCCGTCAACGATCGCGAAGGTGGGTACGACCCCGGAGCAGCGGGTCAGCACGCGGGCCACGCGTCCCCAGCCGTGAAGTGGGGCGATTCCCTCGGCGATGTCAGCGCCCGCGCTGTTGACCACGATCACGAAGGGGAGGCGTTCGGCGAGCGCTGCCTCGGCGCCAGCGAGCATGACATCTGTCATTGGCGACCTGAGAGGCGGTGCTGTCTCGCTCGCCTCGAACTCGACCCAGACGACCCGTCGGCCGTGGAGATGTCTGATGACCGCCCGGACTGGACCGGGAACACCGGCGGCGAGGTCGACATCGGGAACGGAAGTTCCGGTCGTCGAATCCTCGGGGGTCTCGGGCACCGCCTGAGACTAGAGCCTCAACAGTTGCCGGAGGGGTGCCCCTCAGCGCCGCTTTCGAGGTGGATCCCGGGTTGGTCGGCCGCATGGGCCGCGACGACGATGCGTAGGGCAGAGTGGACGGCGTTCGTGGCAGCGCTCGGGTTGGGTCGCCGGCGATGCGCCCATGCGACGACGCGGCGGGGGAGGCCCTCGACGCTGATGCGGTCGATTCCCTCGCCGAGGTCGCGCGCGGCGGTCGCGGGGACGATCGCCGGACCGTGTCCGGCGAGGGCGAGTGTGGTGAGGAGTCGCACCCCATCGATTTCGGCGGCCGCTCGCAGCATCGTTCCGCTCGTCGCAGCCGCCCGATCGATGATTCGCCGGAGCGCCGCGCCCTTCGGAGGTAGCAAGAGCGGTGTGTCTCGGAGGTCGCCGAGAGCGACCCCGGTGGCTCGATGCAGACGGTGGCCGCGGGGTACGAGCAGGAGAAGCTCCTCCGAGAAGAGTGCTTCTGCGGTGAGGTCGGGCTCCTCGATCGGAAGGTGGATGACCGCAGCGTTGAGGAGGCTGGTCAGGACGTTCGGGACGAGGGCGGAAGTGCTGCCTTCGCTGAGGACGGTGTGCACCATCGGATGAAGGCGTGCCATTTCCTCCATGACGCCGGGCGCGAGCCATTCGGCTGCCGTTCCGATCATGCCGACACGAGCCTCCCCGGAAACCTCCGAGTCGAGGGAAGCAATGTCCGATGCGATGTCGTCGAGTTCGTTGAGGATGCGTCGGGCCCGTTCGAGCACACGTTCGCCCTCGTCGGTGAGACGTCCCGCAGACCGGTCGATCAAGGTGACACCGAGTTCGCGCTCGAGTTTTCCGATATGCCCCGATACGTTCGACTGGACGGTGAAGAGGGCGCGGGCAGCGGCCGAGAAGCTGCCGTGATCGGCGATCGCCACGAGGGCGGAGAGCTGCCGGAGATCCATCTCAAAAAACGATACCGGCTATCGTCAGGTTCAACTTGCGTGATGCACGACCACACGTGCATACTTTCACAAGCAAGACGACGCGAGTACACCCCCCATGTACCGCTCGGGGAAGCGGCGGTTCGCCGCTGACTTCCAGGTTGAGACGCCCCGATCCCCCATCGGGGCGTTTCCCGTTTCCCGCGGGCTGTTCAGGCGAGCAGTGAGCCGTGATCGTCGTCGAGCGGCGACCCGTCGAAGCGATCGATGGTGGCGAACGACGACACGGGTCGACGGCTCAACTTCGACACTCGCCGTTCTGGCTCCCCGATGAAGATCAGCGCGGCCAACGCATGGTGCTCGGGGAGGCCAAGCACCTCGGCAACGGACCCCTCGACCCGGGTGACGAAGGTGGTGAGCACACCGCCGAGTCCTCTCCGAGAGGCGGCGAGCAAAATACTCCAACAAAACGGGTAGATCGACGCCCCTGCGGCGAGCGGTAGGCGCTCGGCTCCGGCATCCATCGCGGCGATTTCGCGCAGGTTCGCGGCGACCGCTAGGACCACGGGCACGCGTTCGATCCCATCGATCAGTGGGTTTGGACGCCCGACCTGCACATCGTGTGGAGGCTCTCCGTCGACCACGTTGAAGGGCACCCGCCCGTCCTCGGTGATCGCGACGTAGTCATCCCAGACCGACCGGGTCGCGTCGACCACCGTCGAGCGGATCGACGGATCGCGCAAGGACACCACACGCCACGGCTGCCGATTACCGCCCGAGGGGGCGAAACGCGCGTCATCGAGGATGGCGTGGATCTCAGCGTCGGAGACACGGCGCTCCGTGAAGGTTCGCGAAGCGCCGGTGGCGCGAAGCAGGTCGTCAGGCTCCACCCGAGGAGACCCGTTCCCGCACGATGTTCAGGGCCGAGCCGGCGACGAACCACTCCACCTGCTCGGGGCTGAAGGTGTGCGACGCCTGGAACTCCTCGGAGGAGCCATCGGGGCGCTCGATCCGGCAGGTGACCTCTTGGCCAGGGACCGGCGGGAGGTTGAGGACGCTGATCCGGTCACGCTCACCGATCCGGTCGTAAGTGTCCGGATCGACAAAGGTCAGCGGCACCATGCCCTGCTTCTTCAGGTTGGTCTCATGGATACGCGCGAACGATCGGGCGAGCACGACGACGCCGTTTCGGAAGCGCGGCTCCATCGCGGCGTGCTCCCTCGACGAGCCCTCGCCGTAGTTGCGGTCGCCGATCGCGACCCAACGGATGCCGGCTTCGTGGTAGCGACGGGCGATCTCGGGGTACGGCCGACGGCCATCGTCGGTGATGTCAAGCCCGATACCGACCTCACCATCGAAGTCGTTGACCGCTCCGGCGAACAGGTTGCCCGAGATGTTCTCGAGGTGCCCTCGGTACTTGAGCCATGGGCCAGCGGCCGAGATGTGGTCGGTCGTGCACTTACCGTGCGCCTTCATCAACACGGGGAGTGCTTCGTAGTCGTTGCCATCCCAAGCGGGGAAGGGCTCGAGGAGTTGCAGTCGATCACTCGTGGGTGCGACCTCGACCAATACCGAACTGCGATCAGCCGGGGGAGGGGTGAACGTGTCCTCGCCGGGGTCGTATCCAGCGGAGGGCAGCACCTCGCCGATCGGCGCGTCGAGACGCACCTCGGTGCCGTCTGGGGCGGTGATCGTGTCGGTCACCGGATCGAAGTCGAGCCGGCCGGAGAGGGCGATCGCCATCACCGTGTCGGGCGAGGTGACGAACGAGAGCGTGTTCGGCGATCCGTCGTTGCGCTTCGGGAAGTTGCGGTTGAACGAGTTGACGATCGTGTTCGGCTTGTCCGTGGTCGACTCGGGGCGGCTCCATTGACCGATGCACGGTCCGCAGGCGTTGGCGAGCACCGTCGCTCCGACGGCTTCGAGGTCGGCGAGGATGCCGTCGCGCTCGATGGTCGCTCGGGTCTGCTCGGATCCCGGGGTGATGAGCAATTCGGTTTGAGCCGTGAGACCGTGGGCTGCCGCTTGGCGAGCGATGGCAGCCGCGCGAGTGAGGTCCTCGTAGGAGGAGTTGGTGCACGAGCCGATGAGCGCTGCCGACACCTCGAGGGGCCAGTCGTTCTCGGCCGCGGCCGCGCCGACACCTTCGCCGCCGACGCGGTGCGCGCGATCGGGCGAGTGAGGGCCATTGATCAGTGGCCGGAGTGAATCGAGATCGATCTCGATGATCTCGTCGTAGTGGGCGCCCTGGTCGGGGCGCAGATGCTCAGCGACGGCGTCTGCCGCGTCGGCGATGCCACTCCGGCTAGTAGCGCGCAGGTAAGCGGCCATGTGGGCGTCGTAACCGAAGAGCGAGGTGGTGGCGCCGATCTCCGCGCCCATGTTGCAAATCGTCGCCTTGCCGGTGGCTGAGATCGAGTCCGCCCCGGGGCCGTGGTATTCGACGATCGCGCCGGTGCCTCCTTCAACGGTGAGGCGGCGGGCCACTTCGAGGATCACGTCTTTCGGCGATGACCAACCGCTCAGCGTGCCGGTCAGCCTGACGCCGATCACCTTCGGCCAGCGGACGTTCCATGGGAACCCGGTCATGACATCGACCGCGTCGGCCCCGCCGACGCCGATGGCGACCATCCCGAGACCGCCGGCATTCGGGGTGTGGCTATCGGTGCCAATCATCATGCCGCCCGGGAAGGCGTAGTTCTCGAGAACAACCTGGTGGATGATGCCCGATCCCGGACCCCAGAATCCGAGGCCGTATTTCGCTGAGACGCTACGAAGGAAGTCGTACACCTCGCGGTTGGTATCGACGGCGACTCCGAGGTCGATGGAGGCCCCGACCTTGGCCTGAATGAGGTGATCGCAGTGGACCGTCGACGGCACCGCGGCCTCGGGAAGCCCAGCGGTCATGAACTGCAGGAGGGCCATCTGGGCGGTCGCGTCCTGCATGGCGACCCGGTCGGGATGGAAGTCGGCGTAGGAGGCTCCGCGCTCCAACTCTTGGCCCTCGGGATCGGCGAGATGGTTGACGAGGATCTTCTCAGCGAGGGTCAACGGGCGACCCAATCGCCGAGAGGCGATCGCTACTCGCTCGGGAAGGCTCGCGTAGACGCGCTCGACGAGTTCGACGGGGGTGGAGGAGCTGACGGCCATGGGCCCACTATACGAAGGCACCCGCCGGGGCGAGCGGGTCGTCGTGGCGCGTTCAGGCCCCCGAGTCGCCCCAAGTGTTCCAGTGCGTCAGGTCGCTCGCGGGCAGTCGTGAGGCGGGCCGGAAATCGGTGCCGACCGTGAACGCGATCGGGAAGAGCCCACCTTGGCTGTACCGGTCGAAGGGGATGCCGAGCAGCTCAGCTGCCTGCTCCTCCCCGCCGTTGATGAGGTGGAGTGTGGTCCAGGCCGACCCCATCGATCGCTCGCGGAGCGCGAGCATGAAACTCCACACGGCGGGAAGCAACGAGCCCCAGAACGCCGCCGACGACCCGGATGTCTCGGGCTTTCCCTCGATGCAGGGGATCATGAGCAGCGGCGAGCGCGCGAAGTTGTCGGCGAGGTACTGGGCTGAATCGACGACCCGGTCGGCGGCCATCGCTCTCGGGTCACCATCGGCGTAGTGCGGTCTCGGCAGATTCCGGTAAAGCGCAAAGTTCTCCGCGTAGATCCGCGCGAGTTCATCCTTCTTCCCTTGATCCTCGATGAACACCCACTGCCAGCCCTGACGGTTCGAGCCGGTGGGGGCCTGAAGCGCGATGTCGAGCGCCTCGAGGACGGTGTTGCGCGGCACCGGTCGATCGAAGTCGAGCCGCTTCCGGACGCTGCGCGTCGTCGTGAGCACCTCATCGGCGCTCAGTCCAAGCATCGCGGCGGAATCGTCGGAGTGGTCTCGAGTGACGTTCATGAGCTGAGCCTCGCAGATCGAACCGCCAGGGTCACGGTCGGTGGGAACTCGGGCTGGTCTGTCACACTTGCGTCATGAACAACGAGATCGAGACGAGTGATCCTGAACGCGTCTCCCTTCGCATCGAGTCAGGGGTCGCTGTCGTTCGCTTTGAGCGGTCCGACAAGCGCAACGCGCTCGACGGTCGGCAGTTCTTGGCCATCGCGGCCGTTGGTGAGCAACTGAAGGCGCGACCCGACGCTCGGGTGGTGGTCCTCACGGGAGCCGGCGCCTCGTTCTGCGCTGGGCTCGACTTCTCTGGTTTCTCCGCGATGCTCGACGGTGGGATGGAGGAAGCCAGCTCCGATGGCTCGCCCGGGCGCCTCACCGACTCCGGGCTCACTCACCTCGGCCAACAGGTCTGTTGGGTGTGGCAGGAGCTCGACGTTCCGGTGGTGGCGGCCATGCACGGTCACGCGCTCGGTGGGGGGCTCCAGATCGCCCTCGGTGCCGATATCCGCATCGCCCATCCCGCCACCCAGCTGTCGGTTCGCGAGATCCATTGGGGGATCATCCCCGACATGACCGGGACACTCATGCTCGACCGTCTCGTGCGGCCAGATATCGCCCGAGAGTTGACCTTCACCGGTCGAATCTTCGATGCCGAGGAGGGGCACCGACTCGGACTCGTGACTCGCCTCAGCGATGACCCGTTCGCCGATGCGATGGGGCTCGCCGCTGAGATCGCCGGTCGGAATCCCGAGGCGGTGCGCGCGGCGAAGCGCCTGCTCACCACAACGGCTCACGCCGGTTTCGCCGAGCAGTTCGCGGCCGAGCGCCGCGAGATCGCCGCCCTCATCGGCCGACCGAATCAGGTCGAGGCCATCACGGCCAATCTCGAGTCGCGATCACCAGTCTTCAGCGACTGACCTCTTCGCACCTCCGCGGTGGCCATTGCGCACTGCGCGAGTAGAGTTTTCGCTCTGGGCCAACGTCGTCCCAGCGCCAACCCCCTACCTGGAGCGCTTCATGACGACCCGACCCGATCGAGCCAGTTCAGCCCGTCGCGGACTGTACGACCCACGGTTTGAGCACGACTCGTGCGGGGTGTCCTTCGTCGCGGATATCAAGGGACGAGCTAGCCATGAACTGGTGCTCACGGGTCTTCGAGCGCTCACGAACCTTGAGCATCGAGGGGCCACAGGAGCCGAGCCCGACACCGGAGACGGGGCGGGCATCCTCATTCAGGTTCCCGACCGACTCCTCCGAGGAGTTATCGGCGACCACCTCCCCCCGGCTGGTGAGTACGCCGTCGGCATGGCCTTCCTCCCTCCCGACGCTGACACGGCGTCTCGCGCGCGAGACGAGATCGGTCGGATCATGGAGTCCGAGGGCCTCAACGTGGTCGCCTGGCGAGAGGTGCCGACCGATCCAAGTTCGCTCGGGGCGACCGCTCGCGCCGCGATGCCGCGGTTCGAGCATCTGGTGGTGGCCCCAGGTGACGGCCGGCGCGGTATCGAGATCGACCGTATGGCGTTTATCGCTCGCAAGCGGGTGGAGCACGAGCTCGTCGGAGAAGTCGCGACCTACTTCCCGTCGCTGTCGTCGCGAACCCTCGTCTACAAGGGAATGCTCACTACGCCGCAGTTGAGCGCGTTCTACCCCGACCTCACCGACGAGCGGATCGAGAGCGCGCTGTTGCTGGTGCATTCGAGATTCTCGACCAACACGTTCCCCTCTTGGCCGCTCGCTCACCCGTACCGGTACGTGGCCCACAACGGCGAGATCAACACCGTCCAAGGCAATCAGAACTGGATGCGCGCCCGCGAGGCCATGGCCTCCTCGGACAACTTGCCGAATCTCGAGCGCGCCTTCCCGATCTGCACCCCGGGAGCTAGTGACACCGCGCGCTTCGACGAGGTCCTCGAACTCTTGCATCTCGCCGGAAGGCCCCTTCATCACGCGGTACTGATGATGATCCCGGAGGCCTGGGAGAACAACGAGGCGATGGATCCAGAGCGTCGTGACTTCTACCGCTTCCATTCATCGCTCATGGAGCCGTGGGATGGGCCAGCGAGTGTCACCTTCACCGATGGCGAGGTGATCGGCGCGGTGCTCGACCGCAACGGTCTTCGGCCGAGCCGCTACTGGGTCACCGACGACGATCTGGTCGTCATGGCCTCCGAAGTGGGTGTGATCGATATCGACCCGGCCAAGGTGGTCACGAAGGGCCGACTCCAGCCCGGGAAGATGTTCCTCATCGATACCCGGCGTGGACGGATCGTCGACGACGAGGAGATCAAGTCCGAACTCGCCGCTGAGCACCCCTATGGTGCTTGGCTCGCCGATGGGCTGGTCGAGTTGGAGGACCTACCCGAACGCGAGCACGTCGTCTTCAGTCATGAGAGTGTGCTCCGACGCCAGCAGATGTTCGGCTACAGCCACGAGGAGTTGAAGCTGATCCTCGCGCCGATGGCCGCCGCGGGGTCCGAGCCCCTCGGCTCGATGGGGACCGACACGCCGCTCGCCGTGCTGTCCGAGCGTCCCCGCCTGATCTTCGACTACTTCAAGCAGTTGTTCGCGCAGGTCACAAACCCGCCGCTCGACGCGATTCGCGAGGAAGTCGTCACCGCGGTCTCGGCGACGATCGGACCCGAGTCGAACCTCCTTGAGCCGGGCCCCGATTCGTGTCGGCAACTCGCGCTGCCGTTCCCGATCATCGATAACGACGAACTGGCCAAGATCATCCACGCCGATGATGACGGTGATCGACCCGGTCTGCGGGCTCACGTCGTCAGTGGGCTCTACGACGTCAGCGGTGGAGGGGAGGCCCTCGGACGGCGCCTTGAGGAGATCTTCGCCGAGGTCGGCGAGGCGATCGACACTGGAGCTCGCGTTCTCGTGCTCTCGGACCGCAACGCCGATGTCGCGAGAGCCCCAATTCCGTCGCTCTTGCTCACGTCCGCCGTGCACCACCACCTGGTGCGCACCCGTCAGCGCACGATGGTCGGCTTGGTGGTGGAGGCCGGTGACGCCCGTGAGGTGCACCACATGGCGCTTCTCATCGGTTTCGGGGCGGGAGCGATCAACCCGTACCTCGCCTTCGAATCGATCGAGGACATGATCGCCGAGGGGTTGCACGGTCTGGGCGGGATTGACCCGCGCGCAGCGGTGCGCAACTACATCAAGGCCTGCGGCAAGGGCGTGCTGAAGGTCATGTCGAAGATGGGCGTCTCCACTGTCGCCTCGTACACGGGAGCGCAGATCTTCGAAGCGATCGGCCTCGCCGACGACCTCGTCGAACGCCATTTCACCGGCACGGTGAGCCGACTCGGTGGAATTGGGCTCGACCAGATCGCCAAGGCTGTCGAGATGCGTCACGCGGTGGCAAATCCACAGCGGCCCGAGGAGCGCGCGCATCGACGCCTCGAGCTCGGCGGCGAGTACCAATGGCGCCGGGAGGGTGAGCATCATCTGTTCAACCCTGAGACCGTCTTCCGCTTGCAGCACGCCACGCGCGCGAAGCGCTACGACATCTTCAAGCAGTACACCGCGCTCGTCGACGAGCAGTCCGATCGCCTCGCGACGCTGCGCGGCCTCATGCGCTTCGCCGACGATCGAACCCCGGTGCCGATCGAGGAGGTCGAGCCGGCCGCGGAGATCTTGAAGCGCTTTTCGACTGGAGCGATGTCCTATGGGTCGATCTCCGCTGAGGCGCACGAGACGCTCGCCGTCGCGATGAACTCCATCGGCGCAAAGTCGAATACCGGTGAGGGCGGCGAGGACGCCGACCGCCTCCACGACCCGACGCGCCGGTCATCGATCAAGCAGGTCGCCTCAGGCCGGTTTGGGGTAACCGCGGAATACCTCACCAACTCCGACGACATCCAGATCAAGATGGCGCAAGGGGCCAAGCCCGGAGAGGGCGGTCAGTTGCCCGGACACAAGGTGTACCCGTGGATCGCGCGCACTCGGCACTCGACTCCGGGGGTCGGACTCATTAGCCCTCCGCCGCACCATGACATCTACTCCATCGAGGATCTGAAACAACTGATCCACGACCTGAAGAACGCGAACCCCGCGGCCCGGGTCCACGTGAAACTCGTCGCCGAGATGGGCGTCGGCACGGTGGCGGCCGGCGTGTCGAAGGCCAAGGCCGATGTGGTGCTGATCAGCGGTCACGACGGCGGCACCGGAGCGTCGCCGCTGACCTCCTTGAAGCACGCCGGAGGGCCGTGGGAGCTCGGACTGGCCGAGACCCAACAGACCCTCGTCATGAACGGGCTCCGCGATCGGATCGTGGTGCAGACCGATGGTCAGTTGAAGACAGGCCGCGATGTGGTGATCGCGGCGCTGCTCGGCGCTGAGGAGTTCGGCTTTGCCACTGCCCCGCTCGTGGTGTCGGGATGCGTGATGATGCGCGTCTGCCACCTTGACACCTGTCCGGTTGGCATCGCCACCCAAAACCCCGAGCTGCGCAGCCGCTTCTCGGGACGTCCCGAGTTCGTCGTCAACTTCTTCGAGTTCATCGCCGAGGAGGTGCGGGAACTGATGGCTCAACTCGGTTTCCGGACGATGGACGAGATGATCGGACGGGTCGAGGCGCTCGATACGCGTCCGGCGGTGGATCACTGGAAGGCGTCGGGCCTCGACATTTCGCCAATCCTTGCCCCGGCGGACAACCACTACGACCAGGCGCTCTACTGCACCCGTGGTCAGGAGCACGGACTCGACGAGGCGCTCGACGCCGAGTTGATCGCCGAGGCGCGAGGCGCCATCGCCGAAGGCGTACCCGTCTCGATCAGTCGTCCGATCCGGAACGTGAACCGCACGGTCGGCACGCTCCTTGGGCACGAGGTCACCAAAGCGTGGAAGGGTGAAGGCCTTCCCGACGACACGATCCACATCGACTTCGAGGGGTCCGCCGGCCAGAGCTTCGGCGCGTTTGTGCCGAAGGGCATCACGTTGACCCTCGAGGGCGACGCCAATGACTACGTCGGTAAGGGTCTGTCCGGTGGACGTCTGGTGATCCGGCCGCCTCGCACCTCCCCATTCGTGGCTGAGGAGCAGGTGATCGCCGGAAACGTGATCGGATACGGCGCAACTTCGGGTGAGATGTTCATCCGGGGCCGGGTGGGCGAGCGCTTCTGCGTGCGTAACTCGGGAGCGGTCGCGGTGGTTGAGGGCATTGGCGACCACGGTTGCGAGTACATGACCGGTGGCCGTGTCGTGGTGCTCGGCCCGACGGGGCGGAACTTCGGGGCCGGTATGTCGGGCGGAATCGCCTACGTGTTCGACCCGGAGGGATCGTTCGACCGGCGCGTCAATCCTGAGATGGTGCAGATCGAGAAGTTGGACGACGACGACACGTCGTTCGTCCATGACCTCGTCGAGCGACATGTCGAGCACACCGGGTCCGAGATGGGACGGCGGGTGCTGGCCTCGTGGTCAGTCGAGTCAGGTCGCTTCCGCAAGGTCATGCCGACCGACTACCGGAGAGTCCTCGATGTCATGGAGCAGGCGGGGCGCGATGGGCTTGATGAGCGCGCGACCCTCGATCGGGTGATGGAGGCTTCACGTGGGTGAGCCGACTGGATTCCTGAAGTGGGAGCGAACGCTTCCCGAGATGCGACCGGTGCCGGTTCGCCTCCGTGACTGGAGGGAGGTCTACGAGGACTTTCCGGCCGATGAGCTTCAGCTCCAAGCGGGACGCTGCATGGATTGCGGTATCCCGTTCTGCAACAACGGTTGCCCGCTCGGCAATCTCATCCCCGACTGGAACGACCTCGTCTACCGCGAGCACTGGCGGGCCGCTCTCGATCGGCTCCACGCCACGAACAACTTTCCTGAGTTCACGGGACGGCTCTGTCCGGCGCCGTGTGAGTCCGCGTGCGTGCTCGGCATCAACCAGCCTCCGGTGGCGATCAAGCAGGTCGAGGTCGAGATCATCGATCACGCTTTCGAGCAGGGGTGGGTCACCCCGCAAATCCCGTCGGTTCGCACCGGCAAGCGCGTCGCGGTTATCGGCTCTGGACCGGCTGGCCTCGCGGCCGCACAACAACTCACTCGCGCCGGGCACGAAGTGGTGGTGCTCGAGCGCTCCGATCGAATCGGCGGGCTACTGAGGTACGGCATTCCTGAGTTCAAAATGGAGAAGCGCCACATCGACCGCCGTCTCGAGCAGATGGTCGCCGAGGGCACCGAGTTCAGAACTGGGGCCGTCGTTGGGGAGAACATCGACATCGACGTCCTCACGGCGAGCAACGACGCGGTCGTCCTCGCCTGCGGCGCGACCGCCTGGCGCGACCTCGATGTTCCCGGACGGGACCTCGCCAACATCCACCAGGCGATGGAGTACCTGCCGTTCGCGAACCGGGTGCAGCTCGGCGATATGGATACCTCGCCGATCGACGTCGGTGGACGTCACGTCGTGATCATCGGCGGGGGCGACACGGGCGCCGATTGTCTGGGCACAGCGCACCGCCAAGGAGCCGCTTCGGTGACGCAACTCGAGATCATGCCCCGACCGCCGGAGGAGCGCGCCTCTTCGAATCCTTGGCCGCAGTACGCGATGGTCTACAAGGTGACCTCAGCCCATGCTGAGGGAGGGGAGCGGGTCTACTCCGTGAACACGGAGCGGTTCCTCGATGACGGCGAGGGGAACGTGCGCGCTCTTCTGGTCCACGAGGTGGAGCTCGTCGACGGACGCTTCCAGAAGGTCGAAGGAACCGATCGGGAGATTCCCGCCGACTTCGTCTTCCTCGCNCTTGGCTTCGTCGGACCAGAGCGCGGTTCATGGCTGGATCGCCTTGGGGTCGACCTTGATGCGCGTGGCAACCTGGCGCGGGACGAGCGCTATATGAGCTCAGTTCCTGGCGTGTTCGTCGCTGGTGACATGGGACGAGGTCAGAGTCTCATCGTCTGGGCCATTGCAGAGGGTCGCGCCGCAGCGGCGGGTGTGGATGAGTTCTTGATGGGNGAGAGTCGACTTCCGCGGCCGATCAGTCCGACCGACCGACCGCTGGTGTGATCCTCGGTGCCCCCGGCTCGCGGGATGAACCGAATACGATGCAGGCATGAAGCGACGGACGGCCCTCGCGATTCCGGTCGTGCTCGGATTCGCCGTTCTCGGAGTCGGCTGCGCGACCGATGACGCCTCGGTCTCGCCGACGGTCGCACCGATCCAACCCACCTCATACGTGGTGAAGGAGCTCGTGACCACCACGACCACCACGCTGCCTCCGACGACGACCACCGTGCTCGGTCAGTTGATGGAGCCCATCGAGTACATCATCGTCTCGGGCGATAATCCGTCGCGGGTGGCCGAGCGCTTCAGTATCTCGATTCAGCAGCTCGCCGAGGCGAACGCGACGAATCCGGTCTACACGAACTTCTTGCTTGGTGGCACGTTGATCATCCCGCCGGGCGCAGTCCTGCCCGAGGCGGTGGCGTCAGCGGTCGCGACCGGGGGTGCCACGACTGGCGCGAACTGCACGTTCGAGCAGCACGAGGTGGTTGCCGGTGACAACCCGACGGTGGTCGCGAGGAAGTATGAGACGACCATCGAGGCGCTCGCCCGCGCGAACGCCACCAACCCGGTCTACTCAAGCTTCCTCATCGGGGGATCGTTGATCATCCCGGTCGGCGATTGCTGATTCGAATCAGTCGCCGCGACGCCCGAGATCCGGCCAGGCGCGGCCCCGCTCACTCCGACCAGCGATTCCGCGGCGTCGGAATTCGGTGAGCGCCCACGCGCGCCTCCACGACGAACCGGTCGGTCCATGGAGGCCGGTCGACGCGCCGGAGGCGGCGGTGCGGGCGGCGGTCCAATAGTCGCCGTTCGCCTCCAATGCGAGGCGGTTGACTGCCTGCTCGATCCGGTCACTGAAGCGACGCGTGTTCTCACCCTCTTCGGGTCGCATCGGCCGCCCGAAGACCACTCGAGTCCGGCCGGGTCGGAGCCGCGAGGCGCCTTTGCCAAAGATCGCTCCGGTGCCATCGATGTAGACGGGCACCACATCGGCCCCAGTTCGAGCGGAGAGATAGGCCGCGCCGCCCTTGAAACCCTGGCCCCAGCCGTCGGGCGATCGTCCACCTTCCGGATAGATCAGGAGGCTCGACCCACTGTCGACCAATTCTCGGAACCGATCGCTCGAACGACGGTTCGTCACCTCGCGATCAATAGGGATGGCGTTCAGCGCGAGCGCCGAGATGGTGGCCTTCCACCGGCGGTTGAAGAAGTAATCCGCCGCAGCGGCCACCGCGAGGTCATCACGCCATGGCCGAGGAATCACCGAGGTCATGAGCAGGGTGTCGACGTGGCTGTGGTGGTTGGGGGCGAAGATGAGCGGAGGCGCCGGATCGAGTGCGGCAAGGTCGGTGAGCCGGTCAAGACCGTCAACCGTCGGCCGTGCGACCATCACCGTTCCGAGGCGGAGCGGTCCCCGCGCGATGAGGCGTCGCGCCTCTCGGGCGAGCGGGCGACGAGCCCACTCGGTGTCGTATTCGGCGCCGAGTTCGTCCGGTGGTTCTGGAACGCTCACGCCATTCGGGACGGGCGGAGGCAAGTAGGGAAATCCGCGACGCCCGAGTGGACGCAGGCCGAGACGAGTCAACCGCTCGAACGGGCCGACGAGCCGTTGCAGGCGGCGGGAGATCTCCGATCGCTCCACGGCTAGTGGACGTCCGCGACCAGAACGGAAGGAACGTGGAGGTGGGTGATCGTGGGGGAGCGGCCGACGACCTCGCTCGCGAGCTCGAAGGCATCGTCCATGGTCGAGGCCGGGGTGAATCCGAGGCGACGAACGGTCGCGGGGTCACCACCGACGATGATGACGCGACCGGCCCACTGCTGCCCGTGAGCGCCCCAGTACCAGGCGTAGAAGGGGTGGACCCCGTGGTAGGCGTTGCCGGTTCGGTAGAGGTGCCGGTACCACTCATCCTCGGCGTATTTCCGCTCCCAACGCTTCGACATCTCGGCCGGATCCGTCGTGTCAGCGAGCACTTCGTCGAAGAAGTCGATGTAACTCGGGTGGTGGACCGGATGGAACTCCTTGGTGGTCGGGTGGGTCATGATGACCACACCTCCCTCGCGAACCAACGGCCGTCCGCGATACATGTTGAATAGGTACCCGAGCCCCATGCACATCACGAGGATCGGGTTCATGATCGACTCGGGGTTGTAGGGACTGATGAACGGGATGCCCATGGTCAAGATGTCGGTCTGGCCCTCCACGGGCACGATGTGTTGGGCGTGGACATGCTCGAGGGTGCGCTCGTGCACGGTCTCGGTGAACCCGGCCTGCACGCTCGTCATCGCGTAGGGGGCCTCGATCGAGTGGAAGATGCGCCGCGCGAGCCGTCGCGGCGTGCGGTCGAGCGCCTTCGATGTCGCCAAGAAGGTGGCTCGATCTCGGCCGGTCCACTCCCACTCCCGTTTGGAGAGGAAGTTGAAGGGAGACGGGAAGGCGTCGTTGTTGATCGTCGATTCGATCTGGAACACCTTCGGGCCGTTGTCGCGGAGAACCGCGCCCATTCTCCAGATGGAGTGGTGAAGCGCCGAGTGGTGACGATCCATCAGGCTCCGGGTGTTTTGCAGTGACTCCGGATTGTGGTGGTGCGAAAGGCACCGGTAGGAGGCGACGCCGGTGACCAACGACTTCCAGCCACCATCCATCGCGACCTGATTGACGTTGGCGTAGACCACGAGATCGGATTCGGCGACTCGACGGTTGATCTCGAGCACCTCGCCGTGGTCGGTCTCGCCGAGCACCACCAGGTTCGCGTGGTCCTCGGCATCGTGCTGGTAGAGCGCCCCCGACGGATGGAACGCGTCGAAGATCCGGTCACCGAGGACGTGACGCAACTCGTAGTCGTGCATCCGACGGTGGAGTCCAAGGGCGGCGATGATGTGCACGTCGTCGACACCGGCTTCGGCGGCCATGTCGAGCACCGTCTCGATGATGCGCTGCCGCGAATCGGGACGTCGCATCTTCGGCAACGACAGGCTCGCGTCATCGAAGCAGATCGTGAGGCGCATCCCTGCGTGGAGGAGGGAGGGAAGCGGCTCCATGTCGAGGGGTTGGAGGAGGGCCTGTCGGATGGCCGCGTCGGGATCGATGAGGCCGGGAAGTGGCTCGGCTGGGTAGATCACCCGCGATCGGTCGGCTGGGAGACGTTCGAGGCTGAACCGCTCTCCGTGCCAGAACAGCATGGGCGGCGTCGAACGGTCGACGTCGAGGACGAATCCGGGTCGTGGCATCAGTTGCCCCTCCTGAGGTCGAAGGCGATCTTGACGGCGCCACGGCGTCCGGCTTCGGCCGCGTGGGCCAGAGCGTCGACGTGACGTTCGAGTGGGTAGGTGGCCGAGACGAGTCGCTCAGCCCCCGTGGTCTGCGCGAGCTCGATGGCGAGATCGAAGGTTCGGGCAGTCGAGCCGTCGTCGAGGGTCTCGGTGCCGTAGGTGTAGCAACCGCGCAACTCGGTCTCGCGGTGCCAGAGGGGGGTCAGGTCAAGTGAGACGTCGGCGGGCATTCCGAGCAGCACCACCCGTCCGCGCGGGCGAGTCATCGACACGCTCGCCGAGATCGATTCGGAGGAACCCACCGCGTCGACGAGGCAGTGCGCCCCAGAGGAGAGGTGCCGTCCAATCACGTGTGCTCCCGTCCGGCGACGGATGGCAGCGGCGAGATCGGTCGATCGGACGACCTCGACCGCCCCGAGGGCTCGGGCGATCGCGAACTGGTGCGGGTAGCGAGCACCCACGATGACGTCGGCCTCGGGAACGTGAGCCCGAAGGGCGGCCACGGTCGCGAGACCCATGGTGCCGGCGCCGAGAACGCCGATAACGACTGGTCCTCGATTAAGAAGGTCGCCTCGACGAAGGGCGTCCCGCACGCTGAAGGCGGCGTGAACACCGCCGGCGAGCGGCTCCACGAGCACCGCCGCCTCATCGGACAGCGAATCGGGGATCGCGTGGATCTGAGACTCGTGCGCCCAGAACCACGGAGCCCATCCGCCTCCGGTTGAGTTGCAAAAGCCGGTCTGGATGCCGGGTTCGAGCGGTCCGGTCACGAGGTGGCGGTAGTCGTCTCCATCGCCCGGCGCGGCCTCGGGAGATGGGGGAACCGCGCCGCGCGCGCTATGGCCGAGCACCGGTTCGATCACCACTCGTTGGCCGTCACCACGAGTGCCGACGATCTCGTGGCCGGGAACGAAGGGGAACGACACCCAATCCTCGAAGTAGCCGGATGCGCGGCCCTCGGCAAGTGCGAGATCCGAACCGCAGATCCCCGAGAGCGACGTGTCGATCCGCTCCCACCCGGGTCCTGGTTGTGTTGGTTCCTCGATTTCGCCGAAGGTCAANGGCCCGACCCGGGTCGCGGAGCGCTGACTGATCGACGACACGACCCTCGCGGCCCCAAANCGGGGGACACTGCGGCGCACGCTCAGCGCTTTCATCGTCCACTCCGTCGAAGACGCTCATCGCCAAACGGCGCGATGGGAAGGAGGGGTCGCGGTCCGCCAGCGGCCTTCGACCAGTTCTCGACAAGCCAACCACGCTTTCGGGCGATCGCGGCAAGACGCGTCTCGGGATTCACCGCGACGGGGAATCCGACCGCCTCGAAGAGGGGAAGGTCGGAGGAGGAGTCGGCGTAGGCGACGCACTCCTCCATGCGGAAACCCTCCGCCTCGCAGTAGTCGGCGAGCAGTTGAGCGCGAGCTTCGCCGGTTGGAGGCACGGTGGTCATCTCCCCACTCAGCGTGCCGTCGGGTCGCACGCTCATCTCGGCGGCGACGATCTCGTCGAAGAGGGGCCGAAGGCCCGCGACGTTGAAGCTGAGAGCGCCGGTGATGAGGATCGTCCGGTGCCCGGCGGCCCGGTGCTCTCGAACGCGACGAATGCCCTCAGGGAAGCTCTTCGTCATGACGAGGTGCGTCATCATCGCGGCGACGTCCTCTTCGATCTGCTCCATCGGGGCGTGCTCGTAGCGGCGGTAGAAGTGACGCAGGAAGTCGGTGCGGTCACGACGATCAAGTCGCAGGAGCGAGGGAGCCTCCGCGAGCGTTCGCGCGATGTACCTCAGGCGCTCTCCCCGGTCGAGCCGACGAGTGGCCAGCCAGGAGTAGTTGGCGACCACATTGGAGGCGATCAAGGTGTTCTCGAGATCGAACGCGGCGACCTGTCGCGCGGGATCGAGCACTTGGCGGCGGAGCCGCGCGGTCCGGTCGGTTGTTTTGGCGCGACCGGGCGTGGTTTTCACTCGAGCGTGCTCGATGATCGATGGCAGGTGGATCTCGTTGATGTACGTCGGCCAGTCGACGAGCCGCGGGTCGAAAGCGAAGTCGCGCTGGTCGTCAGCGGGCAGTCGGTCCCACAGGGCCAGCAGATTGTCGACTTGGTAGATCGCCTCGCACTCGGTGTACAAGCCGTAGAGCTCGACGTACTCGAGGGCCCGCTCCACTTCCATACGTCGGGTCTCGAGGTTGGCCGCCAGTTCTGCCTGGCGCCCCCGTAGCGGGAGCGATTGCAGGGCGGATTCCGCCCGCGTGATCACGGTCTTCGCGCGGGTGAGCTGGGTTTGGACGCGACCCCGTCCCGGGAAACTCCATTCAGGAACGATGATCGGCTGACCCTCGTTGTCGTAGAGCGGGTTGGCGGTGAACCAGCTGCTCACGTTGTCGACGAGGGCCCGGTAGCGCAGCGGATTGATCCCACCGGAGGCGACCTGGGTGATCGGCGGGGCGTCATCGGGGCCGGCGGCGGCGACGGCGACAATGGCGGCGACCACCATGTCGACGGGGATGACGTCGATCGTGCCCTCCGGCACCCCAGGGAACTCCTTCAGGAGACCCCGGGCGTAGGAGAGGATGACCGGNTCGGCCATACGGAATCCACGGATCCAACCGGGGCGGGGCTCGGCCCAGGCCGACTCGATAATCGATGGGCGCACGATGGAGACGGGCACCTCTCCACGGCTCTCGGTCAGCGCCTGCTCACCGAGAGCCTTAGTGAACGCGTAGGCGTCGGGCCATCCGACGCTCGCGGCTCGCGCCCGGCCAGCGGCAACGAGTTGGTCGCGAACCCAGCGGTTCCTGAGCTGCTCGGTCTTCGCGGCGAGAGCGGGTGCGCCCGCGGCCCCGAGTTCGGCGCGGGCGCGCTTGCGAAACTCGCTGAGTCGCTCTGGGCGTCGACTCTCGGCCTCGGTGTCACCCTTCAGGCGGCGGGCTGAGGTGACCTCGTCACGCCAGTCGAGTCCAATGTCAAAAGGCCCGTCGCTGACCAGCTGTTCGGGAGCGGTGCCTCGACGGTTTCCGGCGACGTAACAGGTCGACACGGCGACGAGATGCGGGGTGATGCCGAGATCGGCGCACAGGGCGGCGATGCGGGTCGGCCCGAGCAGGTTGATCTCAACCGCCTGGTCGAGCGGGGAGTCGAAGGAGACTGTGGCGGCCGAATGGATGACGACATCGACTCCGGCGAAGACGGCGCGGGCAGCCTCGTCGAGGCCGAGTCCGTCGGAGGAGACGTCACCGGCGATCGTGGTGACCCGACGCGCGCACATCTCTGTGAAGCCCTCTTTGCCGAGGTCCTCGCGGAGCCGGTCGAAAGCGTCGTTGGAGAGCAGTTCACGCTCGGTCCTGCGGGCGGCGGAGGTTCGACGCCCATCACGAACGAGCAAAACGAGTTCGCAGTCGGGAACGCCTCTCAGGAGCCGTTCCACGAGGGCCGTGCCGACGAAGCCCGTGGCGCCAGTGATGGCGATCCTCTTCCCGGCGAGACCTTCGGCGATCACGACCCAATGTCTAGCAGGTTCTCTACCAAGTGGTAGACGGAGGCTGGGAATGCGAAGATAGACGCGTGCCTGAACGTCCGACGCGAGACCGGATCCTCGATGAGGCGGTCGATCTCTTCGGCTTCCGAGGGGTGGAGGCGGTGTCCCTCGACGAGATCGCCCGGGCTGTCGGGGTGCGTAAGCAGTCGGTTCTCTATTGGTTTCCCTCCAAGGAGGCGTTGGTGGCGGCGGTGCTCGACACGGTCGCCGACGAACTCGTCGTCGTGATCACCGCAGCGATCCGCGCCTCGGACGATGATCCGCTGGTCCGGATCGACGCCGTGATCCGCGCCGTCTTCGGGCCCGCGGTTCGCCGTCCGGCCCTCCTCGGATTGGTTCGAGAACTCGGACGACTCGACCCTGAGCTCGTGGAGCGGCTCCGCTCACGCGTCGCGCCCCTCGTGGAGGCCTGTGTGCGGTATCTCGAGTCGGAGATGGAGCGTGGGCGGCTTCGACAAGCAGACCCGCGGCTGGTGGCAGCCCTCGCCTACGCGACAGTGACCGGGATCGCCACCGAACCGGAGGCGCTTGAAACGGTCGGATGGACACGCGACCTCGCCGGTCTGCGCCGACTCCGCGACGAGTTGCGGGGCTTCATCCGCGCCGCACTCGCGCCGTGACGGTCAGTGATCAACGCGGCGACGCCGTGTGGCGTGGCGCTCGATGGCGAGAGTGATCAGGCGTTCGATGATCTCTGGATACGGCACCCCTGAGGCCTCCATCATCTTCGGGAACATCGAGATCGGTGTGAAACCGGGCATCGTGTTGACCTCGTTCAACAGCAATCCTCGGCCGTCATCGGAGAGAAAGAAATCGCAGCGGGCGAGACCCTCGCAGCGGAGGGCTCGGAACGAGCGAAGGGCGAGATCGCGAATCTCATCGGACACCGCGGGATCAAGTTCGGCTGGCACGAGGGTGCGCGAGCGGCCGTCAAGGTACTTGTCGGCGTAGGAGTAGAACCGATCGCCGGGGATGATCTCCCCGGGAACCGACACGATCGGATCGGCGCCACCGAGCACGGCGACCTCGAGCTCCCTGCCGCTGATTGCCTCCTCGATAACGATGACGCGGTCGTAGGAGAGGGCGAATCGAATCGCCTCGGTGAGATCATCCGGTGCTTCGACCCGGCTCACGCCGACACTCGACCCCATGTTCGCGGGCTTCACGAAACACGGGAATCCGAGCGCGGTGTCAACCCGCTTGACCAGTTCCTCCTCGGCGGCAGCGCCGACAGCGACTTCACCCTCAGTGACGACGAGATGCTTGGCCTGGGCGATGCCCGCAGCGCCCACGACGACCTTGGCCATGGCCTTGTCCATCGCGAGGGCGGAACCGAGAACACTCGAGCCGATGTAGGGCACGTCGACGACCTCGAGAAGTCCTTGGATGGTGCCGTCCTCACCCAGCGGGCCGTGAAGAAGCGGAAGAACCACCGCGCCGGTACCGACTCGGGCGGAGAGGGCCTCGCTCGCGCCGATCACCGGTCCAGTGGCGGTCAGGTCGCCATTGTCGGGATCGGCGAGATGCCAGACCCCGTCGCGATCGATACCGAGCAGGGTGAGCGAGTACCGCGAACGGTCGACTGCGTCGATGACGTGCCGTGCCGTGACGCAACTGATCTCGTGCTCAGCCGAACGGCCGCCGAAGAGGACCACGAGTTCGGTGACGGCTTCGCCCATTGAGCCGACGGTACCGTTCGAGGGGATGAGGATCGAGGCACCCTGGGTGGCCGCAGTGGTCGGCGGATCCCCCTTCGGCGATCTCGAATCGATCGTGATCGATGGGGTGGACTTCGACTCCCGGACGATCGCTCCGGGTCAGATGTTCGTCGCGCTCGTGGCCGAGCGGGACGGCCACCACCACCTCGTCGACGCCGCCGACCGTGGGGCAGCGCTGCACCTGTGCTCCGATCCAGCAGCTGTCGCGGCGGCCGGAGTGCCAGCCGTGATCGTGGAGGACACCCTGCTCGCGCTCGGTTCCCTCGCCGCCGCGGTCCGCGACGATCTGCTCGCCGACACCCGAGTGGTCGGCATCACCGGGAGTGTTGGCAAGACGTCTACGAAGGACCTGACGTCCGCAGCTCTGTCCGCCGGGCTCGTGACCCACGCGAATCGCGCCAGCTTCAACAACGAACAAGGCCTACCGGTGACCGTGCTCACGGCCCCCGATGGATGTGCGGCCTTGGTGGTGGAGATGGGTATGCGGGGTCATGGACAGATCGCAGAACTGTGTCGAATCGCGCGACCCGACATCGGCGTCGTCACCGCGGTGGGGGAATCGCACACCGAACTCGTCGGTGGTCTCGATGGTGTTGCTCGGGCGAAGGGGGAGTTGGTCGAAGCACTCCCGCCCTCGGGAACGGCCGTGCTCAACGCCGCTGACCCTCGGGTCATCGCGATGGCGCCCCGTTGCGCTGGGTCGGTGCTCACCTTCGGGGCCGACGGCGATGTTTGCGCCGAGCGGATCGCGCTCGATGAGCGAGCCCGAGCCAGCTTCGTCGCCCGCACACCCTGGGGCTCGGCCCAGGTGCGCCTCACGCTCTCGGGCGAGCACATGGTGTCAAACGCCTGCGCGGCCCTCGCTGTCGCCGGTGCTGTCGGGGTGGATGTCGAGGCTGCCGCGGCGGCGATGGGAGCGGTGCCGGCGGCTCCGGGGCGTATGGCAGTGGTGGAGGCTCGTAACGGACTCGTCGTGGTCGACGACACCTACAACGCGAACCCCACTTCGGTGGAGGCGGCTCTCCGAGCTCTGGTCGCGGTACCCGCCGCGCACCATGTCGCCATGCTCGGGCTGATGGCCGAGCTCGAGGATCCGGGCCCATCCCACGTGGCGATCGCTGACCTCTGCCGCCGACTGGGAGTGCGACTCATCCCGGTCGAGTGCGACCTTTACGGCGCCGAGGCTGTGACAGTCGATTCGCTCGCCGATCTCCGGTTCGACGACTCGACCGCGGTGCTGGTCAAAGGAAGCCGCGTCGCCGGCCTCGAGCGGGTCGTCCGATTTCTCACCAACGGATGACCGGTGCTCGGCGACCTTCGGGTTGTCTTAGAGCAGACGGGTTGGCCCATCTCGTGGGGCTGGATCCGCCTCTTCAAGTGAAATGAAGTCACTTGGGGAGAGTCGGTCGAGGTCGGTCCACCGGCTGAGGCCGACCGCCGCCACGGCGCCCACGCCGAGAACCCATCGAGCGCCGATCGCGTCCATGATCGGACCGGCGATGAGGTTGCCGAAGGGGATCGTGCCGCCGAACGCCATAAACCAGAGCGGCATGACCGAGGCGCGCTCCCGGTCGAAGAGATTCTCCTGAAGGACAGTCACCAGGGCCGTTGCCGTCATGAAATACACGAAGCCGAGGGCGGCAGAGACCGGGAACGCCGCCGCCGGACTCCTGAGCACGGCAAACACCGCCAGGAAGACGGCGAACAGGCCGTAGCCCCGCACGATTACATCTCGCCGGCTGACTCCCGAGAGCACGGTTCCAACCGCTATCGAGCCGAAGAAGGCACCAAGTCCCCACACGATGTAAAGGAACTTGTATGTCGGCCCATCAGGGTCGAGGCCGAGGTTGAGTCGCGCGACCGAGGGGAAGAGCCCGATGTACGGCAGGCACACGAGTGAGAAGACGCTCATCGAGAGGAGTACCCGCGAGAGTGACCGTCGACCTCGCGCGAGGCGGAGTCCGGTGGTGAGAGCGTTGAGTCCTCGAGTGGGACCAGCCCCGCCCGGATTGGGAAGGCGGACGAGCACGATCGGCACGGCAAGGAAGAGATAAGTGGCCGCGTTGACGGCGAAAAGGCCGGGGATTCCGACCCCGAGTGCCGCGAGGGCGGCAGCCAGCGTTGGGCCGAGGATCCGGCTGCCGTTGATCATGGCCGAATTGAGGCTGACCGCTCCTGGGATGTCGCGACGGTCGACAAGGAGTGGGATGCTCGCTGAGAAGGCGGGCGCCTGAATGGTGTTCGCGATGCCGATGACACCTTGAATCACGAAGATCGTCCAGAGCGGGGCGCCGCTCCACGTCGACAGGGCGAGCACCACGGACATCGCCATCATCACCGCTTGCATCGAGGTGACGAGGGCGGTCCGGTCGTACCGGTCAGCGAGCACACCGGCTGGGATTGAGAGCAGGAGCAGCGGGCCGAGTTGCACGAAGACGAGCAGGCCGACAAGGGAAGCAGACCCCGTGACCGAGTCGATGTAGGCAGGAAGCGTGAAGTTCTGCATCCACGTGCCGACGTTCGAGAGCGTCGCCCCGATGAACAGAATGCGGAACCGCCGGTGTCGAAGCGCGGCTCGAGCGGTGCCGTGGCGTGTGGTGTCGGTCGTGCTCACGGCATATCGGGGGCAACGGTTGACACGAGCCGCCAACCTAACGGCGAGAGGTGCTGACCAAGGTGTTCGGCTCGCTCGATGCCCCAGCGCCCTCCGCGGAATCCTCAGATCAAACGGCGGAATCCTCAGATCAAACGTTCGTGTCTGCCAGCATTGACGCATGGAGAACTCGGAGGGTCAGAGCACTACCCAGCCGGCTGCCACCTGTC
>JGI10211J34971_10000325_pt1 | contig 38165 bp, 28 predicted proteins | sample Etolagsediment_FD_34971 | JGI IMG/M metagenome (IMG submission 34971)
CAACTTGCAGAGAATTATCAGATGAATTGTTATCAACAAAAATAATGTTAAAATTTTTATAACTTTGTTTTGTTAAAGAATTTAAGCATTCAATAATAAATTCGTGACTATTGTAGGAAATCAGAATAACAGAAACAAGCGGATTAATCATTTTTTAACATTTTTATATGAATAAGCGTTACTACATTCATCAGATTTTATAATGATCTTCTAAATATTTTTTCAACGATACTTTCCAATTGGGCATCACATTTATGTTCAGTGACTTCAACCTGGCATTATCCAAGACAGAATAGTGCAGTTTCTTCAATAGGCCGGAAAATTCACGGGATTTGACTTTTTTTATAGTTGCTTTCATATTCAAAGCCTGGAAAATAAACTGGCCAAATTCATACCAATTGCATTCACCCTCAGAAGTTGCATGAACGATTCCTCTAACCTTATTCTCTAAAATTATATATATTTGATTTGCAAGATCCTCGGCAAATGTTGGAGAGGTATATTCATCATCAACCAGCGAAATTGCATTATACTTTTTTGCTACCTGAATTATTTTATCGATTACATTTTCCGAATGTATTTTACTTTTCCCGTAAAGTGCTGCAGTTCTGATAATTACATAATCGTAAGAATAATTTCGAACTATCTTTTCTCCCAATTCTTTGGAAAAACCATAACAATTAACCGGATTTGTTGTGTCTTCTTCACAATAAGGACTATTCTTATTTCCATCGAACACATAATCTGTGCTAATATGGCAAAAATAAATATCTTTCTTATTGCATATATCAACAAGTTTTTTTAAACAAATTCCATTGATTAATGCTACCTCGGCAAAATCATCTTCTGCGGCTTTCACATTTGTGTATGCACAAGCATTAATAATCACTTCCGGGTTTTGTTGATCGATTACGTCTACGAGATTCTGCTCATTGGTAATATCGAACTCGGGCAAATCGACACCGCAGAATTGCATGTTCCTGTTTTCGAACATATTGCACAATGCTGTTCCCAGCTGACCATTAGAACCCAATATCAATATTTTCATAACTATTTATATATATAATCCTTCTGTATTTCACTAAGCTCCGGATGATTATTATCCTTTTCAGAAACGTGTGGACTGACTACCTTCCAGTCGATTGACAATGTTTGATCATTATATATAATTCCTCGCTCGTGCGATGGAGAATAAACAGCAGTACATTTATAAAATACTGTTGCGGTATCAGAAAGGACAGAAAAGCCATGGGCGAATCCTGCAGGAATCCAGATAAATTTTTGATCATTATCAGACAGTTCTATGGAAATATATTTACCAAATGTAGGTGAACCAAATCGTACATCAACAACAACATCGAGTATTTTACCTTGAATTATGTGAATAAGTTTTCCCTGTGCATATTCTCCAACCTGGTAGTGCAATCCCCTGATTGTTCTGTATTTTGAGAATGATTGATTGTCCTGAACAAAATTGTCCTTCATTCCCATTTCTCTGTATTTTTCTGCCTGGAATATCTCAAAGAAATTACCCCTCTCATCACAATAAACATCAGGAGTTATTATTTTCACACCTTCGAGTTCAGTATTTTCAAATTTCATATTATGTTCTTTCCGAATAATTTTTGTTTATCCAATTCTGATATTCACCCGATCTTATATTATCGATCCATTCAGGATTTTCCAAGTACCATTTAATAGTCTTTTCGATACCTTCTTCAAAATCAACCGTCTGTTTCCAATTGAGTTCATTTTTAATTTTACTGCAGTCAATGGCATATCGTTTGTCATGCCCGGGTCTGTCCTTCACATACCTGATCAGCTTTTTGTAATAATCTTTCTTTTCGTTTTTTAGAAGAGCCATCTTTTCGCATAGAATATTAACTAACTCAATATTAGTAAGTTCCTTTTCACCACCAATATTATACGTTTCTCCACCTTTTCCACGTGTAATAATTTTCCAAATACCTGAACAATGATCTTCCACAAACAGCCAATCCCTTACATTCTTTCCATTACCGTAAATCGGGAGGGATTTATTTTCCGACATGTTGCAGATCATCAATGGTATCAATTTTTCTGGAAACTGATATGGGCCATAGTTGTTTGAGGAATTTGAGATTGTTATTGGTAATTTGTATGTGTGAAAATAGGATCTCACAAGATGATCTGACGAAGCTTTTGATGCAGAGTAAGGACTTCTCGGATCGTATGGGCTGGTTTCTTTAAAGAGACCTTCTTCTCCAAGTGAACCAAACACTTCATCAGTTGAAACATGGTGAAACAAGATATCTTTCTTGTTTATGCTTTGATATTTCTTTACCAACTCTAACAAATTAAACGTTCCAAAAATATTGGTTCTGATGAAATCAGCAGGCACATGAATAGAACGGTCAACATGGGATTCTGCAGCAAAATGCACGACAACATCGGGATTGTATTCTAAAAAAACTTCCTCAAGATCGGGAAAATTGCAAAGGTCAACTCTCTCGAAAAAGTAACGTGTGTCGAGATATTGTTTGCTTATATTCGCTATGTTTTCAGGATTACCGGCATAGGTAAGTTTATCAACATTTATCACATTTCCTGAAAAATCAGGATCTCGGAACAAATAGTGAATAAAGTTGGTCCCAATGAAACCACAGCCTCCTGTTACGAGTATATTTGATTTTTCAATATAAGACTTTTTATTTCTAATCATTATTTGTGTTCTACGATCTGGTTATTCTTGTATTATGAAATATTTTCTCTAAATATGATCTGTAGCTACAAATCGGCATATTGGCTATCAATTGTTCTAAATCATTTTTGGAAATGTAATTCATCAAATAGGCAACTTCTTCGATACAGGCTATTTTTAAATCCTGCCTGTTTTCCACGGCACCGATAAAAGTAGAGGCTTCCAAAAGAGTTTGTGGAGTGCCAGTGTCCAACCATGCAATGCCCCTTCCGAACAACTCGACCTTCAACTTATTCTTCTTTAGATATTCTTTATTCAAATCTGTTATTTCGAGTTCATCTCGCGCTGATGGTTTGAGGCCTTTTACAATTTCAGTTACATCATTATTATAAATATATAATCCAACTACGGCATAATTAGACTTTGGTTTTTGAGGCTTTTCATCAATAGAAATTACTGTACCATTTTTGTCGAAATCAATAACACCATACCGTTGAGGTTCTTTTACATAATATCCAAAAACTGTGCCACCTTCATTATGCTTAACCGCTTCTCGAATAAAATCTAGTTTCCCATAAAAGACATTATCGCCAAGTATCATAGTAACGGGATCTTTGCCAATAAATTCCTCACCAACGATAAAGGCATCTGCCAGACCCCGGGGCGTTTCCTGTATCTTATAACAGATCGATAGCCCTAATTGAGAACCATCATTAAAGAGCTTTTTATATAAAGGCAAAGTATCCTTATCTGAGATTATCAAAATATCTCTAATACCTATGAGCATTAGAACAGAAAGAGGATAATAAATCATTGGCTTGTCATAGATCATTGTGAGTTGTTTGCTATAGATCAAAGAGTTCGGATAGAGTCTTGAACCTGCTCCACCAGCTAAAATGATGCCTTTCATATCGTTAATCCTATCTTATATTAATTCCTATAAGCTTGATTTGATAACAACATTTTCAGTCAATAAAAAAATTGAAATAAAGTAAAAAAGTGTCGTTTGGAAGACTTGTATTCATTATTTATTGACGATGTTAATAAATTATCCCCTTAAGTTGTCATGAATATTTAAATATTTTTTTAATAAATCGGTTATACAGCAAAGAGTCACATGAAAAAAAAGAAAAAGAGTAACCAAAAGCATAAAAATCCCACAACATTTTATCTAATTTTACCTTATTTAATAATTGCTGTTTCTGCCTTGCTCGCATATTCAAACAGNCTTAACTGCGAGTTTCAATTTGATGATGCTGCCAACATTACAGATCAACCGATCATTAAGGATTTAAAAAATTTTACTGATCCACATTTGTGGGTCAATACCAACTTCCGACCTCTCTCAATGTTCACTTTTGCAATTAACTACCAGTTAAATAAACTTGATGTGACCGGTTTTCATATATTTAATCTCATAATTCATATCATCTGTGGTTTCCTCGTTTTTCTGTTGATCAAAAAAATATTAAGGATTTATCTCTCATCTAAAGAATCAAATGCAACTATTACATGGTTATCATTATTTGTTGCACTCATATTTACTTTGCATCCAATCCAGACCCAATCGGTTACATACATCGTACAAAGAATGACTTCACTCTCAGGATTATTTTACTTATTGGCAGTTTACCTCTACCTTGTCGGAAGAACAAAGCAATCGCATAAAGATATTTCATCCTCAGTAATCGTATTATATGTATCTGTTTTAGTATCAGCGATATTATCACTTATGGCAAAACAGATTGCGGTAACAATCCCCTTGAGTTTATTATTAGTCGAGATCTGCTTTATTCGGAATAAAGAAGGACAAGTCTACAAAAAGTTCATATTGGTTACACTTTTTATTTTAATTCTTGTATTTTTCGCCGTCGCTATCAGTGGTAATCTTCCACGAGAAACAAAACAAATTTCCAGATTGAATTATCTTATTACTCAATTCAAAGTTATGACCAGATATGTGCAACTATCTATTTTACCGATCAATCAAAATTTGGATCATGACTTAAGAGCCTCAACGGGCTTTTGGCATTTTAATGAAATTACCAGTTTTCTCTTTCTGAGTTTTTTGATATTTTTAAGTATATTTTTATATAAGAGAAAGAAACTCATAACTTTTGGGATTGGTTGGTTTTTTATCACTTTGGCACTGGAGTCCACCATTATTCCCATCAGCGGTTTGATATATGAACACCGCCTTTATTTAGCCGTGATGGGATTCAGCGTATGTTTAGTTGCAATCATCTATAGGCTTTTATTAAAACAAAAGAAATTAATGATTAGTTTATTAATCTTAATTGTCATAGCATATGGAGTTACAACCTTCCAACGAAATCAAATATGGGAAAACAAGTTCACACTTTGGTCTGATGTAATACAAAAATCCCCAGGAAAACCCAGATCACATTACAATATGGGTAATGTATTATCAGATGCTGGTCATCATCAAAAAGCAATTAAATACTATTTATCAGCCATTAAACTGAAACCTGATTATGTTGATGCTATCGTAAATTTAGGCAATAGTTGGAACAGCTTAGGTAATACTGATAAGGCATTAAAATATTATATGAAGGCATTGGAATATGATCCTATGTTTTTTAAAGCATTGAATAATATCGGTGTTATTTTATCTGACAGAGGAGAGCTTGCAAAAGCACAAGAATATTACGAGACAATTTTACAACTTAAACCAGATGAATATGAAGTTATTAATAATCTTGGCATAGTATGGGCGCGAAAAGAGGAATATTCTAATGCAAAGGAATGTTTTCAAAGAGCACTTTCTTTGCAATCCAATTATGAAGATGCTAAAAAAAATCTTGAAATTGTTGAAAATTTAATGAAGTTAAATAAATGAAAGTTCTATTTGTATTGGAAAAAGATTATCCATATATTGGTGGTTCTGAAATACTTTTCTGTAAACTTGCAGAATATCTGGTAAAAAGTAATTATGACAGTGCATGAAATTGCGGAAAAATTATGGTGAATAAAGTTGATATGAAAATACTATACGAGAAAGAATAAATGGCACTCAAAATCCTTATCATTATTCCGGCGTTTAATGAAGAACATATAATAACGAACGTTATTACTAATCTTCATAAAAAAAATTCGAAATGGAAATTATTAGTTATTAATGATGGCTCAACCGATAAAACAAAAGAGTTTGCAGAATCAACAGGATTGGCTAAAGTCATAAATCTCCCTTTTCAGGTTGGCATCGGAAGCTGTGTGCAGACAGGTTTCATTTATGCAACAAATAATAATTTTGATTATGCAATACAATTTGATGGTGATGGGCAGCATAGGGTATGTGAAATTGAAAAGTTACTTGCAAATGTGGAATCTGGAAAAGCTGATGTAGTGAATGGTTCGCGATTTTGTAATAAAAATAAAAAATACAAACCTACCTTTCTCCGATCAATTGGTATAAAGATTTTTGAAATTCTGAACTCAATACTCATAAAACAGAAAATTACAGACAACACATCTGGTTTTCGCGCATATAATAAAAAAGCAATTTACTTTCTATCAGAAAATTACCCAACTGACTATCCGGAACCAGAGGTAATTATTTTGCTTGGAAGAAATGGATTTAAAATAAAAGAAATTTTTGTCGATATGAATCAAAGAAGTGGCGGCACGTCATCGATCCATGGATTTTATTCAATTTATTATATGGTGAAAGTTTTTTTATCGATTATATTAACATTTATTAGACCGAGAATTTATAACAAAAAGCAAACCGAGGAGAATGTATGAACGATCCTATAATTCAGAATCGTATCCAATATATTGCGATCATTTGCAGTATAGGGCTTCTATTTTTTATATTTGAATTAACACGTAGGAAGAAAATTAGAGAACAATATTCGTTGTTATGGTTGTTCTTTAGTATTATTTTTGTTGTGTTATCCATTTGGCGGAATGGATTGGATGCTTTTGCGAAATTGGTAGGAATCATCTACGCTCCTTCTGCACTGTTCTTGATATTGGTCTTGGCAATATTTTTGATTCTTATTCAATTTTCTATTATCATCTCACGGCTTACAGAAGAAAATAAGAAGCTATCCCAGGAAATCGGTTTGCTTAAATTGGAAATTAATGAAATAAAAAATAATTCCACTCATTCTGGCTCTATTAATTCATAAAATCTTATAATAAAAAGAAGGAATGAAAAGGAGGTTCGCTATCGAAACGCCCTAATTTACTGAGGATAATTTCTTTACGAGATTTTTCTCGTATTCTCTTTACTGTTCTTCAATCCTACATTTATAGAGCATTTGTTCGGAATCGCTTACAATATAAATAAATTTTGTGCCAGGAATTATCGCAACACCTTCTGCTTTTTCAAAATCGAGAGAATAATTTTCGGTGACTCCTGTAGTTTCGGTCCACAGAAACGCTTCTCTTGATTGATCACTCACGATCCAAAATACTTCATTTTCATCATCCCAGCACATACCGGAATAATCGTCAGCAAAATCAAGTTCTAATGAATTTTTGATACTGAAATCATCATTCAGCTCGATAAATTTCCCGGGATTTTTTTCTTTCATAAGATAAAAAGTGTAATCTTTCCCGATACATACTGCTTCCAAGCCGCTGTTATCACCTGTCGGTATAGGTATCTCATATCGCTGCAATTCAACTCCATGCAGTGACACATTTACCAGATCGTTCAGACTTTCTTCGACAACCCACAATGTACTTGTGGAATAATCATAACATATCCCTTCCAGATCCTGGCCTACATACGCAAGGGTTTGGAGGATGTTACCCTCCATATCTATTTGATAAATCTGATTTGTATTATCACTTACTGTCCAAAGTGTGTTATCTGTTTCACAATACGCCAAACCGGATGGTTCAAGAATATCAAGCGCGAATTCATCATCGAGTATAAGTCTTTTTTCGGTATGTTTACTTTCCTGAGTACTGCATGAGATAATCATGAGTATAGATACAATTAGAATTACTTTTTTTATACAAATCATTTTTTTCATTTTCACTTCCTTACAAAAGAGGAGCAGTAGATATTATCCACTGCCCCTTTATTGAAATACACCTATGAAATTATGTATTTTTATTCACCGTTAGCTGAGCCGGGTGTTGGTTGGAATTCATAACCATCGCCAAAGAATTCCCATGTATCAGTTCCATCCGGTAAACGACCTTCAGAAATATCGGTCTGCTGTGCACCAAATGTAAGAGAATCCAGTATTGTGGTTCCATCTGATTCCGTTAAACCAAGCTGTTCTCCATCTGCTGAAAGTTTGATGTTGACATGTAACACACCAAGCTCGGGTTCTTTATCTGCCCAAAGCAGAAGAAATCCACCTGGGGGAATTACAGTTGAGTCAGGATATGTATCCGGTATCTGCCATGCAGTGAGATCTTCAAGATCATCAGTAATATACATACCACTAACATTGCCAAGAATATTTCCACCGTTATAGATCTCTATCCAATCACTGTAATTTCCGAACGGATCGGGAATAAACGTGTCATTATCAGCCATAAACTCGTTGAAGTAATAAATCGCTTTAGGCACATCACCGGAGCCATTTTGAGCTCCAGGTGTATACATCGTTGTATACCCAGCGCCAAAGTAATCCCAGGTATCTGCCCCATCAGGAAGTCGTCCCATAGAGATATCTGCTGTCTGTTCACCGTAGGTAAGTGAATCGAGTATGGTCGTCCCATCAGATTCGACCAGACCGATCTGCTCGCCATCACCCGATAGCTTGATATTGACATGCAATACACCCTGCTCGGGTTCTTTGTCTGCCCAAAGGAGAAGATATCCTCCAGGTGGGATTTCCGTTGAATCAGGCTGAGTATCCGGGATTTGCCAGGCAGTGAGATCTTCAAGATCATCAGTAATATACATACCGCCGATATTACCTGTCACGTTTCCAGCGTTGTAGATCTCTATCCAATCGTCATGACTGCCATGCTCATCGACAGGACCGTAATCATTGCTTGCCATGAATTCATTGATGTAATAGATCGGTTGTGGAGTGTCGCCTGAACCGTTTGCTTCACCGGGAGTGTACATGGATCCGTATCCTTCGCCATAATGCTCCCACGCTTGTGTGCCATCAGGATAACGACCTTCTGAAATATCTGTTTCCTGAGCACCATAGGTAAGGGAATCCAGAACTGTTGTGCCGTCTGTGTCGGTAATTCCGATCTGTTCTCCGTCACCCGAAAGCTTGATATTCACATGAAGAACACCATGGGTTGGTTCTTTGTCTGCCCATAAAACGAGAAATCCGCCTGCAGGTATGGTTGTGGAATCGGATTTTGATTCGGGTATCTGCCAGGCAGTGAGATCTTCAAGATCATCAGTGATATACATTCCTCCGATATCTATAGCTTTGTCGGATGAATTATATATCTCTATCCAATCACCATGATTACCATATTCATCTACAGGACCAAAATCATTGCTGGCCATGAATTCGTTAATGTAAAGATCATAATCGTCATTGTCAGGACCAGTTGAATCCTTACTGCAACCAAAGATCAAACTCAGTGTTGCAATGAGGATGATGAGTAATTTCACATACTTCATTTTTTCTCCTTTCGTTACTTTCGATATTATTATTGATTCGTTGCTCCGGGTGTTGGAACGCTACAGCGATCCCAGTGATCGGTTCCATCTGGAAGACAACCATCTGTAAGATCACTCGGGACAACTGAAGTACTTCTTTGATTAATAATTGTTGTACCATCTGCTGCAACAAGGGCAAAATCTTCTTCATCACTCAGCTTGAAATCAAGATCAAGAGTGCCGGGATTATCTCCGCCGTCTGCTATTAATACAAGAAAGCCACCCGGCTGGATTGTTGTTGCTGCCGGATCATCATCACCGATCATGGACTGTGTGAGATCATCTAGATCATCAGTCATATACATGCCACCAACATCGATTGGAGCATTTGTACCATTATACAATTCGATCCAATCAGGATAATCATTATTCGGACCAGCCCATGCGGTATCATTGTGACTCATGAATTCGTTGATACAGAGTTGGTTAAGAGGTTGAGGTCCCGGATCTGGTCCAGGTCCGCCTTTTTCATCCAGACTACAACTCACTGCGCCAAACCTAAGAATAATGAGTATTGCTAAAATTCTTAAATATTTCATTATTACTCCTTCTTATTAAAAGTTTACTACGACCATACCCTGAATATAGTTGAAATCGTAGTTTCCATCGTAATCACCATCGGAATCTGCATTTTTAGAATTATCGACCATCGTGTAGTTCAGTTGGAATTTCAGGTTCGGATTCGCATACCAGTTCAAACCAAAGGTGTAATTATTAGCTTTACCCCCATAGATTTTAGCATCTTCGTCTGTCAAGTTTAGATAACTATAGCGCGCAGCAAGTTCCCATGCACCTGTTTTATTGCTCTTAGGAATAACCTGTCCGAATTCACCACTATCAAGCTCCCATGGGCGCTGTTCTCCAGTTATGATCCAGCTTATGAATGCATAACCGCCGCCGAAGTTCGCCTCTTTCTGATTATGAATGCGTGCAACCTTTGCAGTGATATATTCCGCCTGCAAACAGATATTTTTATATCTGAATGCGCCTTCCAACCCAAATTTCAAGGTATAATCGACATCTTTGATCGTGCCTGTATCAAGAAACTCAATGTCGCCGATTTTTGTTTCAGGTTCGGTTTTGAATTCTGCTTCCTTTGATTCATCATCCGGTTTTCTCATTGCTGAAGCAAATCCTGTATGAATTAATATGTCATCAAATTCCGGCGCAAGAACCAATCGTGCCGCAACACCATTTCCTGTTTCATCGACTTCTTTTTCGTAATCACTTTCGAATTCAATTTCACAACCCTGGCCAAAAAGGTCTCCTCTAAAATTTGCATTGAGAACTCCGAATTTCTTCCAATAAGAATATTCAAGTCCTAATCTGCGATCTGTTTCAAAAGCAGACATTGCATATGCGCGTTCACAGAAAGTGAGGAATCTCGAAGAGGTGAGTTCATTTAAACCTAATGCCATTTTAAAATTACCAAATTTGATATGACTGTTTTGAAATCCCGAAAAACGTATAAACATATCTTCTACTTCGAGGTATTCTTTGGATACATTGATATCCCATTCTGCATGCCAGACATCCCAGAATTTTACCTTCAGCGCAAAACGTGCTTTACGAATATTTGTTTGGTTACTCAGGATGTGTTCGGTGTCATTAAAGAAATAGGCACCATTAAAATAGATACGAGCATCCATTCTTGTTGCAAATTTACCATCATCTGATTTCCAGTATAGGATTCCATCATCCCATTCTGTATAACCGTCACTGGTTTCTGCGACAAGCAATGTTGCTCCCATCACAATCATTATGAGTAAGATTAACGTTTTTTTCATCATTCTCCTTTCATGAAATTTTTTCTGATGAATTGATTTTTGTTTTTTTATGTCGAATAAAAGGAATTACAAAACTTATTGCTGCAATAAAAAGAAGTATCAAGCTGGCTGGTCTCGTAAAGAATATATCATAACCGCCCATCATAACAGCTCTTCTGAAATTGGTTTCTGCAATATTTCCAAGCACGAGTCCCAGAATGATCGGAGCGACAGGGTAATTATTTCGCTTAAGTATCCATCCAAATACACCAAAAGCAAAGCATGAGATGACATCAAAGAATGAGTAGCGAACAGCGAAACTACCTACGACGGAGATAGCAAAGATCATCGGGAAAAGAATATTTTTGGGAATTGCGGTGACTTTTATCCATAATTTACTGCCGAACAATCCGAATACAAGAAGCACCACGTTTGCAATCAGCAAGCTTGCAAAAAGTCCATATACAATTTCCGGATTATTCACAAACAAGCGGGGACCGGGAACGAGGTCGTGTATCATGAGTGCGCCGATAAGCACCGCTGTGGTAGCGCTTCCCGGGATACCGAGTGTCAGAAGAGGAACAAGTGCACCCCCCACAGAACTGCTGTTTGCGCTTTCTGCAGCCGACACTCCTTCAGGTGCTCCTTTTCCAAAAGTCTCGGGATGCTTACTAATTCTTTTTGTGACGTCATAAGAAATAAACGATGCGATGGTTGCTCCTGCTCCGGGAAATATTCCTATTATTGTACCCAGTATTGAGGAGCGTAAAATAGTAAACCTTAGTTTCCAATAATCCCTGATCGAGGGCCACTGTGATTTGATCGAACTCGCTGCCTTGATCTTGAAATCGCCTTTCTCAAGCTGAAAAAATATTTCACTCAGCGCGAACAAACCGATCAGCACAGGAATAAGCGCAAAGCCATCATAGAGTTCCGGAGATCCAAAAGTAAACCTGCTCACGCCCGATATAGGATCTATTCCGATCATATTCAGAAGCAAGCCGAACATTGCTGCAATAAATGCCTTTACCCAGTTTTTTCCTCCAAGTGATGCCACGGTCGTCAAACCGAAAATTGCCAGTGCAAAATATTCAGCTGGATGAAAGTTCAACGCGATTTTTGCGAGTGATGCAGAGAAAAATATTAACATGAGCGTACCGATGAATCCACCGATCGTTGAGGACACAAGAGAAACGCCCAATCCAATGCCTGCCTTACCTTGCTGAGTGAGAGGATACCCGTCAAAAGAGGTGACCACAGACGCTGGAGTGCCCGGAGCATTAATCGTTACCGCAGTTATAGATCCGCCATAATTTGCAGCGATATATATAGAAACCAGGAGTATGAGCGCATAGGTTGGTGACATTGTATACGTAAATGGAACGAGTAATGCCACTCCCATGGATGGGGATAATCCCGGCATCGCACCAGCCATTATCCCGAGGGCAACACCGACCATGATGAGTAAAAGAGGAGTAATACCCGCGATTGAACTAAAACCATTAAGTAAATTACTGATTATATCCATATACTTATACCTAAAATATTAATTCGATCAATTGGCCTGCAGGAAGCGGGACATAGAGTAACCGATAGAAAAGCAGGTAACTGATAAAAATCCAAATTGCCGAAATTAGCAACATTTTCCATATTTTCTTATACCCAAGGATATACATCCCCAGAAAGAGAAAGGCAAAGGTGCTGATAAAATATCCAAGAAATATAATTGCTATAAGATATACTGCCAGAAATGCTATAAAAAACAGGACTTGATTTACATTCCCTTTTTGCTTTTCAATATGGTCCTTGTTCCTGAGGGTTCTGATCAAGAGATATATATTCAATGGTATAAGGGCGAATATCCACAGTCTTGGAACAATTGAAGGCCCGACTTCTCCCACATCAGGAAAACTGAAAGAAATAATATAAAAAAGTATAGAGAGTGAAAGAAAGAAGTAGATAATTATTACCTGAGCTACTATCTCCTTCTTGTGTAAACGAATGAGCAAGAGAATCAATCCGATTAGCATCGCTGCCAATGCACATAATAGAATCAGAAGATTTGTGCCGCTGCTGAGTTTTGTTAAAAAATCCGATTCACCACTTTTCACAATATCTATTTTTTTTAGATAGTACTGAAAATCTCGTTCGTCATTTCTCACGACCTGTGTAAATTTATCTGATCCGTAATACACAACCTGTACACCGCCCTTTTCCCATATGTCACGCCAGCTTTGATCATGCGTAACCTTCTCAAAAAGATCCTTATACCATGCAAGAATCTCTTCAGGAACACCCTTTTTAATGGCAAAACCCCGCCACATAACTTCCGTTTCTAATCCCTCACCACCGAGTTCTGCAAAAGTTGGAACATTGGGGAACTGGGGTAATCGTTCAGAAGAACAGACAGCAGCGATCATCAGATCGTCGTTCCCGAGTATTTCTCTCGGATTTCCCACATAGGCAACGCCCTGTTTACCAAGAAGAGCTGCAACAGCTTTTCCACCACTGGAATAGGGCACCCATTTTTCATCGATACCATAGGTATCCCAGATCTTCATTGCAGTCACGTGATCCAGTCCACCAGTTGCTGGACCGAGCCATATCTGCTTTTCTTGAGATTTCTTTGCATTTTCAAGAATTGAATCCCACGTGTGTATTGTATTCTTTTTATTTGTTATGACACACTCCGGATCCATCATTAAAAGCGCAAGCCAATCCATTGCATCGATATAAGATTCACCCCCAGTTTCAACAAATTTGGATATATTAGATTTTGTGCAGGCATAGAGTGTATAACCGTCTGCAGGGAGCTTAAGCACTTTCTTCAACGCAACTATACCACCTGCCCCCGGCTTATTTTCCACCACAAAGGTCGCATCCGTATATCTCGATGCGACTTCAGCAAATTTCCTGCTTGTCACATCTATCAAACCGCCAGGTCCGGTGTACACGATTATCTTGATCGGTTTATCCGGAAAATCGGTTTTCCCTTTTGTGGATGATTGCGCTTCCAGAGAGAAAAAGAATAAAAGCATAAAGAAGAGAAAAACATACAAATATCTTTTCATACTTTAAACTCCAAATTATCCTATTAACATTATTATTATAAAACAGCCCGTCCGAAAACGTTCTGGACAAAGAATAAAAGTATGTAGGTGATCATTGCTGCACCAACTGGGGTTGTTATCCATCCAAGACTGATCTTTCCAAGCATCTTGAAATTTGTATTCTTTGGATTTTTTGCGATACTGATGCCGATAATTGCTCCTACGATGGATTGTGAGCTTGAAACGGGAACAAGAGGAAACGAGGGTAATCCATGAGAAACCAGGAAGGTCTTTAATGATTGCGATGCAAAGAGAAAAAGAACAATCGAACTTGAAAGCACAGCGACAAAAGCAGTAAGAGGAGAAAGTCTGAAAATGCTTTTCCCGACTGTCAGCATCACTCTTTTGGAATAGGTGAAGATACCTACCGAGATTGCAAGCCCTCCAAGAAAAAATAGTTGGTGAACGGAACTGAGTTTAATGAAGTTACCAATACTTATGTCATGGAATGGAGATGAATTTATAAAGATTCCCATGACATTTCCAATATTATTTGCACCAAGACTATACGCGCCGAATGCTCCCACGATGATTAGCCCCCATCGTGTCAGCGAATCGAGACGTACAAGATGAATACTTGAATTATCAATAATGAGCTTGATGATATGAAAAAAGATAAAGGCAAAAATAGCTGTAAGTATCGGAGAAAAGATCCATGCACCTAAGATTGTGCGTAACGCGTCCCAATTGACTGGACTGTTAGAAAAAAAATTCCACCCAATGATCGCTCCGACTACTGCTTGAGAAGTGGAAACCGGAAGTTTGACACGAGTCATCCAGAGCACGGTCAACGCAGCACCGAGGGCTACTGTAAAAGCGCCCGAAATTGCAGTGACTTCGCCAAGACTACCAAGTGTATGAGACGCACCTGCCCCACTCACAATGGCTCCGATAATGACAAAAATACTGCTGATAATCGCTGCGGTTTTAAAACGTATCATCCTTGTGCCGACTGCAGTACCAAAGATATTTGCTGCATCGTTAGCACCGAGCGACCAGCCCAAGAACAATCCGCTGGAAAGGAGGAAAAGAGTTCCTATCATTATACCGCTACATCCTTCGTTTTATTGCATACACCGCAAGACGCTCTGCAACGGATTCCGCAACGTCCGAAACCAACGCAACCTTCTCGGCAAAATATCTTATGTGTACTCTTCTGCTGAATTTTTGTATTTTATCTGTAGTGAAAGCCTTACGCTTCAAATTTTTCTCGACCTGATCTGCTTCGTGCTCATAAAAATGAACCTTGTTCACAAAATCATTAACCATCTTTATGTTGGTAAAAAATGCACGTGACCCTTGCACCACGCTATCAACTGCCTTGCCCGAAAGTTCAGATAATTCAATAAAATCCTGTGCCAATTCTTCAGGAATATCGGGCTGTTCGATGGAGAGTTGCTCAAGCACTTTCTCACATATATCGACGACTGTATCTATGGTCTCTAAAAGTCCGAGCACATCACCTCTCGATTCGGGAATAAGCATATTGTAATAAAGCTTTTGCTTTATATCCCGGCGTAGAGTATCTGCCTTGGTTTCCAGCTTGCATACTTTGTTATAGCATTGCTCAAAACGTTCCGGATTTTTCCTGATATATGCTTTAACACCTTCGACGAGAATCAATCCAGCTTTGCATACATCATCGAGAAATGCATCGATGTTCGTCTCCAGCACCTTGACTTTATTTGTAAATAATCCTTTCATCCTATCTCCCAAAAGTATATATTCCTTTGAATTTAAAATTTGAATCTGCGGTTTTTATTTTGTTTTCTTGCATTATTTTTTCCATCTTATTTTTTCTCAAAAGACAACAGCTCATGAAAGATTATACCATGACGTAATCCACGATCGCTGAGAATAAAACGATCCTTATTATTTAAGAGCAAAATATTCATTACGATTGTTGCTCCCGCAAGGATCACATCCGCTCTTTTGGGTTGGAGACCCACTATTTCTTTCCTTTGTTGGATGGTTTTTTCACGGAACATTTTGATTTGATGCTGCACGTCATCGAGTGTCAACTCCGATCCCTGGATTGTCTCTGCATCATATTTTTTCATTTCATGCTTAATGGCACCCATACTCGTTACTGTTCCGCCTATTCCCACGATCTGATCGACCTTTCGATCGGGAAAATTCTTTTCTAAAAATTCTGAGATCGTAGTATTAAGTTCTTCCCATTCTTCGACCGTTACCGGATCTGACTTAAGATATTCCTCAGTGGGCTGCACTGCACCGATGTTCAAACTGAACCGCTCTTTGATCATATCACCTTTGCCATAGATAAACTCTGTGCTCCCACCGCCGGTATCGAAAACAAGAATATCTTTATCGTTGATAGACAGCGTTGAAATGGTTGCAAAATATGAAAACCTCGCTTCGTCCTCACCACTAAGAACCTTGATTTTCAAACCCAGTTCCTCTTTCACTTTTGTGATAAATTCCTGAGCATTTTTCGCTGTCCGCAATCCCATCGTTCCTACTGTGATGACCTGATCGGATTTGTATTTTTTTGCGATTTCCAAAAATTCCTTGAGCGCTACTATGTTTCTTTGTATCGCTTCTTCAGATATTTTGCCTGTTTTATATAATCCTTCCCCCAAACGAGATATATTATTTATGTCTTCAAAAACCTTTATATGCTGGTTTTCGATACCTGCAACAAAGAATTTTATCGAGTTAGTTCCAATATCCAATATAGTATACGTTTTCATATTCCTCCATTCATTATTATACGTAGTTCATGCCGAACGTTCGCTTCATTTCCTTTATGTAGTTGATATTCTCAAATTGCGAGAGGTCGAGTTTTTTAACGGTTTGCTGAACTAATTCCGGATCAATATGTTCGACTCCAATAGTTTTTTTACGAATCTCGTCAAACTTTACTTCTGCGATCTCGACAAGACAGCCATCAATCAGATAACCGAATCGCTTCTTATACACATTGACCATTCGGAGATTGGGATTCGGTTTGATAAGTTTTTCGATGTACTGTCGGTAGGTATATTCGTCATTTTCACAAAATGGCATTTGGAGCCCGAATGCTTTGTAGACAAGTGCCAGCTCATTGATGTGAATAGGAAAACCGGCTTTCATGAGCACCGTCCACTGCTCAAGTTTCGTTTGTGAGTCGATCCTGAGAGGTGTCTTAATGTCCATTAACTCATCTCTGACTTTCGTATTGTCATTACTATTTTGGGATAATATATAAACTTCGGAGCTTTCTTTGACTCTTGTAACGTCATGCTGCCTGATAAACTTTTCAGCTTTTCCAAAATCTGTTTGGAAGCTTCTGAATTCCCACCTAGGAATTATCTTTTCCATTATCCATTCCTTTCGTTCCATTTATTTTTTCAATAATTTTTTGTGCATGATCTATTTTTTCAAAGTTCGAGGACCATTTATCATGAAGGATTTTAGAGCCGATTTCCAGAATTTCTTTAAGTTTTGGTTCACAAATAAAGTAATGAACATTTCGCCATTTCTGGTTTTTATCGACATATGAGCCCTCGTAGAGGATTTTTAATTGAGCAGAGAGTGTATTTTGTGGAATGCCGACTTTATCGGCAAGCTCGGTGACGGAGAGGGGTCCGCTTTCTATGAGGGCATAGATTATTTTTATCCTGCTTTCGTTGGAGAGGACGTTGAATAATTTTGAAAGTTTTCGTATTACAAAATCGCCAATTTCTTCTTTCATCTTATCATCCTATCATCTTTGGATATGACATATGTGATAACATAATTTTGGTTGTCAAATTTTTTTGATTTTTTTATTTTTAGTGTGTAATAAAAATTAATGTTACTTGAATATAAGTAATAATGTTAATTTGAGTGATATTTTATTTGAATAAAAAAAACCGCCACATGTGGCGGCACAAATATGGTGACCCTTAACCTCGAAGATTACATAGAGATATACAAAGAGCTTGTAGTCATGAATGAGATGTTGAGGGATATTCTATAAACTCAAAGAATTATCAATCTTATTTGAAAATACAGATTTACTTTTGATGTCTCGATCAATATTAACTGTTACATTTCAATCCAAATCCAAATGGGAAACGAGGATCATAATTCTCATCACCCACGTTCCAGTTTTCATCATCATATCGCGGCCAGGAAAAGCTAAGTTTGCCTTGCATTGGATGATCACCAAAGATCACATCTGCAATACCTTGACCTTCCGAACCAGGAAACCAGGCAACGACGAACGCCTGCGATTCTGCCAGCTCCTGTTCAACGATTAGCGGACGACCGCATATCATTACAGCAACAACCGGAATTCCTTTGCTTTTTATATTCTTGATAGTTTCTATATCTTCGGGATGAAGCTCATGCAGATACAAATGTGTTCCATAAGGTCCTTTTTTCACGATCGGAATATCTTCACCGGGAAGTGTTTCAGCAGATGTCGAACCTTTACTTATCTTTAATCCTTTACGCAAACCCTCAACTCGAACATCACCCAGCATTTCAGCATAAGGTACTTCACCAATAATAACAATCGCCACATCATGTTTAGCCGGATCAGCCTCTGAACCATCAATATTTAAAACCGTATTTGGAGCAATATCTCGAATACCTTCCCAGATCGAAGTTCCACCAATGATGGACGATCTATGGGAAATACCATTTTTAACTACTTTATCTCTTGGCTTCTGTTTATCGGAATCAGACATGATATAGGTTTTATCTTTGAATTCATCATTATCATCCACACCTTGCCAAGCTACAGTAAATCCACCACATTGATAACCACGGTTATGGGCATTCTTTCCAGCAACCAGAATTTTAGCATTTTTATCCAGAGGTAAAATATCATCTTCATTTTTAAGCATTACAAGTGATTTTCTTACAGCTTCTCTGGCAACTTCACGATGTTCTTGAGAGCCGAAACAGTAAGTATCTTTCGATAATTTTCTTTCGGCAGGTCTTGGTTTCTCGAACAAGCCAAACTCAAACTTAACTCGCAGAATGCGTCGAACAGCATCGTCCAATCTTTCCATGGTAATGCGACCGTTTTCTATATTAGTTTTTACATGCTGAATGAATTCTTTCCATTTACCAGTGATCATGAACATATCGATTCCAGCATTCAAAGACTGAACTGCGCACTCTTCATAGCTATCATTTATATAATCAATTCCGTCCCAATCAGAGATCACAAAGCCATTAAATCTCAGTTCATTTTTCAAAAGATCAGTCAGCAGAAATTTATGAGCATGACATTTTTCACCGTACCAGCTGCTAAGAGAAACCATAACTGTAAGAACTCCGGCATCGATAGCTGCTTTGTATGGTGGCACATGTAGTTTTCGCAGTTCTTCTTCACTTATACACATATCACCTTGATCAATTCCATGCAATGTAGCGCCATCACCGATAAAATGTTTTGCGCAGGCGATCACGTTTTCTTCACTATAATTTCCCTGCAGACCCATCACAAATCTCGGAGCATATTCACTAACAATTTTGGGATCTTCTGAATAACTTTCATATGTCCTGCCCCAATGATCATTACGGGCTACAGCTAATGTCGGTGCAAAAGTCCATTCCACGCCGGTAGCTGCAATTTCTTTTGCGGTAACAGCTGCAATTCGTTCCAGCAGGTCGGGATCGTGAGCTGCTCCCAAACCAATATTATGTGGAAAAACAACTGCTCCTTTCACGTTTGTGTTTCCATGGATCGCATCCACACCGTATATAATTGGAATCGCCAGATGATCTTTGTCTTCTTCCATGGAAGCTTCCCAATAGGCATCATTCATTTTTATCCAATCCTCTGGTTTGTTATCACCAGGAACTGATCCACCACCACTGAGAACAGAGCCAATATGATATTTTTTTACTTCTTCTGGAGTGATAAATTGCCTTTCGGGTTGCACGATCTGGCCAACTTTTTGATCAAGAGTCATCTTTGCTAACAACTCAGAAATTCTATCTTCAGTTTTTTTCATTATACGTTCTCCAATTTCATTCTAAATTTATAAAAATCCTCTTAATATTTCTATTTCGAATTTCTTCGGCACAATCGCCTATTATTTTATTATCTTTGATTACCTTAATATTTCCTTCTGTATCAGTTAATTTCCAAGATTCAGTAACAACAGCATTGACACCAAAAGTATCTTTTCTGCTTGGATTGTGATACGTAACCAAAATTTCTCCCAAGAACATGAAGCTGAAAGTGTTTTCCGCAAATTCAATATCTTGGCACCTGCCCTCAATCATTAATTTTCGATAATTCGTTTTTTTTGTAAATATCCAGCCAGGAAGCACAGGTTTCAGACAAATCTGAAGCTCATTGTTATCATTAACTTCAAAAGGGTTCTGTCCAATAGTCATGAACGATAAGATGTTAATAAATTCTGCAGTTGCTCCACTTAATCGAGCTACAAATCCATTACCGTGAATTGATGGATCTGGATTAGCGCTGCTTACGATAAATGAAGAATTTTCCAGAATGCTTCTTCCATATACTTCAGGATTCATAAAAGGAACAAACACATTCTTGAAATCATCGTAAAATTTTTTATAATGACCATTCCGCAATAATTCCAGCATATATTTGTATTCCATATGCAACCAGATCGATTCATTTTCAAACCAACCAGGAGAAAATGTTCTGGCTCGTCCGATCTCGAGCGGTTGTTCAGCCAGCGACTCATTAACTTTATACATCTTTAGCTTAGGGTCGAAAAGTCCGCTTTTTCTAATATTGGTTGCAAATGCTCTCGCATGTTCTTTATCCGAATTACCTCGCAAATAATGAACAGGTCCTTCAAGGAAAAGCGGCAAGGGCTTCTGTCGGAATTTCTTAACACGAAAACAGAGAAATCCTCTAGAATTACGTTTGACCATTTTAGTTCCATTTGGGTCATTTAGGGTGATCTCTTCATATTCTACTGGCTCATTCACAAAATATGTTGAGATCACATTGTTTTTCTCATTCCAACCTTTTGCGATTCCTTCTTCCAACGTTTGAAGTGCATCTTGAAGAAAGGAAATGATTTCGATTTTGGATAATTTTGTTTCCTTACCACTAATCCCGAATCTCGTTTTTGCCCGATATTTTTCTTTGAGAGAAGTTGCCTTATCCCAGAATTCAAAAGAAGGTACATTTGATCTCGATATTTCATGCAGCTCTGTCATGAATGATTTCATCTCTTCGAAAACCAGCCAATTCTGACCATCTGTATCAATCTCATCCAGCACCTTCAGCAAAAATAGAATATGACGTTTTACTTCCAGAGTTTCATTGATGCTGGATCCCATTAAACCGGGCAAGCCATTGAGTGCATCATACCAATTGGGCTTATCGGCCTCCATTTCCACCCCCACACCTTCTGCATCAAGAGAAGCGAGTTTGTTCACGATCAAAGAAAGCAGTTTATTGAAAAGATTTGTAGTGTATACTTCGCCATTTCCAAATTTTGTGCGGACTTTGTTCGGATCATGTGTGCGCTGTTTGATCAACTGTTCTTTTTTCTCGTCGAAAACAACTGAATTCAACTGCATAGGTTTCCCATCCCAGATAACGTATTTGTCATCCCGTGCCTGTACACAATGCGGATTATCATAAAATGAGAAATCCTGTTTTTCGAATAAAATAAACCTTTTTCTATCAGGATAAATCGTCAGATAATTTTCCAACAGATCAAGATTATAAGTCCAGTGGTCTGTCCAGAAACCTTCACCATATCTGGTATCATAGTACTTCTTACAAAGGCCTAGCAGATCACCAAGAAAAATCTCAACCTCGCCCTTTATGATAATTGCTTTTTCTTTCAGGAATATCAGCAATTCTCCTGGAGTGAAAGGTTTCTGCAGAAACTGGCTAACAATTTCAACTTGTATTTGATCAATGTATTCAAGAAGGATGTTTTCCAACTTTTCCTGATTTAAAATCGTAAAACGGATTTCTTTAATCACTAAAGGATTAAAGCCATCCAATTGGATCAAATTGTAGAAATGTTCTACATTTCCTTCCCGCACATCCGGATTAAATAAAAGATCACATCGGCGATTTTGATTCACATCCCGAAAGTTGCCATTTCCCTGAGAAAAGGGAGTTGAATTGAGTCGGAAATCATTATAATCCCGCTCCAGATCTCCATGCTTGCGCGAATAGAGGTGTAAGGTTGTTGACTTCTCCCTACCTTTGACCGTATAGGGAAAACCACCTCTCAGTGTATTATCCAGAAAATTCTGTCTAACATAATGATCTAGCATCGATTCAGCACTACAGATGAAATTATTCTGGGTTAAAGCTATAATAAGGTCTTTATCTTCCACTTCTTTCTGCTCGATGTAAGTTTTTTTTGTGAGAGCTGGGATCATCTTGTTCAGTTCCTGCACAGAACTAGTATATCCGATTATGGATGTGTATGTAGAAGTCTTTCCAGCAGCAATTTCTTGTTCGAAAATTCCCATCGCACATGGCAGTCTATTTTCAAAAATCTGACCTTTTATAAGCTCATTTAAATCTGAGTTTAAGAAATTTGCAGGATAATTATAGTCGCCACGAATTCCGAAAATCTTTACCGGATCGACAATTGGAGTGACTAGATGTGAATCCTCAATGAATCCAAGATAGAAATTTCCTTTTTTGATTTTCACTACATCAGGACGATCGGCAGTTTTCACTTTTCCTTTAAAGAACGGAACATTATTTTCATAATTAACAACTTCAACAAAAGCTTCAAACAAGCGCCGCATGAACTTCAGTCCGTTATTATCTATGCCATAGGGAATGATCAATGGTAGTCCATCCAGAACTTCCAAAGTAATAGAACGGTCATTTAGATTTTCGATATGAAGCCTGCGAATGAGACCTGCATAACTTTCTTGGGGAACATTAAAATATTCAACTGTAAATTTGAGTCCAAGGGTGAAATTAATCTCTTCAAGTTTCAGCTGAGAGGTTGAAATGATCATTTTCTGTGTTCGTTCGAGAGCTTCATCACGAAGATTGTTCTGGAAAGGCTCATAAAAACTGATGGGGAAATTCTCATCCAGTTTGGTGAAAGTACGGAAACCCTGGCTGGAAACCAAGTTGTATGCCCAGTTCGCTGGCAGAAATTCCATAATGGGATGATGTTTGCCTTCAACCCCCATGCTGCAGATGCATTGTCCCCGATTGACGTAAAAAGTCCACATGGGGATGCCGTTTTTCCCAGCAACTCCTGGAAGGAAACTGGAAAACAATTTAGTTGAGTTGTAATCTTTGATTACAAACTCGCCTGATGGAGTTAAATAATATTTCTTTTGCTGATCAGTTCTCAAAACTTATCCTATCATTGAATTCGATTTATAAAGTAAAATCAGCCGGCACAAAAAATGCACCGGCTGAATAATAGACCTGTTATTTTACCAGGATCATTGATTTAGTATTGACTATTTTATCATTTACCTTGAGTTGATAGAAATAGGTACCTGAAGGAATATCTTGAGCATTCCAAGTTCTGGTGTAAGTATTCGGCAGGACATTATCATCTACAAGTTCTTCAACGAGTCTTCCTTTAACGTCATAAATCGTAAGTTCGACATGACTTGGCTGTGTTATTGAGAAGCTAAAAGTAGTAGTTGGATTGAATGGGTTAGGATAATTATTTACAAGAACAGATGCCGGAGAAACGGGATCATCAATACCGACTTCTTTGTAGAAATACCAATTATCAAACCACACTTCTGTGCTTGAACCATCACCACCATCAATCTTGAATTGATGTATATCAGTCAGATCTTCTCCCCCAGTTGAATAATAACTCAAAGGAATATCTACACTCACCCATTCTCCAGTTGTTATTGGCAACGAATAAGACACTTCGCCTGGGCTCTGATCAATTACGAAGAAATTCAAAGTTGTAGCATTCGTAGTCCAGAAGTCTACATGAAGATAATCATATTCAGAGACATCCTGAGGGACACCACCATCAACACTGCCAAGGTTCGTTCCTTGATAATTAAGCGCTTGATATCTTAATGTGTTATCACCACTTACTTGATAATTAACTGTTACAACAGTAGATTGTCCCCAATTCGGATTGAAGTTCGTATTTGCAAGATTAGTATAGGCATCACTGTAGATAGAAAATACATCGCCTGGATCATGGGTAGGTGTTGGTGCAGGATCGGTGGGTCCTGGTATAGTACCTTGCGTAAAGAAATACCAATTATCAAACCATACTTCTGTACTTGAACCATCACCACCATCAATCTTGAATTGATGTATATCAGTCAGATCTTCTCCCCCAGTCGAATAATAACTAAGAGGAATATCGACACCAATCCATTCGTTAGTGGCTATAGGTAAGGGATAAGCTACTTCACCAGCAGTCTGATCAATTATGAAGAAATTCAAAGCTGTGGCGTTTGCAGTCCAAAAGTCTACATGAAGATAATCATATTCAGACACGTCCTGAGGAACACCGCCATCAACACTACCAAGGTTCGTTCCTTGATAATTAAGTGCTTGATATCTTAAAGTGTTATCACCACTCACTTGATAATTTACTGTTACAATAGTAGATTGTCCCCAATTCGGATTGAAGTTCGTGTTTGCAAGATTGGTATAGGCATCACTGTAAATAGAAAATACATCTCCTGGATCATGAGTAGGTGTTGGTGCAGGGACGGTTGGACCTTCTGGGATAATTTGCTCAGAAAATGTAATATTATCGAAGTAACAAATATTATCCTGAGTTCTGCCTGCCAAATCAAAGTCCGGGAAAATTACTATCTGATCATATCCATCTGATACTTGGCTAGAGAAGTCAAATGTAAGCTCTTCCCATCCATCTACAATGGTATTCGCAACTTTAATTTCTCCCATCGACCAGCCATCAGGTTTCACCAATTTGATACCTACATCACTGATTACAGGTTTGTGGACCATAATTTTAATTGTACAGTTTGTTTGGTCCAGGGTAAACGTTCCGATATCAGAACCGTGTAATGTTTCGCATCCTGCCCAGGGCTGACCAGTTTGTAATGCAGTAAATTTTGCAACGGTTGCTGATGTATTTGGATCTGAGACATCGGGATTAGCTATGATCTCAACTGGTGGATTTGTATCATTCTCAAATACTGTCCATGTCCAGTCTGCTCCATATCCGCCTGGTTCAAAATCAATCGGTGCGTTTTGTGCAAACGCAATAGTGCTCATTGAGAGTAGGAACAAAGTAATAACAAACAACTTAATTGTTTTTTTCATTTTTTCTCCTTTTTTGGGGGGTTTGTTATATTTTCCTTTTAGTGAAATCTTCATTAGGTCTGAACCTAAGATAGATCTCAATTGTGAATTATTTTGATTTTCTAGTTCATCATTAGTATTCATTTTATCCTTTATAATTAAAATTTCATGTTGTCATTCAGATTTGATTCATATTGTAAGAAATTCTTAAATGATTCTTTCGGTGTACGATCTTCATAAAAAATTCCCCAATTCTTTTCGATCTCATTGGGACCAGAATTTTCACCACCACCTTTCCAGGGCTCATCAAAAACCTCAAAAAGAAAAGTAGTAATATGATTTTGTTCAATCCAATTATTGAGATCGATTAGAAATTTTTCCTGTGCAAGAATACTGACTTCACCTTTTATAAGTGAGCCTTGTTCACCATCTCCCTTTTTATAGGGATTGTATTGAGTTGCCCAGCCTATTTCACCTAAGATGATTTGTTGTTCGGGATGTTTACTCTGTACATCTTGATATATTGAACCCAACCATGGAATTGCATTATCCAATGTCTTCCCATTCCATAAAGGGTAAATATGAGTAACGATAAAATCAACATCATCTGCTACAATTTTACTCGCTGGTTTGTTCCAAAAATTGTAATCATCTGCAGTGGTAACAGGTTGAGTGATATTATTTCTAACAGCCCTGATATAGCGTATTAGATTTTCTGTATTCATCCTATGCCAAGACCAGAACACCTGAGTTTCATTACCCACATTAACCGCAATGATGATCTCCGGATATTTGTTGCTCAGATCAATTGCTCGTAGCACATTTCTAATGTTATTATCTCTGAAAGCTGGGTCTCTCGTTTCATTCTCAAGCCATACTCCCAACATAACTTTGATCGGGAGATTATTTCCTCTTATAACTCTTAGGACTCGTTCTGCATCATCGTCAGCATTATACACACGAATAAGATTCCAATACTTTTCTATGATTTTTAAATCTTCCAGAATTTCTTGTTCAGTTGGTCCTTTTGCTCCAGGAGCTTGTCCCAATCGATAAGGCCCATAAGAGACTGCCTGTCCGATCCATTTGTTATTTAAATACGGAGAAAATTCTCTTATTGAATCTGAATCTTTTTTCTTGAATTCTTCTGCTGATTCCAATTTTGTTCGAATTTTTTCAAGAGTTGTATTTGTTCTACATGATATCAACGATATTATTAAAGCAGTTATGAATAGGATGAGTAGAAGATGTTTTTTCATATTCGCTCTCTAAAGTTGAACTTGTATAGTTTGAACTGAATTAGCATCGATTGTGATCTCAGCATATTCTTCATTAATTTGCAAATTGTACGTTATTGGATTTGAGGTCGTGTTGAGAAGTTGTACACTCAGTAAGTTGTTTTCATTTATTGTGGCACATGCATGAAGATCATCCTCACCAAGATCTGCTGTGAATTGCTTTGTCTTGACTGCCTTATCGCCAGGACGGATCGTTCTACTAAATTGAGCGAGTACATAAAAAATGGGGGTATAATAAATCTGTTGTTTTTCAGTATCGATCATTATTGGTGCACCGCAATAATTTCCCACATGGTTTGGTCCACCATATTTATCGAGCACGATATTCCAGTCTATCCAGCCAGTAACCCAGTTATCCAAGCTGACGATAATATTTCGTGCATATCTGTGAACTGGTACAAACATAGGGTGATCATCAGCTTTCACCCCCTCCCAGGTAACCGAGTAAGCCCAATCTGTTGCATTTTTATTCCACCAAAATTCATCATTGCCAAACCAATTCTGTTCTTTAAATCCATCAGGATCATTTACACCATTGGGAGAATCTTTACCGAGATCATCTATGCATCCTTCTGTATGAATGATCTTATATTGAGGGAATTTTTCATGCACTCTTTCAAAGACATCTTCGTACACTTTATAGGTACTTTCATACCAGTGGACTGCAGCTCCATAAATGAAGGGAGTTGTTTCAGGATCGGCAAAGATCACATCCGTCCAATGCTGCAAGCCATCACGATTTTGGTCATAGATTAGAAGCTTTAGATCGGCATAGGCGCTTTGCTTCAGCTTCGGTCCCAGAAAATTCTTGATGAAATCGTTTTGCGATTCCGGTGAGAAATTCATGCTTTCCCACTGACCGTTATTGCCATGCGGTTCATTCACCGGCGTGATACCCCAGATATTGACGCCTTCTTTCTGGTAGGCATCCAGATATTTCACAAGATAATCGGCATAAGTAGAAACATATTCTTCTTTCAGCGAACCGCCGGTACCCTGCCAGTTATTCTGCGGCGAGCCTGGAATATACCACTCTTCGATATCTTTCATCCAAGCGGGAGCAGTCCAGGCGGAAGAAATTATTCTCAGTTCATTATCTTTCTGATTGTTTTTAATCGCGAGAGCTTCTTTGATCATCGGTAGAAGATCATAATTTTCAGCCTGAATGCCAGGATATTTCTTTTGATCGAATCCTTTAGAATCTTCCTCGATGCAGAAGTATTCTAAATCTTCATCATCTTTTACATCATCGTAGGAATATTTACCCTCGACACAAAAATCACAGGCACCAATATGGGTGCGAGAGAGAGAAAAGTTTGCTCCGGATTCGCTGTAAATCTGCTTCATCACTTCCCGTCGTTTTGCTTCATCCAGGTGTGCCAGAACAAAAGCCGATGATTCCGTAAAAGAACTGCCGATGCCTTCGATAGTTTGTTTTAAGCTGTCAGGAAAGATTTGTATTACATTTCCGGTTGCTTTCCCAGCTTGAAAACAGACTTTTTTTTGTTCTGCCAGTTTTTCTCCGGCGGCTGATGTAAGCATAATTTCGTAAGTGGAGTAAAGCTTTTTACTACTATTTACTCCACAACCGAAAAGTAATATTAAAAGAATACTGAAAACTAATGTTTTAAATATATTCTTTTGCATCTAACTATATCCTAAGATTTCTGTAAATTGAGTTCTTCAACTTCAGTTTTCTGAGCGTGACGTTTTTCCAGTTCAGCTCGGTTCTCATTTGCACGTTCTTCGGTTAAATCATAATTACGCATCAGCAAAATGGCTGCCAACGTACCCATTATTGGCAAACCTGAATAAAAGATTCTCAATCCTGTTATGGCACTCTCAGATTGTGTAGCAGCACTGGCATCAAAACCTACTACTGTCATAATAACACCACTCAACAATCCTGCGATGGCAAAGCCAAACTTGACCATCCACCAATAAATAGCACCAAATACACCCTCTCGGCGTTTTCCTGAATTTAACTCATCCAAGTCCATAACATCAGATGTCATTGACATCATCAGGGTAAATAAACTTCCAATTCCAAAGGAAAAGAAAGGTAGCGCAAAGATAAACATGTAGGGTTTTCCTGGAACAAAAAGAAACCACAACAAGATATATCCGAAGATCGAGATGCTTTGCGAAATGATGAATGCTCTCTTTTTACCCAATTTCCTGGACATGCGAGCAACAGTGGGAATAACTAAAAACGTAGTTACTATTGAAGCCAGGCTACCAAAAAGTGTAGGCCAAACTCCAGCAGATCCTGCATTTCCATTAAATAAATAATAGACTATAATAAAGAAAGAAAACGCTGCAATAGTGTTAAATGCATTAAATATTAAAAATGTTGATATACACAATTTTACAAACTGAGGTATCTTAAACGCTTCCTTAAAGTTTGCAAAAATTTCTAATAAACTACCCTTGATTGATTTTAGATTAAGAGGAGAGTAGTGTTCATTCACTGTCGATCTGCTTTTCAGAAATATTGCTGGAACCATAGCAAACAACATGCAGATGATACCCACCCATATCGCAAGTTTCCTTGTAGCGATATCAGCTGATGGAAACAAATTCTTATTGTACATGATAACCCAAAACCAGGGAGCAATAACCCAGGCCCACTGCCCTATCCATTGGGCCACGGCCATAATGCTTGTACGTTCATGGTAATCACTGCTCATTTCATAGCCCATTGCAACATATGGCACACTAAAAATGGTTAGACCTAAATAGAAGACAAACGAAAAGAGAAGGAAATAGATAAAGTTGTAATTGACTCCATTCTCACGATACAACTGCCACATAAGTACAAAAGCAATACCTATGATGATTGCACCAATAAAGACATACTGTTTTCGTCTACCCCATTTTGATCTTGTGTTGTCCGAAATAAAACCCATGATGGGATCTGTAATCGAATCGAATATTCTAGGCAGGAAAAATAAAATACCCCACATCCAACCCGGGAAGCCTAGATCCTGGACCAAAACAACCATAAATATACCCAGGACTGCAGGAAACATCTGATTGGCAAACATGCCAAGTCCAAAAGCGACTTTCTGTCCGAATGGAACTAATTTACTGCTATTAGCTGATTCAACTCTTTCTCTTTTCATAAATTTATCCTTATTTATTATTTTTCTAAATGAATATCATCAAAATAGAGCGTGCTGAAAAGAAGATTATTTGCACTATCTTTTGGATTCCATAATCCCAGATATTTTATATTGGATAAGTCTGCAGAGGGGAAATCACTGAGTGGTATTTCGTATCGAGCCCAACCTCCGTTTATCTCTGGTGTGTAAGAATTAATATCTTTTTCAGTAAAACCAGCGGAATTGTCTTCTAATTTTACTCCTAAATGTACAAGATCAGGCATAGCTGATTTATCAATACTTAAGACCAGAGTTTCATAGGATGAAATGTCAGCACTTCCGAAGTCAAACGATATCCCACCATAGGTAGCTCCTCCAGTTTCGAAAATTACAGAAAGAACGTATGTCCCATCTACTGGTGTTACTGCAGTACTTTGCTCATCAGGCACTGCTGAATTACCACTCCAGTCAGCACTGTTGATTATTTGAGAATATGGAATCATTGGATCAGTATGAGATTCTGAGTAAATTCCTGCAGTTTCTGCACCAGATCCGTCTTCAATGTCAGCAGAATCAGTTCTTGTAATACCATTGTTGTCAACATACGTAACTGTAATTGTCCCACCTTCGGTTATCGCAATAGTATCGGTTTCATCGTTTGTGGGACCAAAATTTATGTTTGAAGAACCTTCACCCGCAGCATCAAGCTGAACATCTACTGAGATCGTTTCTGTACCATTATCAACATCAACACTTACGAGATTGTTTACTGCAAGCTCATCGACCACAGTAATACTGGCACCAGTATCTTCGATTACATAACCGTCGGAGTCAAAACTCACATTACTAAATGGTACTCCAGTTTTATCCCAAAAGATATCATCTACTGCAAATGCACATTGTGTTCCGTTTTGTTCTAAGATCATAAACTCATAATTTAACATTTCCAGATTAACACTACCTTTGATATCAACTACCGGTATTGCCGCCTGTCCCCATTCTCCATTTCGTATAAGGTTATAAGTTGTTTGATTTGCCGGGAATTCGACATAGTTTTCATGTCCTTGAGTGTCATTTATCCCGATCTTGAAGGTTACATTAGCGGGTATCTTGATCATGAATTTAATATAACCCAGTTCAAAATCAGACAAATCAACTGGCTGATATGATGCAATTCCTCCACCGAACCATCCCAATCCTGTGGTTTCCCAAGAGATAACATTATCTCCTTCAAATGGAGGGATAGTACCTGCTGTAAGAGTGCCTTCCCACACATATATCTCAGCATTTTCTCCTACTTGAATACCTGCGTCTACAGGAGTAAGATCAGTGAATATTCCAAATGTATCGATCTCGCCAGTTACGATAATTGCAGTATCATTTTTTACATTTCCCTGAGCATCTATATAGGTAACTGTGAGTGTATCTTCATCCTGGATCTCGATTGTGTCAGTTTCATCATCTGTTGGTCCAAAATTGAGAGTTCCTGTTCCATTACCGCTTCCGTTAAGGGTAATATTTATACTTATAGTGTCAGTTCCATTATCAACAGTGACAGAAATAAGGGAATCTGCACTAGCTTCATCAAGTACGGAAATAGTTGCATTTGTTGCATCTGTTTCATATGTATCAGCATCAAAGTGAACGTTGCTTAACGCAGTTCCACCACCATCCCAATAAATGTCATCCAGAGCAAATTCACATTGAGTACCGTTCTGCTCAAGTATAATAAATTCATATTTCAGCATTTCAAGATCAACTACACCTTTTATTTCTTCAACCGGGATCACAGCCTGTCCCCATTCGCCATCTCTTACAAGTCCGAATGTTGTTTGATTTGCCGGAAATTCGACATAATTTTCAACTCCCTGCAAATCATTAATCCCTATTTTGAAGCTCACATCCGCCGGTATTTTGATCATGAATTTGATACTTCCACCTTCGAAAATAGATAGATCGACGGGTTGATTGGAACTGATACCTCCGCCAAACCAACCTGCTCCAGTTGTCGCCCAGGATATAACATTATCACCTTCATAAGGGGGGATAGTTCCTGTAGTAAGTGTATTCTCCCACACATAAATTTCTGCATCTACTCCAATTTGCAAACCATCATCAACGGGAGTTTCGTCAGTAAATATGCCAAAGCTTTCGATTGGTTCTTCTGCTTTCTGATAAGCTCTAATCCAATCAACATACATATGCTGAGGCCATTGAGTTGATTCATCGGGTGCTCCACCCAAGTTACCGCCTACAGCAACATTTAATATTATAAAAAACTTTCGGAAAAACTCGTCCATTGTTCCTTGCTCGACCACTTTTACAAAATATGTGATACCATCAACCTTACCAATGATTCTTTGCTGATCCCATTCAACATCGAAGATATGATAATCATCTGATAATGAGACATTGAATTGTTTTGTAGTACCATAAGATGCGTTAGTCGAGTCCACATCATCCCACCAATGCAGAGTAAACATGGTAGTTTTGTCATTGTAGATAAATGGACTTATTTCCATGATATCTATTTCTCCACAATAGGGCCAGCCAACCACATCATAATCATTTCCTAGCATCCAGAATGCAGGCCACATCCCTTTTCCCGTAGGAGGTTTTATTCGTGCTTGAATTTTTCCATATTTCATAGAAAATTTATTTTTTGTATTAACACGAGCAGAAGTGATGGAGCTGTCTCGTTTACCAGGCTCAGGAAACAGTGTAGAATCCCATAAAGCAGTAATTACCATGTTTCCATTTTCCACTTTAATATTTTCTACATCGTCAGTATACAATTGCCATTCATCATTTCCCCACCCTTCATTACCATAGCCAAGATCGTAACTCCATTTACTCTCGTCAAGAGTGGTTGCCCTCTGATCGAACTCATCGGACCATACTAATTCATAGTCTGCTGGCGGTGTGGGATCTGGTATGGGTTCGGGATCGGTAACCCAATCACATCCAGTAAAAAGTATAACTAACGATACAGTAATCAAGACATAACATATTTTTCTCATTGCCAAACTCCCTATCGAATTATTTTATTAATTTCAAGATTTTAACAACCATCAATGCTATATAGCAATTTCTATTAATTATAAATTCTTTTGTCAAATTTTTTTAGAAAAACTTACAAATTGATCTTCAGCGTTCGCACACAAATAATCAACCGGTATCCAAAATCTATAGCCGTAATAGCACATTTATTAAAACCGTTTATTTATTGTTTACTTGACTAAATTATATTTGAATTTTTTTTTAGTGACCATATGATCTATAGCAATGAAAATTAATTCATTATTATTTCAGCCGTGAAATTCTCTTTTGCTATATTATAATAATGAATATACTATAGCTTAATATAGTAAGTAATAAATAAAAGGATTTTCATGATTTATATTAATAATACTCCTAAATATATTCATATAAAGAACCAGATCAAAGATAGAATACAAAATGGTATATATGCAGGTAAGCTTCCTGGCGAAAGAGTATTGGCAAAAGAACTCAATGTTTCATATATGACTGTTCGTAAAGCTGTTAATGAGTTAGTTGAAGAGGGTATTCTTCACAAACTCACAACAAAAGGAACATTTGTAAGTCATAGTAAAATGAGCCCTAAAGTAACTCATAGTATAGGTTTTTTCTTGGATAAGGGTATTAAGCAAGGAGTTTCTAGTCCTTATTATTCCCTTGTATTCAAAGCTCTTGAAGAAACAGTCAGGAAGATTGGCTACACGATATCCTTGTTCACAAATTTTGATGATCTCAATCCTTTAAAGAATCAGAAAAAGATAGATGGTGTCATTATCTGCTGCTTCCCACGACTTGAAGATGATATTCAAGAAATTAAAAAGTATTTTCCGGTTGTTTTACTGGATAACGTTGCAACAGATAAATCAATACCATCTGTAACCATAGACAATTATAACAGTTGTTATCAATCGACAGAATACCTGTTATCCATGGGGCATGACCAGATTGGTTTTATAACCGGGTTGATGGACTCAGACGTTTGCCGGGACAGACTTCTCGGCTATAAAAAAGCTATATCTGCCAACGGTACCCCAAGCAACAAAGCGTTGATCTACAAAGGAGATTACTCTTATGAATCAGGGGAAGCTGCAGGAAAATATTTTGTATCTTTATCCAATCATCCGACTGCTATAATATGCGCTAATGATTCAATGGCTATAGGCGCAATTAAAGCAATCCGTGAAAAAGGTCTGAATATTCCTGATGATATAAGCATTATCGGATTCGATGATATAGAAGTAGCTTCAAAAGTATTTCCAACCCTTACCACAAACGCCGCCCCAATAAAGACGATGGCAGAAAAAGCTGTTGGTATGCTCATCGATTCAATCAATGGTAAGGACCATGATTATGAGCATAAGATCCTTCCTGCACAATTAATCGCAAGAGATTCCTGTGCACCAAAAGGATAGAATAATCCGAGCATAGAGTCTCAACAAGATACAATTCAGATTTTCCTTCAAAGACTTAAAAATTTTTTCACTTTGCAATTTCTTGACAACTTTTTTATTATAATGTCCAGATTGCTATATAGCATTTAAAATAAAAAATAATGCATTCGCATATGGAGTGAAAAACTATGATTAAATTAATTAATGGAACGCAAGTTATGCGGTTGATTGGTTTTTTTCTGATAGTTGTTTTTCTATGTATTTATACTATCAGTTATGCATCAACACCAGACAAAGTTACAACGTATCATGATAATCTAGGGTGGAAGTTACGTGTCAATGGTCAAGACTTTTTCGTCAAAGGTGTCGTGTGGGGTTACACTCCAAAAGGAGAAAATTACGCGTATAATCTTTGGGCTAATACTGGCGAACAGATAATGAAAGTTCTTGATTATGAATGCACTTTGATGAAAAAGGCCGGAATTAACACCATTCGATCTTTCGGGCTTATTCCTCCAAAATGGATAACCTATATCTACGAAAAGCATGGCATCATGACTATTGTAAATCATTTGATGGGAAGATATGGATATAATATCGGAGGAGCATGGATTGAAAGAACCAATTATGCTGATAAACTCACTCGAGAAACCCTAAAGCGTGATATACTGGATCTTGTTAATCAGTATAAAGACACGCGAGGTGTACTCATGTTTGCCCTTGGTAACGAAAGTAACTATGGTCTGGAATGGTCGAGTTTTGAGATCGAAAATCTTCCTGTTGGCGAACAACACAGAGAAAAAGCAAAATCATTGTATAGTTTGTTCAATGAGATTATTCATGCAGGTAAGGAAATTGATTCTAACCACCCGTTTTCTATCGTTAATGGAGATATCCAGTATCTGGATCTTATTGTTGAATATTGTACAGATCTTGATATTCTGGGAGTGAATGCATATCGAGGTATCAGTTTTACAGATATGTGGGAAAGAGTTGATAGAGAGCTTGATCTTCCCGTCATGCTTACTGAATTTGGAAGTGATGCTTTTAACGTACTCACCAATCAAGAAGATCAAAAAGCACAAGCCGAAATAATCAAAGGAAACTGGCAGGAAATTTATAACAAAAGTTATGGAAAAGGTGAAGAGGGAAATGTTATTGGTGGATGTATTTTTGAGTGGCGTGATGAATGGTGGAAGTACCTGCAAGTTGAGAATCTATATGTGCAAGACAAACATGCATCATGGAGCAACGGTGGCTATTACTTTGACTTTGTAGAAGATCGAAATAACATGAACGAAGAATGGTACGGCATCTGCGCGTTAGGTGATCCTAATGATGATGGGGTGTATACTGCAAGACCAAGAGCAGCGTATAAGGTGCTTTCCGACATCTGGAGTATTGATCCATATCAAGTGGACAAAAAAACCATGAACGAACATATTGATAGCATCGATATGAGAATAATGTCTCTGTCTGGTGATGTGAGATTGTTGCAAGAAGAAAAAAAGATGAGTGATGCTATTCGTTTAAGCGGTGGTAGTCTCGAAGGAGATCTTATCTTCAACGGTAAATCTCGTGATATCGAAAATAATGGAAAGAATGGACTTGACTTCTCTGATGGTGAAATGCTGTTCCTGGATTTTGATTTCCAGCCCACTAATAAGATATGGGGAAATTTTACTTTAAATATTTTAGGAAATGTTGTTGAAAAGAAACTCGAGCAGTATTATGGAAAACGAGGTGAATATTATACCTCTGTTATTACTGAACTCAATGATGATGGTCTTGAAGTTAATACAACTAAAGAAATTAAAGATAATGAACGCATCGAAATCTATAGTTTTGATGCTAATTACAGTACAGAGAGTTTTGATCTTTCAATGTTCTATCACGTTCCACGATTCCATTGGAGCTATGAAGGTGATTTCTACGGGCTTATGTACGAAGCCACAGATATGGAAGGAATGGACATCTGGAATGCGAAAGCACCTTACGGATTCGAATTCATTGGAAAAAAATTCATGCCCGGACTTACTGTCGTTGCTGGTCCAGAAGTCTATTGGGGAGCAAATCCAAAAGCAATGATAAAATATGATTTTGGTAATAATAATTTCAAATATTCCTTTATCCATGCAGAAGATTTTGTACGAGCAAATGCATCATCTACTGCGACAGAAGCCACAAGCCGTGCGACCCGTCAGACCACGCTCTGTATGGAAACTGATATTATACCAAGAACCAAACTCGAAATTGGATATCTCTTTTCCGGCAGTGAAAGGTTAGATGAAAAATTCTACTACGTAGATGATGATACGACGATTTATGAAGAAAAGATTAAATTCGAAGATACGCAAGGAATCAAAACCAAGATTACCTATAATGCCTTTGGTGGAACTTTGATCGATGCCTCCTTCACATACGCCGGATTAGTTGCAAATGGGGGAAATCCCTTGAGAGAATTCAACACAACAATGCCTTATTCATCCCTTGGTAATAAAATTGTTTACGAGGGCGGTATTTTGCTGCCAGTGGGTAATTTCTGGCTTTTGCCCAGATTCATGTACAGACAAAATCTCATTGGTCCAAACCCAAGTATCGAACCATACACAGATGGTACTGATTTCTACCCGGGGCTTTCTCCACGCAACAGCGATAGTGATCCATTTGCAGTTCTGGACAATAGAGAAGCAACCTCTGGCGAATTCTTTCTGACCTATGATCCTACTCCGGCAAGTTATTTCTATGCGTGGGATAGTGACTACAGAGAGGATGCTGGTCTTGCATTTAGTATCGGTGGAAATTACACAAAGTATGAAACTGCAACAGACGCATATTTATTCTATTATCAGCAAGGAAAAACCAATGTGCCATTCCCAAATGGTCTTCCTGCAGAAAATTTATGGTTGGTAAAAGGACGATTCATTATGAATCCCAGTAGAACTCTCAAGATCATTGCTAATATTGAAGCAGGCAGACAGCAATCAACCGGAAATCCAGAAAGAATATCTCCAAAATATTTTTCATTTGATGGTAAGTTAATTATAAATAAAAAACATATTATTTCCGGTTATGCAAAGAAAAATGCCTGGGGACCTTATGACTGGTATCGACAGTTTAACATAACGTTCCCCTATCAATTCATGTTTGAGTACTCAGTATTGATCGACAATTTCCTGAGTGAAGAATTCTCAAGCAGATTAGGCTTTAAAACAATATTCAGAACGCTGGATGAAAACTCTCCAGGGAATGAAAATTCCGATGAAATGAATGATTATGAATTTCAAACCGGTGTGTATTTCAAGATTGATTTTTAGGATAACGTTATGAAATATAAAATTTTACAGGAGAAAACAATGAGAATAAAATCAATAGTAATGTTGTCGGGCGTTATAATACTATTAGTGCTTTTATCTGCCTGTGATCGAAAAAATGGCACAATTGTTGATATCATTGAACTTCCAACTGATTATCAACTTACATTATATGGTGCAGATGAAGGAATTTATCCAAACACCGATATCTTGAAAGATCCTGAAAATCCTTATGCAGATGCGAATGTATATATGGGGAATGTATGGGATCTCTATGATGAATGCCCATCTGCAAAATCTCAATTTTATTTATGGGCTACGATACTTGCAAAAAGCCCAACAGGTGAATATCAATACTTCTGTGCAATGTCACTACATGAATTGTATACTGTGGGTGGTAGTCAAAATGCAAGAGAGCAGGCTAAAAGAGCTTATAGGGCAGTATTGGATCATTTCTTCAACTCGGTCACCTGGTGGGAAGCAGACTGGCTCAATGATGAAACGTATTATCCCATCTTACTTAGAAATATGGTTGGTGAGGCTCTCTATGATCCTTCTGAAATGAACCTTTTGCCACTCTACAACGATCCAGCCCAGGCATTAGCAGCAATGGGCGAATGGGGATATTATTATAATACAGAATTGAA
>JGI10211J34971_10000326_pt1 | contig 38110 bp, 34 predicted proteins | sample Etolagsediment_FD_34971 | JGI IMG/M metagenome (IMG submission 34971)
TCGTATACCTGGCGAGGTCTTCCGATTCGTAAATTTTTGGTATCCAGCATCATTTCTCTCCAGTGGGAAATCCAACCGGGAAGTCTGCCCATGGCAAACATCACCGTGAACATATTCGTTGGAATGCCCATGGCTCGATAGATAATACCGGAGTAAAAATCGACGTTGGGATAGAGGTTACGACTGATGAAATAATCATCATTTCTAGCGATATCCTCAAGCTCCATGGCAATATCAAGAAGCGGGTCATCGACGTTCAGGGCTTTCAGGGTTTTGGCACAGGCGCGCTTGATGATGGTGGCTCGTGGGTCGAAAGTTTTGTAGACGCGATGGCCAAAACCGGTGAGGCGGAATGGGTCGTTGGGATCCTTGGCTTTTTTGATGTATTTCTCGAAATCATTATTATCACGATGGATCGCCATAAGCATTTCAACCACAGCCTGATTGGCTCCCCCGTGCAGGGGGCCCCACAATGCGCTGATACCGGCAGAGATAGAGGTATATAGATTTACTCCGGCACTGCCGACGAGGCGTACCGTTGATGTTGAACAGTTCTGCTCATGGTCCGCATGGAGTATGAGCAGTTTGTTGAGGGTGGCAACCACTTCCGGGTGAACCACATAGGGTTTTACCGGCTTGTCGAACATCATGTTCAGGAAGTTTCCGCAATAGGAGAGATCGTAGCGGGGATAAACCAGTGGGTGACCAACGGATTTCTTATAGGAAAATGCGGCAATGGTCCTGATTTTAGAAAGGATTCTTGCTGCAATCTCAGGAAGTTCTTCTTCGCTTTCACTGGTCATTTCAGGATAGTAATTCTGGAGCGTGTTGACCATGTTGGAAAGGATGGCCATCGGAGGTGCGTTGGGAGGAAAATGATCAAAAAAGTGAATCATGTCTTCGTGGATCAGGGCGTAACGAGATAGAAGTTCCCGGAAGTCATTCAGCTGTTTCTGAGTGGGAAGTTCTCCTATGAGTAGAAGGTAGGCCACTTCCACAAAGGAGCAGTTTTCAGCAAGAGTTTCTATCTCGTAGCCGCGGTAATTGAGAATACCTTTTTCACCGTCAAGAAAGGTAATCTGTGAGTTACAGGAACCTGTGTTCATGTAGCCGGAATCCAAGGTGATGTATCCGGTTGTGCCACGCAGTTTGCGGATGTCGATGGCTTTGTCGCCTTCGGTTCCGAGGACGATTGGGAATTCGTAGCTTTTACCGTCTATGGTCAATGTTGCATGTTTTTCTGACATCGTGTACCTATATTTTTATGCTCAAAGAGCGTATTACAGACTGGCGACTTTATGTCGCTTCTGGGAGATGGGGTGCAGGAGCAAGGGAAAAAATATCAGTGCCGTGAAAAACTGTGGCGTATTGCGTGCTGATAGTTTTCTGATCAAGCAGAAGTCTGTCAAATGATGGCAGAGGCTTTACTCCTGGCGACAATGTAACAGAAGTTTGTTATAAAATCAAGATTTGGGACAATGTCCATAATATCTCTCTACAGGAATTGCTTGAGAGAGAAAGGAAATATATGATGCAGACAGTACGGGGGGTTGTGAATCATCAGTTGTATGAGAGCCGGCTCAAGCAGTTTGAGGATGAGGTGGGGGTTTATCCGGTGAGTTGTGAGCGACTCGCAGCCGGACGTAGCGACCGGGAATGGCTTGACCAGGTGATAGCCGGAGGAAGCAGGATAGTACAGCTTCGTGATAAGGACAGTACGGACAGGGATCTTCTTGCAAAGGCACGTTATTTCAGAGAAAAAACTCGAGAAGCCGGCGTGTTGTTTTTCTTGAACGATAGGCTTGATATTGCACTCCTTTCCGATGCCGATGGCATGCATGTCGGACAGAAGGATTTGCCACCGTCGGAAATTCGAAAACTTGCCCCTGACATTCTAATCGGCTTCTCCTGTAATACTGAGGAACAGGTCAGGGTTCTGGGTGAGGAGGTGAAACGAGGAACAAGTGCTGTTTCTTATTATAATATCGGGCCTCTTTTTGAAACCGGAACAAAGGAGGGTTTGCATCATTTTTTGGGGGCCGATGGGATTGGTAAATTTTCCCGGCATTGTAGTCTACCCTTCACTGTTATGGGTGGGATAAAACTGAGTCACCTTGACGAGGTGCTCCGTGCCGGGGCAAGGCGAGTTGCAGTGGTGACGGCCCTCAGTGGCGCAGATGATATAGCTCTTGAGACAGCGCACTGGCAGCAGCGTGTTCTGTCCGGACGGAAAGAGAGTTGCTGATGTTAAATACAAAGAAAGCGAAAGAAGTACTCAGGAGATTGCAAGAAGAAGTTGAAATACTGATTCCCTACGCCGTTCCAGGTGAAGACCTGGAAGTGGCCCTTGAATTTCTGCGAACTTTTAAGGACGATCAGTTCGCCCTGGGCGTGATAAAAGATTTTTACAGCATACTTCCAGAGGCACGTGAAGAGGCTCTGGTTAAGATTTCGGTGGTTGAAGAAAAAGAACGGGTTTTTCTGTTGCTACTCAGTACTTCCAGGCATCATCACTTTTATTTAACTAATGATGAAGAAGGGGTTTTTCTCGGTGAATGGGAGCAGGGAATGCTTGATGAGCATGTTCTTGCTTTTTTTGAGTACCGTGATGCTGAGTCCTTTAGAGATGCAAACAGTTCCGTGGCCGCCTGCAGGGAGTACCGTCCTCTTGAGAGGATGAATGAAGAGATTTGTCCTTCCTGTGGAGTGAAGGCAGGGAAGCTTCATACCCTGGGGTGTCCGGTTGAGGTGTGTCCATGGTGCAGTGGGCAATTGAATTATTGTAATTGCCGTTTTGAGCAGCTGGGTGTGGAGGAGTTGAGCGACGAAAAGGAATTGATGGAACTTGCAGAGAAGCTGGAAAGAAAAGGCAGAGTTCCCTACGCAAAGGAGCAGCGTCCAGCGTTTATAGCAGAGCCAGAGACAAAGGAGGTTATTTTCAAATAACCTCCTTTGGCTTCTGTTGCTGAGTGTTACTGGCTCAGTATCTACCTATTTCTTACTGTCTATGTTTTGTAGATAATGAAAAAGGTCAGAATCAGCTGAGAGTATCAGGGAAGTGTTTTTACCAACAACGTTTGAGTAACTTTGCAGGGTCTTGTAGAAAGAGAAGAAGTCGGGATCCTGACTGTAAATGTCACCATAGATTTTGGTGGCACTGGCGTCAGCTTTACCTTTGATTTCCGATGATTCTCTGTTGGCTTCTGATAGAATGACTTTCAGTTCCCGTTCTACCTTACCGAGAATCTCAGCCTTCTTTCCTTCACCAGTGGATCTTCTTTCTGCTGCAATTCGCTTTCGCTCAGAGATCATCCGGTCGTATACTTTGAGGCGGACAGACTCGATATAATTGACACGTTTGAACATTACATCGAGCAGTTCAATGCCATATTGCGGCGTTACTTTTCCGGCGGCTTCAAGAATCTTGTTAGTGATACCATCTCTACCAATTTTTGGAGGTCCCTGGCTGTCCCTGGCATTTGTCATGGTGTCGAGCGACCAGTCCGAGCTGCGAATGATTTCAATGAGGTTGTTTTTGTTCACCATGTCACGGACGGTACCATCGATAATGTCGTCCAGCAGTGATTGAGCCCGGGCTTCCGTTTTTACTGCCTGCATGTACAGGAGGGCGTCGGTGATTCGCCATCGTGCCGTAACATCAAGATAAACATATGTTTTGTCATTGGTTGGGATCTGGTTGGGATCACCGTCCCAGATCTGAACCTTTTTGTCGAAATAATTCACTTCCTGAACAAAAGGCAGTTTGAGGTAAAATCCGGCCTCTGTTTTTGGCTTACCCACCGGGGCTCCGAACTGGGTAATCATGGCCTGCTGACCTTCTTCAACTATGTAAAATCCGTCATAGACCACGGCTATGCAGAGCAGTACCAGGCCGATAAGAAAAAATTGAGCTATCTGTTTCATGACTGGTTCCTCACTGTTTAGCTGGCGGGATGGACACAGCAGAGCTGCCCCCCCTGCTGAGATTTAAAAGAGGCAGTGGGGTCTGCTGGTCTTTATTCATTATGTAGACTGACTCGATGCTGGGCATAACTTCCTGCATTGTTTCAAGGTACATTCGTCTTTTTGTAACTTCCGGGGCATTTTTGTATTCCGTCAAAATAGAGAGGAAACGTTGAGATTCGCCCTTGGCGTTGTTGACTCTAGCTGCTGCATAACCGTGTGCTTCTTCGATAATTTGCAGAGCGTTGCCTCGTGCCCGGGGGATCTTCTGGTTGTAGATTTCCTCGGCCTCGTTTACGAGTCGTTTCATGTCCTGATCAGCCTCATTTACTTCATTGAAGGCTGGTTTTACCTGGTCTGGTGGATTGATATCCTGGAACTGCACCGTACCGATGGCTATACCTGCTTCAAGGCTCTGCAGCTGTTTCTGGAGATCCTGTTTTACTTCTGCGGCCAGGAGATCCCGGTTTGACAGGACATAGTCAAAATCCATGTTTCCGACGATTCTTCGAGTTGCACTTTCCGAGAGGTCACGCACAGCCTGACGAACGTCTTTTATCTGAAAGAGGTAGGCCTGTGGTTCTCTAACCCTGTACTGAACAATCCATGCTACATTGATTACATTCTTGTCCGCCGTAAGCATCAGTGATTCCATGTCGTAGCCTTTTCGTTCAAAGCTGGTTTTCTGCCCAGGGTAACGACTGCGAAATCCAAATTCTTCTTTTCGAATTTCTTCAACATCAACTTTATAGAGATGGTCAATGTAGGGGAATTTGAAATGCAGTCCTGATTGGTCGGTCCGATAGTATTTGCCCAGGCGGAGAATAACACCCACCTCTGAAGGGTTGATTTTGTAAAAGGATGAGTAGACACCCTGTAAAACCAGCACGATCAGAACGATGGCAAGGATTTTACCAATTGATGAAAAAGGATTTGGCGGACTACTTTTTATGGGAGCGCCGTCCCCGGATGGTTTCTTTGGGGAGTCAGAAAAGTAATCCTGAAGTTTTCTAATGAGTTGAGCCACCATCTCTTCAGGTGTTTGGGGCTTTTTTTTCTTTCCCCACGGTGGCTGTTGGTCCTGGTTGGGCATGAATTTTCTCCTAATTACAGGTTGGTTTCAGGTCGATGGTTAAATAATCTCTACTACGTTAATTACTCTTCAGGGGAGTGCAACGTTTTATTTTAACTGAGTTGGTCAGAGAGAAATTTACGGACTGGCGTCATAATGATTTGTTATTGATTATTTCCAGGCGCTGCTCCAGGCGATGAATATTGATGTTATGGAAAGAGTAAAAAGTATAGTCTGCAGGGGGATAGAGTGACGCAGTCTCAAAACTGCAGGCCTGCAGAGAAGCCATCCGAAGGCAAGGCCACAGCAGAGACCAAAAAAATGTGCGCCAAGATCCGTTCGCTCCCCAGAGCTGCCGATCATTGCGAGAAGAGCGGCCCCGGCCATAAATGGAAGAATTTGCAGGTACCTTTTGGTCGTTCTGTGGCTCCGGCTCATCATGGCAAGCATTCCAATGATTGCGAAGACGGCAGTGGAAAACCCAACAAAGAGATGGTTGCTGCCATGAAGTGCGACATTGATGTAGTTGGCGATTGTTGCAGTAAGTAGCATTGAGAATAATCCCAGACCATTTCCAGTAAGTTTACAGAAAAAATGAAAAAGAAATCCCCCAAACAGGCAGTTACCCAGAAGGTGGACTACGTCTGCGTGGAGAGTGAGTGCTGTGAGGAGTCTGAAGTATTGATGGTTCTCCATAATTGCTTCGGCATCTCCCGCGCCATATGTGAACCAGGGGGAGTTGCCGGACCAGGGGCCCGTAACCGTGTACAACAACATCAGGCTGCCAATGAGCAGCAGGGTTGGTGGTTGAAAGAGTGGAGTAAAGTCACCCGTGCCTGTAACAGGCTTTGACGGCCAGTTTCTGTTTTCGTCCAAGTATGCTTTTAGTTGTAAGTCTGCTTTGCCCGCATCTTCAGCATTTACACTTATGACCAGGATGTCTGGTTTTTCGGTGCACCGATGACTTATGCCGACAGCGGAAAGAGTCAGGGAGCAGAAAAGTGCCTCCTGTCTGTCGTCCGTTGCAAGAACCGGAGTTTCGTTCACCGTAGCAGGAGTCTCTTCCAAGGTGGACTCAGGATTGTTTTCGTCTGGATAGTGAAATGACATGATTCAAATAAATAGTCATTGTCTCTTTGTTTGGCAAATATATGGTTTGGGGTGCCGGTGAAACTGTTTCAATACTGGTGTTCCTGTAAGAAACAATAAGAAACGTCCACCTGTCGCAATGTTTCAATACGGTTCGCGCGCACGGCTGAGTGTTCCATTGTGAGAGGTGCGGGGTAACTAACTTATTGAAACTGTGCGGGCAAATACTTTTATGGCAAGTGGCACGTTTTGTGCTTGAAAGGTGTTTAAGAGTAAATGGAACGAGGCGATAGTCAATAAGAAGAGAATCTGTTGTGGAAAAGGAGCCGAAAATGTCATCAATTGCATTGTTTAATACAATTTTTGTCGAGGAAGGGAAAGTTAGGGAACAACTTGCAGCGGCAACTGACTTTCGCACTGTTCAGGATACTCATATTATAAGTGAAGTATCCCAAAAATACAGCATTGGCAAAGAGAAGGTTGAACGGGCCCTCTACGGTCCGCCTTCTGTTTTCAATACGTTTACCCTGGAACGCGAACGCATCACTGCCTATTTGAAAATTGTGATGGCGGATCATTTGAAAACATCAGGTGCTATCTATTCCGGTAACATTGCCCTCCTTGTTCCCTCTGCAGTGACTCATGTTCTGCGTGTTGGATTGTTTGATAAAATGAGTAGCCGTATTCAGCGGGCAATGGGTGAAGGTCTAACGGAAAAAAATGCTGTAAAGGTGATAAAGAAAAATGACACCAGTGCGACGGGTTGGGTGGATTTCCTGTATAAAAAGGAAGTAACCGACCATTCTTTGTATGACATCATTGTTCCCATGGGAGATAATCTTCCGGAGTCGGCGGTGAAGCTGATCCTTGAAAATTATAACAAACCAGCCATTCTGGAGCAGGACTCATCACGTCAGGCCGTTGAGGATATGAGAATTGGTGCCCAGGTCGAACTGGCTCTGGTTGATAAAGGTTACACAACGGAGGTGAGAAGTTTTTGTGGAGAAATAACTCTTCTTGTAAATAAGAGTGTTTCTAATTTTCAAAAACTTGCCAATACTCTCACTGAGATAGCTGAGGGTGTCTTTGGGGTCCAGGCTGTTAAGGTTCTTGCCGGCAAAGAGTATCATGTCTCGGTTTATCGGAATCAGGAGTTTACCCTGCCTCCTAAAGTATTGTTAGTGGACGATGAGCAGGAGTTTGTGCAAACACTTTCTGAACGGTTGAATACCCGTAATTACGGATCCTATCCTGTTTTTGACGGTGAGCAGGCGCTTGATCTTTTGATGAACGAACTTCCGGATGTTATGGTTCTTGATCTGAAGATGCCGGGGATTGGTGGTGTTGATGTTCTTCGTAAGACCAAAGAATTGAATCCTGATATCGAAATTATCATTCTTACCGGACATGGTTCAGAGGAAGACAGAAAAACATGTATGGAACTGGGGGCCTATGCCTATCTGAATAAACCAGTTGATATCTCGCAGTTGACTGAAATTATAGATAAGGCGCATGAAAAAGTTGCAGCATCCAAGATGGCGCATATTTAGCCCGCATTTCTCATGAGTTGAGATGACCACAGATGCGAGAAGCGAGCGAGTTACAAAATGTTCATGAGAAATGTGGGGTAGTGCCGCACAGATTGTATTCTCGGAGTCTGCGCTTACCTGTTTTTTTTTCACAAGAAAATAATCTGTGAAAGGTGTTTGTCCGTTCAACGAGGGTTTGAAAAACCAATCAATAATGGAGAATAGTATGGATCGTTTATTAGCAGCAAAGGTCTTGCTTGTCGATGATGAGGAAGAATTTATCGAGCTTATGTCTCAGCGTCTTGAAACCAGGGGGCTCAAGGTGGAAGCGGTATCGAGTGGGGAAGCAGCTGTGGCCACAGTGGCAGATCATAGTGTCGATGTCGCCGTTGTGGATCTGGCCATGCCGGGAATTGATGGCATTGAAACGCTGAAGAAAATCAAAGAAGAACGGCCGGATGTTGAGGTTATTATGCTTACCGGTCAGGCTACTGTGAAAAGTGGTATAGAGGCTATGAAGCATGGTGCCAGTGATTTCCTTGAAAAGCCAGTGGATCTGAATGTTCTGATGGAAAAAATATGGGCTGCCAAGAGAGAACGAATGCGTTCTCTTGACAAGAAATCTGCTGAAGAGATGAAGAATATTTTAAAGAGTAAGAGCTGGTAAAAAAAAAACTGCTTCACCTAAGAGGCATCCCCTTCCCCTAACTTGCTGAAATAGCGTATGTGGGTTTGCAATTCAACCCGGACGGGTTTGGTGTGTGTAGCAGTCACGGTAATTAATCAGGGGTCATTTGTATTAACAACATATTGGAAAGGAGGAGAATATTGTGAACAGCGAAACTTCGGCTGTAAGGGGTCTTGTCATTCCCCTGGATCGTTATCCGCACGTGAATGAAAATCAGACTCTGCGGGAAGCAATTCAGGCATTTATGGCCTTTCGTGGAGGCGATCAGGAGCGGCTGCGCTATGCGGAGCTTTTGGTGGTCAATGACCAGAATCAACTGGTAGGGAAACTATCCCTTATTGATATCCTGCATGGCCTGGTACCGCGCCTGGTGGATGCGGCCGGTAGCGCCAAGTTTGAAGGAAAGAATACAGAGTATCCTAATCTGTCCCTTCTTTATGAAGAAAAAACGTTTGCCGGATGCGGCAAAAACCAGGAAAAGCCTATTAAGCCTCTGTTGCATGCCATTAATTTTTCCCTTCCAGCGGATACTCACATCTTGAAAGCACTGGTTATGATGACTCATCGAAACGATTTCAACGTTCCGGTAACCGAGGATGGAAACGTTATCGGTGTACTGCGTCTAGAGGAGATCTTTAATGCGATGTGCAACACCTACTGTACCATCTGATCTGATGAAAAATTTTAAAAAGACAAGAGGATATACTAATGACTGCTGCAGAGTCTCAAGCTATGAGCCTTACTGAGGCCAAAGAGCCGTTCAATGTGAAAAGGCTCTTTTTTATGTTGCTGGGCATAGGATTGTTTTGCTTTGTTTACTATTGTCCCCCCTGGCCGGATGCCATAGATCCAATGGGAGAACATTTTGTCCTGAGTCAGCAGGCAAAGGGTGCCATTGGTGTCTTTTTGCTGGCTGCAACCTGGTGGGTTTTTGAAGTTGTTCCCATTGGCGTGACAAGTCTTACCATCGGTGTTCTCCAGGCCCTCTTTATGATTCGTGATCCCAAGGTCGCATTTAAGGATTTCATGGATCCTTCGGTTCTGTTTATCTTTGGTTCCATCGTGATCGGAATGGTCTTCACCAAGACAGGACTGACCAAGCGCATTGCCTATAAGATGCTTTCCATCGTTGGCGAAAAAACCAGTATGATCTATCTGGGCTGTTTTGTTATGACGGCAGCACTGACACATGTTATGGCACACACCGCTGTTGCTGCGACCATGTTTCCACTGCTTATGGCCATTCATGCCCTTTATTCCGATGAAGAGAATCCAACCAAGTTTGGTAAAGGACTTTTTATCGGTATGGCCTATGTTGCCGGTGCCGGCAGTATTGTTACCCTGCTCGGTGCTGCACGTGGCGCCGTAGCTCTAGGTTTTTATAAGGATATCATGAATATTGATATCAGCTTCTTCGAGTTGACCTGGTATATGTTCCCCATTGGCTGGATTATGACTTTTGCCCTCTGGGGATTTTTTATGGTCTTTTTTAAACCTGAACGGGCACGAATCCCGGGTTTGAAGGAGAAGGCCGGCAGAATGTATGTTGGGCTCGGAGGCTGGAGCAGGAAGGAAATTATCACTGCATCTATTGTTGTGCTGACCATTCTGATCATAGCCCTGAAAAATTTTATCCCGGCTCTTGCCGGATTGCATAAAACCGGCATCCTTCTTTGCTCCACTATTGGTTTCTTCCTGTTCAATATTCTTGACGTTGACGATCTTGAAGAAATTCCCTGGAATATTATCCTGCTCTTTGCCGGGGCCATGTCCATTGGTTTCTGTCTCTGGGAGACCGGAGCGGCTAAATGGATGGCTGTCAACTGGCTGGTACTCTTTCAGAACTCAGCTCCAATCGTCTTTATCCTTGGAATGGCTTTCTTTGTTATGATGATGACTAACTTCATCATGAATGTGGCCGCCATTGCCATCTCCCTGCCAGTTGCTCTGGTTATTGCCCCGTATCTCGGCGTGGGGGGTGAGGTTATCCTGTTCTCCGCCCTCGTCGTCGCCGGTATGCCCTTCCTGCTACTGGTTGGTGCTGCACCGAATGCCATTGCCTATAATTCCAAGCAGTTTACCACGGCTGAGTTCTTTCTGTGGGGGCTTCCTGCGAGCGCGATTCTTATGCTGGCTACCTGGCTGGCCGTTTCGGTTATCTGGCCCCTGATGGGAATGGAGGTCTATGTACCAAAAGTAATGTAACACCAGGGTCCCTCTAAAGCTGATTTGCATCTGTGTGTGGCAGTCTGCAAATTAAATGAATGAGGGGTTGTACCAAAAGAAATGTAATGATAGAGTTTCTTTTGAAGTGGCATGCAGGCTGTGTGTGGCAGCCTGCATGTCAATTTGTTCTGAAAGTTGATTTCGGCACTGCATTTCATATCGGTAAGGTGTGCAGTGCCGAAAACAATAGACAGGAGAGCTTGTTGTGATTATGCAGCCTGATATTTTTTTCGGGTATTATTTTTATTGGCTTGAGGAAGGAGGAAAGTGTTGTGATAAGAGGATTCTGCAAAATGTTTTTACAGCTTTTTGTGCTGTTTGGTCTGCCAGGCATGGCCATGGCAATGGGGGGTGGAGGAGAGCATATTGATCTTACCACCAGCTGGGTAGGCTATGCCTCCCTGCTTATCTTTGTGGTGGCCTACGGTTTTGTTATGGCGGAAGAGTACACTCATATGCGTAAGTCCAAGCCGGTTCTGCTTGCTGCCGGAATTATCTGGGGGCTTATTGGCTGGACTTATGCCAGCAATGGTTTTACCCATGCTGCCGAGATCGCAGTACGGCACAATATTCTTGAATATGCAGAACTCTTCCTCTTTCTGCTGGTTGCCATGACCTATATCAACGCTATGGAAGAACGGCAGGTCTTTGAAGCCCTGCGAGTGAGGCTGGTTTGTGCCGGGTTTTCCCTGCGCAAGATCTTCTGGCTCACCGGTGTTCTCGCTTTTTTCATCTCGCCGGTGGCGGACAATCTTACCACTGCCCTGCTCATGTGTGCCGTGGTTATGGCCATAGGCAAGGATAATGTGAAATTTGTCAGCCTTGCCTGTATTAATATCGTCGTTGCAGCCAATGCAGGTGGAGCCTTCAGCCCCTTTGGTGACATTACAACCCTTATGGTGTGGCAGAAAGGTATCGTCGATTTTGTAACATTCTTCAATCTCTTTATCCCTTCCGTCGTGAACTGGCTGGTTCCCGCTGTGATCATGAGTTTTGCAGTACCGAAGATTCAACCCGAAACCTGTGAAATTAATGTCCACCTGAAACGTGGCTCCTATTGGGTCATTGGGCTCTTTCTGCTGACGATCTGCACCGCCGTCAGTTTCCATAACTTCCTCCATCTTCCCCCTATGATGGGAATGATGACGGGACTTGCCTATCTGAAACTCTTCGGATTCTACCTGAAGAAAACCCACAAAACCAAGGGGCAGCAATACCGAAGAAGGCAAGGGGAAGAAGATGAACAGATTGGTGATATTGTGGCTTTTGATGTGTTCAGAAATATTGCCCGGGCCGAGTGGGACACCCTGATGTTTTTCTATGGGGTTATTCTCTGTGTCGGCGGCCTTGGCTTTATCGGGTATCTGGCCGTAACCTCTCAGGTGATGTATATCAGTTGGGGACCCACGGCTGCGAATGTTCTGGTAGGTTTTCTTTCAGCCATCGTCGATAACATCCCCGTAATGTTTGCTGTCCTTTCCATGCAGCCCGATATGTCCATGGGGCATTGGCTGCTGGTAACCCTCACCGCAGGAGTTGGCGGCAGTATGCTTTCCATTGGCTCAGCTGCAGGTGTTGCCCTTATGGGACAGGCTCGAGGAATGTACACCTTCGGCGGTCATCTGAAGTGGGCACCGGTAATTGCCCTAGGGTATTTTGCAAGTATCGCCACCCATTTCTTTGTAAACAGTCGTTTTTTCTGATAAGGCACTTCTGTGTAAAAAAAACTCCTCCTGCCCGGTCACCCGGATTCGTCTGAGTGATCGGGCAGTTCCCCTGAGGAGGGAAAAGAACATACGTAGATCTGATAGAAGTATCATACGTTTCGTATCGGAACAAAAGTGTAGTTTTCTGAAACCTGCCAATACCAGGTGTGACAAATGAAGATAGCGTCAGCACTCCAGAATGTCTCTGTCGTTGGTGAGTTACTGGATGGTATNCCNCATGGGATTGCTATTCTTGGGACGGATCTTTGTATTCTGAAAATGAATCGATTTCTGGAGGCCATGACCGGCTATTTTAGCGGTGAAGCCAAGGGCGTTTACGGCGAATTTATTCTCCGTACAAATCTTGGCAGCAAGAATCAAATATGTGCCGAGGTTTTGAAAAACGGTGAATCGCGTTCAGTTGATGGGAATATCATCAATAGGTGGCGAAAGAAAATACCCATCCATTTTACCCTTAGTCGTCTTCACGATGGAGAAGGGAAGCCTTCCGGGGTGCTTATTGTTCTAGAAGATAGCTCGGTAGTAAAGGTTGAAAAAATGAGCAATCAGGAGCAAAGCATCCGAACTCAAATTATCGGACACAGCTCACAGATGGAAAAGGTCTTTGAGTTAATGTCCGTTCTTGCCCGCACCGATGCCTCGGTCTTAATTACTGGGGAGACAGGAACCGGTAAAGACCTGATAGCTGAGGCCTTGCACAAATCCTCACAACGGGCGCGGCAACCTTTTATTAAGGTTAACTGTGGTGCCCTTCCCGAAGCACTGCTCGAATCTGAGCTCTTTGGTCATGTAAAAGGTGCGTTCACCGGGGCTGTTACTGAAACAGTCGGTATGTTTCGTCTTGCCCATAAGGGGACGATTTTCCTTACTGAAATTGGTGACCTGTCCCTTCCGCTGCAGGTAAAACTTCTCTCTGTGCTTGATGATCAGGAATTCTTTCCCGTGGGAGGGAGTAAAAAAGTAAAGGTTGATGTCCGTATCATTGCTGCTACACACCGTTCGCTCAGGGATGAGGTGCAGCAGGGACGTTTCAGGGAAGACCTTTTTTATCGCTTGAATGTACTGAACCTTCATACCCCGCCTCTTCGTGAACGTGATGGAGATATTCGGCTCCTTTTGGACCATTTTTTACGTCAGTTCAGCACCAAGCTTGGGCGGGATGTAACCGATTTCAGCCCTGAAGCAATCGATGTCCTGACCCGCTATGCCTATCCGGGCAATGTGCGTGAATTACGAAATATTGCCGAATATGCCGCCAATATCTGTCAGGGCAGGGTCGTTGAGCTTAAAGATCTGCCGCTCTATTTATTCCGGAAAGAAGCATCTCCTGTATCATCCTCTGCACCTTCCATCACGAACTCTGTGCCTCCCCCGAAAGAGGAACCAGTGGAAGTATCCGTGCCTGTGACGACAGTAAACAGCACAGCGGGTGGATGGACTGAGATGGAAAAAGAAATGATACTGGACGCCCTGCGTCGGAGTGGTGGCAACAGGTCGAAAGCTTCAGAAATATTGGGTTGGGGAAGGACGACGCTGTGGCGAAAACTCAAAAAATACAAAATGGTTTAGAGCAGGGGGCGTAGATATGAAGATGATGATTACCTCCAGAGGGGATTTTGTTTCCCCCCGCTTTGATTTAAGTTCTGAAGTCCTTATCGCCACCTGTTACGATCAACAGTTGATGGAAGAACCCCGTTCTTTAATCCTTGCCGAAGTGTCTGCTGAGATACTCTGTGAGCTTGCTCTGAAAGAAAATGTTGCCGTTGTCGTGTGCGGAGGGATTGAAGAGGAGCATTACCAGTTTTTAACCTGGAAAAAAATAGCCGTCATTGATTCTGTGATAGGACCGCATAGAGATGTGCTGAGATTGGTGATGGATAACAGGTTGAAACCAGGGATGATACTGCCGGGTGTTACATCAAGAGAGGTGGCTTCATGAAAATGCATGGACTTTGGCTGGAGAAGTTCCTTCCCTCACCATCAGAAGATCAAATTACCGGTAGCGGTATTACCCGTGGCTATAAGTATTTTTCCAGAGGGCTGAGTGTAATACTCCTGGTAATAGTTCTGGTACCATTGACATTGATTTCCTTTCTTGCTCATTATCAATATGAATCGCTGCTGCAGGAAGAGGAGATGGCACAACTTCTTCTCAATCTGGAAGGAGGAAAAAGTACCATTGAAGCCTTTGTTTCTGAACTGCAGTCCGTTGTGAAATTTGTTGCCCGTGATGATCGTTATGAAGAGCTTCTTGAACCGAGGGAGCTGGAGGCATTGTTTGTACGTCTCAAAAATGAATATCCGGGATTTGCAGATATTGAGATTATCGATACAGACGGTAAGCAACGGGCCTATTACGGTCCTTATACATTACCGAAGCACAACTACAGTGATCAAACCTGGTATAAAAAGGTTCTCACTCATGGAGTTCATATCAGTAATGTTTTTTCAGGTTTTCGACACGTTCCGCACTTTGTTGTAGCTGTGAGCAGGGAACATCCCCATAAAAAAGGGCACTGGGTATTGCGAGTGACCATTGACGGGAAGACCCTGCAAAAATTTATTGATACGATCAAGACCAACTACGCCGATGATATGTTTCTGGTTGACGTGGGATGTGTTGTCCAGACCCAGCCTCAAAAATATGGGAAAATTGGCGAAAAATGTATTTTAAAAATCGATGAAGATCTTGCAGCCAAACGGTTGGGTGCGATTAAGAAAGGACGGGAGAGTATCAGTCAGGAATCCATGGGTATGATGGTTGTTAAGAAAACCTTCGAAGGCCAGGAAATAACCCATGCGGTTGTTGACATTCTTAATACTCCCTGGAAGCTGGTTCTGGTTAAAGAACAGTACCTGTATGCGGAAACCTGGCTTCAGTTCAAGATAAAACTGATAACAATGTTTCTAACCTGTGTCATTGTCTCCGTCTTTGTCATTCTGGAGATCAGTACCGCCATCACCAACCACCTGCGCGAGTCTGATAAAAAACGGCAACAGCTCTACAGTGAAGCGGAACACAACAATAAACTGGCGTCCATCGGCAGATTGGCGGCAGGAGTTGCTCATGAAATCAACAACCCTCTTTCCATCATTAATCAGAAAACAGGTCTTGTTCAGGATTTAATGGAGTTAACAGGTGATTTTGAATACAAAGATGCCATGGAAGAGGCCCATGAAAGTATCCAGAAAAGTGTTAATCGCTGTAAAACAATCACGCACCGTCTCCTGGGTTTTGCCCGTCAGACCGATGTCCAGGTGGAAGAGATTGATATCAATGCTGTGCTGGGAGAAGTCGCCGATTTTCTGGCAAAAGAGGCCATGTACAACCAGATAAAGATTGGATATGAGCTGGGTGAGAATGTCGGAAAAATATTCAGTGATCGCGGGCCGCTGCAACAGGTTTTTCTTAATATAATCAATAATGCAATCGATGCCATTGGTAACAACGGGACAATCACCCTCAGCAGCAGACAAATAGACCCGAACACCATTCTGGTTGAAATTGTTGATGACGGGCCGGGGATGCCGGAAGAGGTACGAAAGCGCATCTTTGAGCCGTTTTTCACAACTAAAGAGACGGGAAAAGGGACTGGACTCGGACTTTCAATAACCTACGGTTTAGTGAAAAAACTTGGGGGAGATATTAAAGTGACAACAGAGATTGGCAAAGGAACGACCTTTGAAGTAACCTTACCGGTGCAACAGAGCAACTAGAAGATTTTAAAATTAAATTATCAGGTAATCATATGATTAAGTCAAAAGTATTAATAATTGATGACGAGATTGAGTTTGCCTCAACTCTTTGTCAACGCTTGAAACTTCGAGGGATGGCTGCAGTTGATGTGCACAGTGGTGCTGAAGGAATAGCATGTCTTCCAAAAATGAATCCTGGTATAGTCATCCTTGATCTGAAAATGCCTGATATGAATGGCGTCGATGTCTTAGAAAAGATTAAAGAATATGATCCGAGCATCGAAGTTATTATGCTCACCGGGCATGGTTCCTCTGGTTCGGGGGTGGAGGCCAAGGAAAAAGGTGCATTTGATTATGCTATGAAACCACTTGATATTAAGGATCTTTTGAATACAATTGAAGCTGCGGACAATAAGCGCAGCAAGGTATAGGGTTCTTGTGGATACAAACATAGAAGACCGTATTCGGCAGGATCAGATAGAGTCTTTTGGCAGGCTGATGGCGGGGTTTGCCCATGATATGAAGAACCACCTAGGTATTATACGGGAATCCAATGGCCTGATGGGTGATATTCTCGGAATGGGTGCTTTGGGTGAAGATGCAAGACTGGTGGAACGCCTGGAAAAATCAATCGCATCCATTGAGCGAAGGGTGGCCGTTTCAGCCAACATACTCCACCATCTCAGTGGACTCGCACATCGGCCGGATACTCCCTGCTCCTCATTCCAGGTTAATGACCTGATAGAAGAGGAGTATGCTTTTCTGGAACGTTTTTCCAGATTGAAACAGGTCGCTGTTGAATGGGAACTGGGGAAAGGACTCCCCGCGCTGTACAATGACCCGGCTCTCCTTCAGCATATTATCTACAGGATTTATTCCCAGTGCCTTGGAGTGATGGAAAGTGGTCATATCCTTACTCTCATCACGGCACAGGACGGAACAAACACCCTGATCGCTTTTCGTTTCCCTAGAACTTCCCGGGTCGAAGACAATACTTTTGGGAATGATATCTTACTGGCTGCAATTACAAAGATAGGTGGAAGTTTGGAGAGAGTTGAGAATAAGGATGATACAATAGACATAAGACTTGTTTTGTCTTCCCTGGTTGAAGAAGATACTGAATAACATCAAGTGGCAAAAAAAAACAGTTAATGGCACCCTGTTCATTTATAGAATGAGGGCTGTTTTTCTAGGGTAGATAATGATTTTTTATGCTATTTTCAAGAAGATAAAGGATGCCTGTATGGATCTGCTGCCCATCGTTCTGGTGATTGCTTTTTTTCAGACAGTAGTCATTCGGCAGCCCCTGCCGCAGATGGGGGAGGTCCTGTTCGGGACTCTTTTGATTGTGCTGGGTCTCAGTCTTTTTATTCAGGGCCTGGAGATGGGCCTGTTTCCCATCGGCGAGGCCATGGCTCAGGCACTGGCCAGAAAGGGAAGTCTTTTCTGGCTTCTCTCCTTTGCTTTTGCTCTCGGTTTCTCTACCACCGTTGCGGAACCAGCTCTTATCGCTGTAGCAGCTAAAGCTGCCGAGATTGCCGGTGATGGCGGACTTATTGATTCGAGTCCGGAATCGTTGCAACAGTATGCATTTGGTCTACGCATGTCCGTTGCCTTTTCCGTAGGGCTTGCGATTCTGATCGGAGTTATGCGTATCCTCCGTGGCTGGCCCATCCATTATTTGATTATTGGTGGTTATGTACTCGTTATGCTGATGACCATTATTGCTCCCAAGGAAATTATTGGCATAGCCTATGATGCGGGAGGGGTGACCACTTCAACTATAACTGTCCCCCTTGTTGCGGCTCTCGGCGTGGGGCTGGCCTCCACAATTCGTGGTCGAAGTCCTTTGACGGACGGCTTTGGTCTTATCGCCTTCGCCTCTCTCCTGCCTATGATATTTGTAATGGGCTATGGACTTCTGATTTTCAAATAATTGGCACAGACAATTCTATGGAATTTATAAAAGAGTTCAGTATAATTCTTCTTGCAACCTGCAGGGATGTCTTACCGATTGTTCTTCTTATTACTGTATTTCAGCTGGTTGTGCTCCGTCAAAAAATTCCCAATTTACCACGTCTTATTGTCGGTGGTGTCTATGTGATTCTTGGGCTGGCACTTTTTCTGGCTGGATTGGAAAAGGCCTTGTTCCCACTGGGGAAAATAATGGCGGCTCAACTTTCTGATCCTGTTTTTCTCTATGGTACAAATGAAGCAATAACTCATGTTGACTGGACTGCATACGGTTGGGTATATCTTTTTGCGGCAATGATCGGATTTGCGACAACCATCGCAGAACCCTCTCTTATTGCAGTGGCATACAAGGCAAATGAGGTGTCTGCTGGGACGATATCCACATGGGGGTTGCGTATTACCGTGGCCATTGGGGTGGCATTTGGAATAAGTCTTGGAACCTACAGGATAGTGACTGGTACGCCACTCTATTTATATATTCTTGTTGGTTATGTGGTTGTAATTATACAAACCATATTTGCACCTAAGACAATTGTCGCCCTGGCCTATGATTCCGGGGGCGTGACTACGTCCACGGTAACGGTGCCACTTGTTGCTGCGTTGGGCCTTGGGCTTGCTTCTACTGTTCCTGGGAGAAATCCGGCCCTTGACGGTTTTGGTCTTATTGCTTTTGCCAGCCTTTTCCCGATTATTGCAGTACTGGGGTATGCGCAATTGATGGAGTGGAAAACCAAACATACTATTAATGCTAACACTGGTGAACGGTAAGTCAGCCAGTATATGTACCTTCACCAAATTCTTTTTTCAAAACCAAAAAAAGAATTTGTAGGTTCTAACGGATAATAATGGAGATATATAATGCGCTTTAAACTCATTCTATCCTCGGTGAAGCCGGGTATCACGGATACAATTGTTGATGCGGCAAAAGCTGCGGGTGCAACAGGGGCTACTATTATTCCAGCCAGAGGTACCGGAATTCGTGAAGCCAAAACGTTCTTTGGTCTTTCCCTTGAAGCTCAGACAGACATTATTATGTTTCTCGTTGAAGAACACTGTGTCGATGGAATTCTTGGTGCGATAAAGGAATCCGGAAAATTTCATGAACCCGGTACAGGTATTGCTTTTGTCCTACCGGTCGAGCATGTGGTCGGTTTGGAAAGTCAGATGGAAAAGTTTAAAACCGAGGTTCGTGAAAGCTATTTTTGACAGATTTAAAATGTTGGCTATATATTTCTATTGCTGGAGGTGGGTCTGGTGTCTGAAGGAAAAAAAATAATACGAGCAGAAGATGTTCTGGAAAAGAAAGTTGTGTTTATCGATGGAATGGCTACATCGCGGGATGCTGCAGCAAAAATGCGATCTGAAAAATGCAGGTGTCTTCTCGTTGAAAAACGGCATCCCGATGATGCCTGGGGTATTGTTGTTGTCCAGGATTTTATAAAAGGGGTGCTGGTCGCTGGGCGTTCTCCTCAGGAAGTGCACATTTATGAAATTATGACGAAACCCGTGATAACCGTGCCTGCGGATATGGATATCCGTTATGTAGCCCGTCTGCTCTTTCATGCGGGCATTCGAAGGGCACCGGTGGAAAAAAATGGGGAAATGATTGGTGTGATTTCGCTTTCCTCATTGATTCTTGACAATGACCTTTTTTAATCGAAAACACTCAAAATGACTAAAAGAGATATACCGGTTCCGATCTGTACGATTTGTGGAGAGTCTGGAAATGGACAGCATGTCAAAGGAGAACCATTCTATCTGTGTAAGAACTGCGGCACCGAGATGAGATATCGGCCGGCTGGAGAACTGTTAAACTCTGGCAGTAAGAAAGCAATAGAAAATAACGGCTGGGCGGTGAGTTTTTCCGTTCGCAGCTCTGAACTTTATTCTGCACAGACAATGGTTGCGTTAGGGATCGCTCTGATAGTATTGGCTGTTTTCTTTGTGTGGTCGGGAAAACTCGAAAATGACGCTGCTCTCTGGAGTATCGGCTCGGGAGTTTTTCTGAGTATCATTGGGGGAAGAAAATCGATTAAGCAGAAGAAAAAAAGCCAGTTGATCCTCAGCCAATTTCCTTACTGGAAAAAAGAACGGCTGTAGGAGATTTTAAGGGGTTGTAAAAGGAACAGCATTGTGAAGTGTGTATTTTTAAACCTGTTCTTTTTTACATCACCATGAAGAAAGTCTTGACAAATCCCTTCAGGATAAGCATATTGCAAAGCGTTGCCGAAGTGGCGGAATTGGTAGACGCGCTAGGTTCAGGGTCTAGTGGGAGTATTCTCGTGGAAGTTCGAGTCTTCTCTTCGGCACCACCAATTAGAACAAGGAGTTATGGCTTATTGGCTGTAACTCCTTTTTTTGGTTTCAGGCACTGTTCAGGCAGGAGAGTAACATTCTCAGGCTCTAGTCCTGTGTTTTGCTCTCAGCTTTTCCTAATAAAGGAAAGAGAAATTCCATCTCCATCTTATATGGCACCTGTAATCCAAATATCCGACTGAACAATACAATGGCGAAATGAAGATATATAGAGAACTGAGTCAAATCAAAGAATCCTTTCCTCATGCATGTGTGACTATCGGTAACTTTGATGGTGTTCACCTGGGCCATCAACTTCTTTTTGGTGAAGTTGTCCAGAGGGCGTATCGCTGTAATGGGACAAGTGTGGCGGTGACATTCGACCCACATCCACTACAGGTTCTACGCCCCCAAGGAATAAAGCTGATTTCCACCTGTGAGCAGAAGACGGAGCTTATAGAACATGCGGGGATTGACGTTCTCGTTATAATACCGTTTTCCATGCAATTTGCAGCTATCACAGCCCATCATTTTGTCGATGATATCCTCAGAAAAATCATTGGAGTAAAAGAACTCGTTGTCGGATATGATTATGCTTTCGGGAAAGGCCGGGTAGGTAATATTGAATTTCTGAAAAAACAGGGCGCTGCAAAAGGATTTTCTGTAACCGTGGTGGATGCTCATTATGAACAGGATTTTCTGGTGAGTTCCACAAAGGTTCGGGAGTTGGTGGCTGATGGTAGAATGGCGGATGCCAGGACACTCCTTGGAAGGTATTATCAGATCAGGGGGGAGGTCCAACTGGGTCAGCAGCGTGGTGGAAAAGAAATAGGTTTTCCGACAGCAAATCTGAATATGGAGAAAGAGGATCTTATTCCTAAAATGGGTGTTTACGTCTGTCAGGTTATCTGTGGTGGCAGGTGTTATGGTGGTGTACTGAATATCGGAGTAAATCCTACTTTCGGGGAAAATCGTCTTGTTGCGGAGACACATATCTTTGATTTTAATCAGGATATTTATGGAAAGCCGATTAAGGTCAACCTGCTGCGTTTTTTGCGCAATGAGAAGAAATTTTCAGGGATAGAAGAGCTTTCAACTCAGATTGCAAAGGACGTGGTTCAGGCAAAAACGATATTAGCGGAGCAGCAGAAAGAACTGACTCTCTCCTGTGAGGAGCGTTTTAACAGGTAGCATGAATGCTTCAGCTGTAGTCCGGAATTTTCTTCTTGCAAGTCAGCGGATGGTGTCTATAGTGTAGTCGCTTTGGCTTTATGAAGAACAAACAAGTCTTATGTTTCCGGTACGGTTCACGCGACAATTTTACCTTGAAATGTAATGCTTTAAAACATACTGATTCAGAGGAATGTCATGTCAGAAGAGAATACTATTGAAAATTTGACCGAAGATCTACCAGCAGTCATCGCAGAGTTGGAAAAAAAATGTAAACAGAATCCAGACAATGTTGTTACTTTGCATCACCTTGGGCTTGTTTATTTAAAATCCGGGAGGATCGACGAGGCTATAGAGTGTCTTGAAAAGTGTCTTGTGATTGATGAACAGGCTAATCAGCCTATGATTAATCTGGGAGCTATTTATTTTGGCCAGGGCAACCTGGATAAGGCCCAGGAACTCAACGAAATGGCAATTAAGGTTCAGCCTGACACTTCAGCACAGGCTCACGCGAATCTTGGATTGATCTGGCAGCAGCGCAATGAGCTTGATAAGTCCATTGCCTCCTACGAGAAGGCCATTCAGTACGATCCCAAACTTGCAACCGTGTGGATGAATCTTACATCTGTGCTCACCATGAAAGGTGAAGATGATCGTGCGTTAAAGGCAGCCACTAAGGCAACCCAACTTGAGCCTGATTCAGCTCTTGCGCAGAATAATCTTGCTGTCGCGCTCTTTTTCAGTGGTGACTATCCCAAAGCAAAGGTTCACATGGAAAAAGCCATAGAATTAGGGTATTCCGTTGATCCCAATTTTATTGCAGGCCTGGAAGAGAAGTTAGCATAGTTATTATGAAAAAACAAAAACTTACCACTGCCCCCTGGTGTCCGTTTTGCGGTCAGAAAGTTGGTCGGGCAACCGATGCCATTGAACGGAAGATGCAGGAATTCCAGGTTGGTCGCTGTCAGTGTGGTGCTGTTTATACCTGTGATCCCACCGGTCACAATGTGGGCTCGGCAATGGTGGAGACTCTTGTTTTTGCCTGCAATGATAACTGGGATTTCGCATGGGATCTGATGCCCGAGGATGATTATCTGACTGGGCGGGTAGAGGATTATGATGAGACCACCCATCAGGTAGTAAATACTCGAAACATTGATGGTCGTCCTGTTCGTGGCGTTCTTTATTTTGTTCGTCTTCATACTGAGATTGCAGAGATTGCCAAACGGGTGAAGGAGAAGAAAGAAGCCCTGGCCCGAGAGACCATTACTCCGATACTTTCCGATGCCGTTGAAGCACTCCCTACTCCAGAGCCACAGCTTGATCCGAAAAGAGTAAAACTCAAAGTTACGAAGAAAGGGGTTAAGGAGGCACGAGACAGCGGAGATATCGATACTCTGGTCATGCTCTGTTTTGATAACAGGAAGACTCTTCGTCTTCTACAGCGTCTTTTGTACGATGTCGACGAGGCCCGGCGTTGGGAAACGGCCTGGGTTATTGGTCAGGTCTGTTCCCGTGTTGCTACAAAAATGCCAGGCCAGGTGTCTGAGCTGCTTCACCGTCTCTTTGAGGCCTGTTCCGATTCGGCAGCGGCTCCCTGGGGAATGATTGAAACCCTGGGCGAAGTTATTTCTGGCCGGCCGGATGTTTTTGGTGCTTTTACAAGGCATCTGCTGAATTATATGGGTGATGATTCCACTCAGATTCAGGTTGTGTGGGCTCTCTCCAAAATTGCTGCCAAAAGGCCTGATCTGATTCGCGAGACGCCTTTTTTCAACCTGTTTCATTTTTTAAAACATCCCAACCCTGAAATGCGCGGGCTTGTAGTGCAACTGCTGGGTCGGATTAGGGCTAAAGAAGTAAGTCTGCAGCTCATGGAGCTCAGTGATGATCAAGAAAAACTTGTTATATGGGAAAATAGAAAACCAGTAGAATATACAATTGCTGAACTGGTAACTGTTGCATTAAAACAGATCAGTGAAGGAGATATTAAAAAATGATTAGTAACATACAGTCCATGGCTGACATAAAGAAGGCTGGCCAAAAAGAAGAAAAAAAACGCTCATCAGATCCCATTCAGGCAGAGTATGATGATGGTATAGCATTTTTGAAAGAGAAGGATTTTGCCCAGGCAGCCGTTGCATTCCACAATGCTTTGCGCGGCTATGAGGAGAAAAAACATCAGGATGGAATCGCCAACGCCTCTAATCAGCTTGGTAATGTTTGCCTTGAAAGGGGTGAATTTGAAAAGGCCAAAAAACATTATCAACGCGCCTGGGATATCTGTGACCGTTTTGAAGACCCTATGAGTCTTCTGGCCCTGTCAATGCAGCTGGTTGTTGTCCATCGTGGTTTGAATGATAATACTGCAGCGCTGAATCTCTGTTTTGATATGCTGGATACCCATAGTAGTAATAACAATCCTCAGGGAACCGTAGCTACCATGGAAACCATAGCGGATATTTATATGGCCATGGGTGATAAGGCCAAAGTTGCTGACACCTATCGTACCATTGCTTCCATCCATGCCAACTATAAGCATAAGAATATTGCTGAGAAATTTATGGCTCGGGCAAGAGAGCTGGAAGCCGAAGCGTAAGCACCAGTAAAATATAGAGAGTAATGTTTACAGGGATAATAGAGGGCACCGGGAAGTTACTTGCCAAGCGTAATGTTGGTGGAGGGATGGCGTTTGATCTTCAGGCAGGTTTTGATCTCACAGATCCGGAAGAGGGAGAATCTGTTGCGGTGAACGGTGTCTGTCTGACAGCTTATAATATTAAGGGGCGGAAGTTCACCGTTGATATCTCGCCTGAAAGTCTTTCACGTACCATCCTTGGTCGTATTGGTGTGGGAGGAGTTGTGAACATGGAGCGGGCTCTTCAGCTGACTGATCGTCTTGGAGGGCATATTGTTTCAGGTCATGTCGACTGTGTGGCAACCGTTCGTGAAAGGCAGCCCAGTGGGGATTTTACCCTGTTCTCTTTTGGCTTTCCCAAAGAATTTGGCCGTTACGTTATTGAGAAGGGATCAATAACCATTAATGGGGTGAGTCTTACGGTAAATAGTTGTACAATGGAAACCTTTGAAGTTTCCATTATCCCTCATACACTCCAGGTGACGACTCTTGGAGCGCTCAAGCGGGGAGATGAGGTGAATATCGAAGTGGATATCATAGGTAAATATGTTGAAAAAATGCTTCTTCCGAGAGAGTCGGGAGATACAGTTTCCGGGGCAGGAACCACCATTAATCCGGCGTTTCTTGCAGAAAATGGATTTTTTTGATGCCCTTAATCCATTCTTTCCGGGGATAAGGTATTCCCCGCGAATATACGAAAAAATAATTAAATAGGTTGATTGTTATGGCAGTTAGTTCAATTGATGAAGTTCTTGAAGATATTAAAGCCGGTAAGATGGTTATCCTGGTTGATGATGAAGACCGTGAAAATGAGGGTGATCTCTATATGGCAGCATCCGCAATCACACCCGAGGCGGTCAATTTTATGGCTACCCACGGCAGGGGATTGATTTGTCTGACCCTGAGTCCTGAATTGATAGATAAGCTGGAACTGCCTATGATGGTTTCTGAGAACAAATCGCCCTACGGGACTGGTTTTACCGTCAGTATTGAAGCTACAACCGGTGTGACAACAGGGATTTCTGCTGCGGATAGGGCACGTACCATTGAGGCTGCCGTGGCACCTGATGCTAAGCCTACAGATATTATCAGCCCTGGTCACATCTTTCCCCTTCGTGCCCGTGAGGGTGGGGTCCTTGTTCGCCTTGGTCAGACAGAAGGGTCCGTCGATCTCTCCCGCCTTGCAGGGCTTACTGCAGCTGGTGTGATTTGTGAGATAATGAAAGCAGACGGAACCATGGCCCGGATGCCCGATCTTGAAATATTTGCAGCAGAACATGATTTAAAAATATGCACCATTGCCGATCTTGTTGCCTATCGTCTGCGTGAAGATGTTCTTGTCCATCGCGCGGCTGAGGCAAGGATTCCAACGGAACATGCAGGCGAGTTTACAGCTGTTGTGTATAAAAATGATGTTGACAGCTTTGAGCATCTTGCGCTTGTCAAGGGCCAGATAGACCCGGAGAAAAAGGTGCTTGTTAGGGTCCACTCCGAATGTTTGACAGGGGATGTGTTTGGATCGGCCCGCTGTGACTGTGGTGATCAGCTCCATGCTGCCATGCGAATGATCGACCAGGAGGGGACCGGTGTTGTCCTCTATATGCGTCAGGAAGGACGCGGCATAGGTCTGGTTAATAAGTTGAAAGCATATAATCTGCAGGATGAGGGCCTGGATACCGTTGAGGCCAACCACAAACTCGGTTTTAAGGCAGATCTTCGTGACTATGGAATCGGTGCTCAGATTCTTCGTGATCTTGGGGTTCGGAAAATGAGTCTTCTCACCAACAACCCCAAGAAAATTATTGGTCTTGAGGGCTATGGAATAGAGGTTGTCGATCGCTTCCCCATTGAGATGGCGGCAAGTGTAGAAAACAAAGGATATCTTCAGTGCAAACGTGATCGAATGGGCCATCTTATTGAAGTGGATGAAGATTGAGCGAGAAAGAATTTAATACAGGAAAGAAACAAGGACTCGGAAAATATGGCAAATTACATTGAAGGCAATTTAAAGGCGGACGGAAAGAAATTCGGGATTATTGTTGCCCGGTTTAACTCATTTATTTGTGAAAAGCTTCTTGAGGGTGCGCTGGACAGCCTGCTACGGTCCGGGGCTTCTGACGGTGACATCGATGTTGTGCGGGTTCCAGGCGCATTTGAAATCCCTCTTATTGCCAAGAAAATGGCTAACTCCCAGAAGTATGATGCCATAATTTGTCTTGGAGTTGTGATCCGTGGTGCTACGCCACATTTTGACGTTGTTGTGAATGAAGTCTCGAAAGGATCTGCCCAGGTTGGACTTGAAACCGAGGTGCCGGTTATTTTTGGTGTGTTGACCACAGAGACCATCGAACAGGCTATTGAACGTTCGGGTACCAAGGCTGGTAATAAAGGTTCCGAGGTGGCTGTTGCCGCTATTGAAATGGCAGACCTGATATCTAAGTTTCAATAAGAAGTTGTGGCTGTGTTGTTCGTACTCCCACTACCTGTTTGATAAACGGGCAGTGGGGTATTCCCCTCCTTCCATGAATAATTTTTTTTGTTTTTAACTATACATTCTTTTGTAAATTTGCCATGGGCATACGTCGAAAATCACGTGAAGCTGTTTTGCAGTTTCTCTTCCAGGATGATTTTAAGGGATTTGAAGCTGGATTGGATCAGGATCTGGCAAATCGTTTCGTCGATTTCTGTTCCCTATACGATGTGCAGAAAAAAGCACGCCCCTATGCCCTTGAACTTCTCGAAGGGGTGTATGTCAAACGTGCAGACGTTGATTCTGTGATAAAAAAACATGCTTCTAACTGGCGGCTGGAACGTATTGACTTGACGGACAGAAATGTTTTACGGATTGCAGTGTATGAAATGATATATTGTAATGATGTTCCACCAGAAGTTGCCATCAACGAGGCTGTTGAAATAGCAAAGCGCTTTGGTACAGTGGATTCTCCGTCTTTTGTCAATGGTGTGCTTGATGCCGTGAAGACAGGGGGCGCCAAGTAGTATTCTTTCTTTAATTAGTATTCAACCAGCTGTAGTTAGGCTCCTTCCCGCGTAACTTGCCGTCTTGCAATTTTGAGCAAATCGATTACATCGATTACTGCTTATATTTTTCTTCTTTCTCTCCTTTTTAATTTTTGAATATATAGTTGTTTACCATGACCCAAGTCAGCAAGAAAACACGACCCAGCTTGAAACAGGAGGCCACAGCAGTTCTAGGGATATTCCTGTCTCTGTTTCTTTTTCTCAGCCTTGCCTCTCCATATTTTGCAGGTGATGGTAATTGGGGGGGAGAGATAGGAATGTTGATTGCTCAGATTCTTACCGGTGTTACAGGGTGGGGGGCATATCTTCTCGCTGCTCTTCTGCTTATTCTCTCTTTTTTGTTTTTCAGTCCCAGGATGGCTTTTGAACGTCTACCACAAATCACTGCAGGCCTGACCGGATCGGTACTTTCCGCCTGTGCGTTGTTTTCAGCCCTTTCTCTCAAAGGATGGGCATCAATTGATGCAGGCGGAGTCATTGGAAAAACCATATTCACTGTTATGCAGTCACTCGTGGGTGGTCCCGGAACAGTTCTTTTTCTTTTGCTTATTTTTCTGATGTCCTTCATGCTGTCGACTCAGTTTTCCCCCTATCAGCTTACTCTTTTTCTATGGCGTGTGACCAAAAAAGCAGGCTGTGGTCTCAGGAATATCCTCGTTTTTGGTAACGAGAGAAGAGTTATGCGAAAAGAGGCGAAGAGAAGTGCAAAGACTGTTACTGCTGTTGAGAATGGTCCAAGAGTGAGAATCCCTTCTAGTAGTGTAGGAAGAGAAACTCCTGATGCAGTAGGGCCAAGCCTTGGAATGCCAGTGGTGAAGGAGATTGCTAAAACGTCTGAAGTCTCAGATGATGATGACTTCGCCGCACGCCTCGTGGCTCGAGGTGACTGGAAACTGCCTCCCATAAGTCTTCTTGAAAAAAATAGCAGCCAGGGAGGCGTGGTTGATAAGGAAGTTTACTACCAGGTGTCTAAGAAGCTTGAGCAGAAATTAAAAAATTTCGGGGTTTCCGGTAAAGTGGTAGGGATATCCCCAGGCCCTGTGGTGACAACCTATGAATACTCCCCTGCGGCAGGAGTGAAAATAAATAAAATAGCGGGGCTTGCCGATGATCTTGCACTTGGGCTCAAGGCTCAATCTGTACGTGTTGTCGGTTCGGTTCCTGGTAAAGCTGCACTTGGTATTGAAATACCGAATCCGAATCGTTCAGTTGTTTATATTCGAGACCTGCTCGCCTCGGAGGAATATCGAAAAGTCGAGGATAAACTTGCTATTGTGCTTGGGCTTGATGTGGTTGGGGCACCTTCAATTGTCAATCTTGCTAAAATGCCGCATCTCTTGATTGCCGGTTCAACCGGCTCAGGAAAGAGTGTTGCTATTAATACCATTATTGCTTCGATTCTTTACAATGCGACTCCTGAAGAGGTGCGCCTGCTGATGGTGGATCCAAAACGTATTGAGTTGTCAGGTTATGAAGGGATCCCCCATCTTCTCCATCCTGTGGTGGTAGAACCGAAACTTGCATCTCGTGCCCTCATGTGGGCTGTACGAGAGATGGAGAGGCGCTATAAATTACTCGAAGTCGCCAGGGTGAAAAGCTTTGATTCGTATAATGAAAGTGCCGAAGAAAAACTCCCGTATATTGTAATTATTGTGGACGAGCTGGCTGATCTGATGATGGTTGCTTCTAAGGATGTTGAGTCTTCCATTGCAAGGCTTGCTCAAATGGCACGGGCCGCAGGAATGCACCTTATTTTGGCAACCCAGCGACCGTCGGTTGATGTTCTCACCGGCCTTATTAAAGCCAATTTTCCAACTAGAATTTCCTTTAAAGTTTCTTCAAAGATAGACTCCCGTACCATTCTCGACACCTCGGGTGCTGAACACCTTCTCGGTGCCGGGGACATGCTTTATCTTGCAAATGGCTCGTCCGGGTTGCAGCGGGTTCATGGTGCCTACATATCAGAGGCAGAAACTGAAGCCATTATCACATTCTTAAAAGAACAGGGGAATGCCAGTTATGATGAATCGGTAACCTCTGCAGTAGAAGACGAGGGAAATGGTGGAGAGGCGGCAGGAGATGAAGAGTATGATGAGCGCTACGACGAGGCTGTAAATCTGGTCTGTGAGTCTGGGCAGGCATCAATTTCCATGGTGCAAAGGAGACTGCGTGTAGGGTATAATCGAGCCGCCAGAATGATCGAAATGATGGAGAAAGAAGGGGTCGTTGGGCCAGCAGATGGAGCGAAACCACGAGAGGTTTTTGCCCGCAAGGATTACACCTCTGAGCTCATCTGATAGCGAATGAATTTTCTTGACAATTATTTGGCAACCATATATAAATTCAAACTGGTTAAAAATGAGTGATGGTTCATTTAGTGGGATGTTCGTGCTAGGTGTAGTTAACTTGTTGGTACCAAAACTTTTTTGTGTTGGTGGAGCATTATTGAAAAGCCAGACTTTTTTTGATGTTCTTTTTTTTAGTGGTATAGTTGGCCCGGTCGGTTCCGGGTCGCAAAAAGTAAATTAACTGAGGAGGTAGTTTAATGCCAAGTTATGTAGATCCTTCCAAGTGCGATGGTTGCAAGGGTGGAGACAAGACTGCATGTATGTACATCTGTCCCAACGACCTGATGGTACTTAACAAAGAGGAAATGCGTGCCTACAATCAAGAGCCAGATGCGTGCTGGGAATGTTACTCTTGTGTTAAAATTTGTCCGCAGGGCGCAATCTTTGTTCGTGGATACGATGACTTCGTACCCATGGGCGGACAGGTTCATCCTATGCGTAGTGCTGATTCCATCATGTGGACCGTTAAGTTCCGTAATGGTAACATGAAACGTTTCAAATTCCCTGTTCGTACTACTGCTGAGGGTGCTGCTAACGCATATCCCGGTGAGAAGGGTGCTAACCTGGATGACGAGTGCCTTCTCCTCGAGTCCAGTCTGCCGACCCCTAAATAATTCTCCCTCAGAGTGTTGAGAAGAATCCATTGAATTATTTTAAAAAAACATTTTGAATCTATAAGGAGATTTGAATATGGCGTTACCAAATAAACCCAACGGCGAGCTTAAGGCCGTTGAGAATCCCGAGATCGTTGAGCACGATGTTGACGTACTCATTGTTGGTGGTGGTATGGCTGCTTGCGGTACTGCTTTCGAGATCAAAAAATGGGCCAGCGATGACCTGAAAATTACCCTTGTAGACAAAGCATCCATGGAGCGCTCCGGTGCTGTTGCTCAGGGTCTGTCTGCTATTAACACCTATATTGGTGAGAATCCAATCGAAAACTACGTAAAGATGGTTCGTAATGACCTGATGGGCGTTGTTCGTGAGGATCTTATCTATGACTGTGGTCGTCACGTAGATGAGTCCGTTAAGCTTTTCGAAGAGTGGGGTCTCCCCGTTTGGAAGAAAGACGCTGACGGTGAGAACCTTGATGGTGCAAAACCTGCTCCAACTCTGCGTGAAGGTGGAACCCCTGTACGTACCGGTAAGTGGCAGATCATGATCAACGGTGAGTCCTACAAGTGTATCGTTGCTGAGCCTGCAAAAACTGCGCTTGGTGAGGAGAACTGTCTTGAGCGTATCTTTATCGTGAAGATGCTTCTTGATAAAAACAAGCCAAATCAGATTGCTGGTGCTGTTGGTTTCTCTACTCGTGAAAACAAGGTACACGTTTTCCGTTGCAAGACTGCACTCGTAGCTTGTGGTGGTGCTGTTAACATCTTCCGTCCCCGGTCTACCGGTGAGGGTAAAGGTCGTGCATGGTATCCAGTATGGAATGCCGGTTCCACCTACACCATGTGTGGTCAGGTTGGTGCAACCATGACCATGATGGAAAATCGTTTCACCCCAGCTCGTTTTAAAGATGGATACGGACCTGTTGGTGCCTGGTTCCTTCTTTTCAAAGCTAAGGTTCAGAATGGTCTTGGTGAGTTTTACGCAAACACTGATGCCGTGAAAGATGAGCTTGAGAAGTTCATGCCTTATGGTGCTTCTGCTGTTACTCCTACCTGTCTTCGTAACCACTTGATGCTGAACGAGCTGAAAGAAGGTCGCGGACCAATCTACATGGCCACCGATGTTGCCCTGAATGCCTTCCTTGATGATCGTCGTGCTGCTGGCATGGACGAGAAGTCTCTGAAGAAATTCTGGAAACACCTCGAGTCTGAAGCATGGGAAGATTTCCTTGATATGTCCGTTGGACAGGCTGGCCTTTGGGCTGGTGCCAACGTTGAGCCTGAAAAAGTAGGTTCTGAGATCATGCCAACCGAGCCTTACCTCCTTGGTTCTCACTCCGGTTGTTGTGGTATCTGGACTTCAGGTCCCGATGAAGCCTGGGTTCCAGATGTTGCTAATGATTCCCGCGCTCATAAGTACAAATGGGGATACAATCGTATGACCACCGTTGACGGACTCTTCACCGCTGGTGATGGTGTTGGTGCTTCTGGTCATAAGTTCTCCTCAGGTGCTCATGCTGAAGGTCGTATAGTTGCTAAGCAGATGGTGAAATTCTGTCGTGATAACGCTGATTTCAAACCAGAGTTGAAGCAGACCGCTCAGGAACTCGCCGACGAAGTATACGCTCCTGTAAAACTGTACAATGAGCATGTTGGATTAAGTACTTCTTCTAATGTTAACCCCAACTTCTGCAAGCCTGCAGGTATCATGATGCGTCTCATGAAAGCCACCGATGAGTATGGTGGTGGTGTTGCGACATACTACATGACCTCTGGCAAACTGCTGGGTATTTGTATGGATCTTCTCAAGCTTCTTCGTGAAGATGCTGAGAAAATGGCTGCTGGCGATCTTCATGAATTGCTTCGTGCCTGGGAGAATTACCATCGTATCTGGTGTGTAGAGATGCATATCCGTCACATTCAGTTCCGTGAGGAATCCCGCTACCCAGGATTCTACTACAGATCTGACTTCCCAACCTGTGATGACGAAAACTGGAAGTGTTTCGTTAACTCCACCTTCAATCCTGAGACTCAGGAGTGGTTGTGTGAGAAGGTTGAATGTATCAACATCGTAGAGACCGACCCCTGGATCTAATCCAAGGCTGTAGGACATACGCATGATAACAATCTCCAGGAGTCTTCGGACTTCTGGAGATTTTTACTATGTGGCACTTGTGGTTGATTAGAGGCAAGGAAATGGGAAGCTTTCCTTTATTCTGATGAGTTACAATGTTAAAAAAAAGAGCCTTTGATTCTTGAATTTGTTTGTTCTTAAATTGAAGCGTACTGAATGTCAGAATTGCACTTGACCGGATGTATGTTTTCAAAGGTAAATATTAAGAGTACTAATGGAGGTTGGTATGACTGACGAGCAAGGCACTTCCGGTGCAATTTTGGTCGTAGGCGGTGGTATCAGCGGGCTCACTGCAGCCCTTGAAGCCGCTGAAGTCGGTAATGATGTGTACCTGGTCGAGAAAAATGCGTATTTTGGCGGTCGTGTAGCACAGCTGAACCAGTATTTCCCTAAACTGTGTCCCCCTAGCTGTGGACTTGAAATTAACTTTAAACGTATTAAGGATAACCGTCGTATCCGTACCTACACTATGACAAGCGTAACAGCTGTAAGTGGTGGACCCGGAAATTACGAGGTTACTCTTGAAACGTCACCCCGCTATGTCAATAGCAACTGTACTGCATGTGGCGAATGTGCTGATGCTTGTCCAGATGAAATTGACAATGAATTTAACTTTGGAATGAACAAATCCAAAGCAGCCTATCTTCCTCATGAGATGGCCTTCCCTCGTCGTTATGTGATCAACAAAGACGCACTCACCTCTGCTGGTGCCGATGCTGTTAAGGCTTCCTGTAAGTATGGTGCTGTTGATCTTGATATGGCAACAGAAAGTAAAACAATCAATGTTGCATCCATTATCTGGGCTACCGGCTGGACACCTTACGATCCAACCAAAATGGACAATCTGAAGTTCAATGAATCCGATGCCATTGTCACCAATATGATGATTGAGCGTATGGCAGCACCTGGTGGACCCACCAATGGTGCAATTCTTCGTCCAGGTGATAATAAAGAACCAGAATCTTTTGCTTTTGTTCAGTGTGCCGGATCCCGTGATGAAAATCATCTCGAATTCTGTTCATACATCTGTTGTATGGCCACATTCAAACAGATGACGTACATCAGAGAACGCTACCCTGAAGCAAAAATTTATGTCTTTTATATTGACCTTCGTACTCCCGGTAAATACGAGAAATTCCGTGAGAAACTCATGAAGGATGCAAACTCAACATTTATCAAGGGTAAAGTGGCTGAAATTATCCCCGAGTCCGATGGTTCTGTTACTGTTGTTGCAGAAAATGCAGTAACTGGTGAGAAGATCAAACAGAATGTTGATATGGCAGTTCTTGCTACCGGTATGCAGCCATCTCTTGCTGTTAATGGTACTCCTGTTACACTTGACACGGATCCAAGCGGGTTTGTTAATTCAAATCCCGAGACCGGTGTGTTGTCTGCAGGTTGTGCATGCAGAGCCGCCGACGTTGTTACAAGTAATCAGTCAGCAACAGCTGCTGCCCTGAAGGCAATTCAGGTTTCCAGGAGGTCATAATCAATGGATAAGAAAATTTGTACCTATATATGTACAGGTTGTGGCATAGGAGAAGCCCTCGATATTGATGAGCTCTCTGGTGTTGTAACTGGTGAGATGTCACAGGAATGTAAAACCCATGCTGCTCTTTGTGGGCCTGAGGGGCGAGCGTTCCTTGAGAATGAAAAAAGCAGTGAAGGTATCAACACCTTTAATATCTGCGCCTGTTCTCCTCGTGTTATGCAAAGAGAGTTTGATATGGGCGATGATTGTATCACCGTTCGTGCCAACCTTCGTGAGCAGGTAATCTGGTCTGCCGGAGAGGCTGAAGAAGGTCAGGAAGATACTCATAAGGAATGGTTGCAGGAAACTGCAAGTGATTACGTCCGTATGTCCTGTACCCGTGCCAAAAAAACTGAAATGCCTGAAGCCTATGAAATGGAATCCATGAACAAGGATATCCTGGTCATGGGTGGTGGTATTGCAGGGATGACTGCTGCTATTGAAGCTGCAAAGGCTGGTTCTAAGGTCACCATTATTGAAAAAGCTGATGTTCTTGGCGGAAAGGCTAACGGTTGGGCTAAACAGTTTCCAACTTCCTATCCCTATGCTGAGCTTGAAGAAAACTCCATTGGAGCCATGATTGCAGAAGTAGAAGGTAACGGAAATATCACCGTAAAAACAGCGACTGAAGTTGCTCGTATAGGCGGTGCGCCCGGTGCTTTCAATGTTACTCTTAAAGCAGCTGGAACAAAATCAGAGTGGGATGCTCCTGCCAAGGTTGGAGTTGATCAGCAGGAACTGATTGATAAAGGAGAAATGGAAGATCCTAATGCTGGTCTTCAGCCCTATGCAAAAGCCAATGATGCAGGAGAGAGCTTCGGGGCAGTAGTTCTTGCAACGGGTTGGATCCCTGCTGATGTTTCAGAATACGAGCATCTTGGTTATGGTAGCAACGATAAGGTCGTCACCAACGCCGAGTTTGAGGCCATGGCTAAAAACGGCAAACTTGATGGCATCAAAAAGGTTGCTTTCGTTATGAGCCCTGGTGCAGATGAGCATGATGAAGATTTTCCATATGCAAACTCTGTAACTTCAATGGTTGCCCTGAAACAGGCCAAATATGTTCGTGAGAGCAATGCAGACGCCCAGGCCTATATCCTCTATCAGCACATGCGTACTCCTGGTAACATGGAGCTTTTCTATAAAGGTGTGCAGCAGGATGATGGTATATTCATGACCAAGGCAACTGTTACAGGTGTTGAGGGTGGAACCGTTCATGCAAAAGACACGCTTCTTGGAGAAGATCTTGATCTTGAAGTTGATCTTGTAGTACTTGCTGCTGGTATGGTACCCACTACTAAAATTGAGAATACCATCAATCTCGCCTATCGTCAGGGACCTAAATTTCTTGATCTGGATCTCTTTGACGGGTACGCGGATTCTCATTTTATCTGCTTTCCATATGAAACACGCCGTACTGGTATTTATGCCTGTGGTGGTGTTCGTAAAGCGATGAATATGCAGGAGACCATAGATGATGCCACAGGTGCGGCACTGAAAGCCATTCAGGCCATTGAGTCTACTGATCGTGGTGTTTCTGTTCATCCTCGCTCAGGCGATAAAACATATCCTGAGTTTTTTATGCAGAGATGTACTCAGTGTAAGCGTTGTACTGAGGAATGTCCATTTGGCGCACTTGATGATGATGAAAAAGGAACACCACTTCCGAACCCATCACGCTGTCGTCGCTGTGGTACCTGTATGGGTGCCTGTCCTGAGCGTATTATCGGATTCAAGGATTACAATATCGACCTGATCGGTTCTATGATTAAGGCTATTGAAGTTCCTGAAGAGGATGATGACAAGTTGCGGATTATAGTTTTTGCCTGTGAGAACGATGCCTATCCCGCAATTGATATGGCCGGAATGCGGAAACATAAGCTCAGTCACATGATAAGGGTTATTCCGGTTCGCTGCCTTGGTTCCGTTAATATGGCCTGGATTCGTGATTCAATGTCCGCCGGTTTTGACGGTGCAATGCTTCTTGGATGTAAATATGGGGATGACTACCAGTGCCATTTTGTTAAGGGCTCTGAAATCGCCACCAAGCGTATGGAGAACATAGGTGATTCTCTCTCAACTCTTGGAATTGAACCTGAGCGTGCAAAGTCAGAATCTGTTGCAATTACTGACTATGACAAAATCTCTGACATTTTAGGCGAATTTGTTGAGGAAATTGTCGAAATGGGGCCAAATCCATTCAAGGGTTTTTAGGTCTGTTATTTTATCGGGTATCGGTGTGACTCTGCTTGCAAAAAAGGGAGAACACCGGTACCATGTTCAATTTAATTGAAAATTAATATTTTTATAAATATTGCTTTACGACTTGATAAAAGAACAGGAGGAGTAGAACCATGGATGTTCAGCCCGATTTAGATTTTATTAGATATTTGAAAACAGCTGGCGGTGACACTATGAAAAAGTGTTACCAATGTGCCACCTGTTCAGTAGTGTGTCCGTTGTCCACTGAAGAAAACCCTTTTCCACGTCAGGAAATGATCTTGGCTGGTTGGGGACTTAAGGATAAGCTTGTCGCTGATCCTAATGTTTTTCTTTGTCATCAGTGTGGAGATTGTACAGCGTATTGTCCGCGGGGTGCAAAACCTGGTGATGTTCTTGGGGCAATCCGTGCCTATGCATACACTGCCCTTGGATGGCCAACAGGTCTCGCAAAACTTGCATCCACCGCAAAAGGCCTTCCTATGCTGATTGCAATTCCAACAGTTGTTATATTCGTTCTTTGGGCAATTTCTGGTGGAATGACAATACCAGGAGCAGAAGAGTTTGCAAAATATGGATATCAGCGTTTCTTTGGCCACTGGGACTTCCATTGGTTGTCAAAAAATGTTGCTTTTATTGATTTCTTTATGCTTGCAGCCGCTGGTCTTGCAGTTGTTGCCTCCTATAAAGGGGTAACAAAGATGTGGAAACAGATGTGCGAGAGGGAAGGAGTTGATCCCAATTTCAAACCTTCAATGGTTCAGCTGGTTCAGAATTTTGTATGGCCATCTGTCCTTGAAATTGTAAAGCACACCCGCTTCAAAGAATGTGGAACCAACCGCAATCGTGAAACTGGTCATAAGCCCCTGATGTGGGCATTTGGTGGCCTTTTTATCGTTACTGCATGGTCTGCTTTTGCTAACGATGTTCTTGGCTTGTGGATTCCAAGTCTTCATGGTCCCATGTCTGTATGGAATCCTGTTAAGATTCTCGCTAACGTCTCTGCTGTTGCAATGATTGTCGGGTGTGGAATTTTATGGATGAATCGTTCCAAGGCTGAGTCTGAAAATAACATCAGTCCAACATTTTATGACTGGTTTCTTATTTGGGAAATAATGGCTGTTGGTGTTACCGGTCTTCTTGCTGAAGTTGCTCGTTGGGCCGGACTTGCTGCACCTGGGTATATTATTTATTTTATCCACCTTGTAACTGTTATGATGCTCTTTATGTATATGCCATATACAAAATTTGCTCACCTTATTTATCGTACAACCGCAATGACCTTTGAGAGGTATCGTGAAAGTGCTTTTGTGAAAAATCCTCTTAATGAATAGTTTTTATAGGAAAACGTGAGTTAGGGCTGTGTCTTCGGGCACAGCCTTTTTTTTTGTTTGACAAATCGTTGAAAAGTAATGGTGTTTCGGTGTAATAGGTATTGGTGGTTGTTTGGAACACATTCAATCAGCAGTAAAATTAAGGAATTTTATCATTATAATCAAAATAAATATTGTAATTAAAAATCCTTTTGGGTATATTCTTTCACCTTGTACGCTGGCGTAGCTCAATTGGCAGAGCACCTGATTTGTAATCAGGATGTTGCGGGTTCAAGTCCCATCGCCAGCTCCAGTTGCACAGAGTATTTGGTATATCCAATTATTAATAAGCTGTAAGAGTAAATAGTTTGGTGTTTTAGTTGTGGAGGGGTTCCCGAGTGGCCAAAGGGAACAGACTGTAAATCTGTCGTCAGAGACTTCGGAGGTTCGAATCCTCCCCCCTCCACCACCTGTACGTTATAAGATAAGCAGATATTATTGCGGGAATAGCTCAATTGGTAGAGCATCAGCCTTCCAAGCTGAGGGTTGCGAGTTCGAGTCTCGTTTCCCGCTCCATACGATATCTGTTTTTTTTATTTTAAATGCCCATATAGCTCAGTTGGTAGAGCGCATCCTTGGTAAGGATGAGGTCAACGGTTCAACTCCGTTTATGGGCTCCATCATCCATCGTTTTTTTAATTGTAAATTGACGGCCAGAGGAGACTACGACTATGTCAAAAGTGAAATTTGAAAGGACTAAACCGCATGTCAATGTAGGTACCGTTGGTCATATTGATCATGGTAAAACCACTCTGACTGCTGCAATAACAGCTGTACAGGCAAC
>JGI10211J34971_10000328_pt1 | contig 37991 bp, 39 predicted proteins | sample Etolagsediment_FD_34971 | JGI IMG/M metagenome (IMG submission 34971)
GTAAGTTGTTCTTTACTAGCCATCTCTACATCTTTAATTAAATCTATTGTTTTAGAGATATTTTCATTGTGTGCTGATATACAATATTATATCACTACTTAAGTAAACAGATGTTGATTAAAGCAACGAAGATAATTCTTTATCTCTTTGCTTGTTTGAGTATATTATTGAACTATTGCTTCAATTTCTACTGTAATTTTTACTTTGTCTCCTACTAGTACACCACCAGCTTCTAAAGCTTTATTCCAATTAAGTCCAAAATCTTTTCTATTGATTTTTGCTTCAAGTGTAAAGGCAGTTCTTGTATTTCCCCATGGGTCTTTGATCATACCATTATTTTCAACTTTAAAAGTTACTTTTTTAGTAATTCCATGGATTGTTAAATCACCAGTTAATTTACCCTCATCTTCATCAAGTGTATAAGAGTTCATAGTAAAAGTCATTTTTGGATATTTTTCCACTTCAAAAAAGTCTGCACTTCTTAAATGGTTATCTCTTTTTTCAATACCAGTATTAATACTTTTTGTCATAACAGAAGCATCAAATTTTTCAAACTTCTTGCTTTCTACATTATATACAATATCTGCATCATAGTCTGAAAAGTTACCATTGACATTTGTAATCATTAGATGTTTGATAGAGAAACCAACTTCTGAATGACTTTTGTCAACTTTTAAAACAGCACCATTTAATCCAACTGCTCCAACCAAAAACAGTGTTGCAAACACAACCGCATTAAATTTTTTTGATAATCTATTTAACATCACTTTCTCCTTTTGTATATTTGAATTAATAAAATTTTATATAAATTAAGTTAATAGTTTATTAACAACTTACTATAGTTTTATACTAAAAGTTGAACCTTCATTTTCTTGGCTTTCTATCTCTAATTTGAAGTTGTGAAATTTGACTATATTTGAAACTAAAGAGAGCCCTACACCTAAAGAGTTATTCCAACTGTTATTTGAAACTCTATAAAACTTATTAGTGATTTTTGGAATATCTTTTTCTTTAATACCTATACCATTGTCTTTGACACTAATTAGGTTTTTTGTGATAGTAACATATACATCATCCTGAGAATATTTCAGGGCATTTTCTATTAAATTTTCTATAGCAATTCTAAGCATAGTTTCATCTGCTTCTATAACTATATCATCTGCTTCTAAGAATATTTCTCTTTGAGGATAAGCTATTTTTAAATCATCGATAGTAGTTTTTGCAAGTTTTACTAGATTTACTTTTAGAAAGTTTTTGGCTTGTTTTCCATCTTCAAGTTTTAAGGCTAGTCTTAATCTATCAATCATTGTTGTGAGTTTATTCGAATTTGATGATATTTTTTTCAAAAATTTTTCTCTAATATCTGGATTTATCTCTTTATCTTCCAATAAAGTTTGTGTATAGCCACTAATCACAGCAATAGGATTTTTAAATTCATGTGAAATTGCAGAGATAATATCATCTTTTTGTCTATTTGAGAGTTTTAATTTTGCTGTATATTTTGCTTTTTGTTTCTCTTTTTTGATTAATGACTTTGATACTTCACTAATAAGTTGTGTGATTTTATTGAACTCATAAGAGTAAGTTGAATCAATTCTTTTTTCTTTATTATATTTTGTTAAGTTATTTAAAAAGTTTAAAATTTCAGTTGTTTCATCTTCAACTTTTTTACTAATATTTGTTGCAACCCAAAAAGCAAGAAAAATAAAAAATAAAAATAAAATACCAATTTTTATTGATAAGTAAAAAAACTCTTTATTTATTTGTTCTATATCTCGTGCCATTCTTATATAATAGTCTTCACCATTTATAGAGAATTTTTTTGCAACATAGAGTAATCTTTTATTTAGTGTGTCTGATTTTCTTATGATAGAACCATATTCTTGGTATTTTGAGTTTATGATTTCTGAACGACCTGCGTGATTGTCCATAAAATTTTTATCTTCATGACTTTCACCTATTACAGTACCTTCTTGATTAATAAATGTGACTCGAAGATTGATTTTGTCCCGTATTTCTCGTGATTTTGCATCTATATCGTTTAAGTCATTTATACCTAAAGCCAAAATATTTATATTATGGAGTAAGTCGATTTTTGTTTGATCAATATAGATATTTTTTATCCACATATAAACAACTAAACCTAAAACTAAAAAAATACTACCAAAAAGTATTATAAATTTTCGTAAAAATATATCATGAAGTCTAAGCAAAAATATATCCCTCTCCACGAACTGATTTGATGTATTCTTTTTCCCCTGTAGGGTCAATCTTTTCTTTAAGTCTTTTAATTGCTACATTTACTGTCTTAGGTTTTACATCAGTATAATCTTCCCACACATTTTGAAGTAGCGTTTCACGACTTAGAAGTACATCTTTGTTTTTAAAGAATTCTAATAATAAATCATGTTCTAAATGGGTAAGATTAATATCTTCACCATTTATACTGAATTTTTTTTGAGCAGTTTTATAAGTAATATCTCTAATTTTTTCAACTTCGGCATTATTTGTTGATCTTTTAATAACAGCATTTACTCTTGCTTTTAGAACTTCAAGATTAAAAGGTTTGGTGATATAATCATCAGCACCTCTTTGAAAGCCTTCAATAATATCTTCATCCCTATCTTTAGCTGTAAGATATATAACTGGTTGGTTGTAGCCTTTTTCTCTAATAGTTTTTATAAAAATACTTCCCTCTGTATTTGGAAGGTTTCTATCCATAATAATGAGTTTTACCTCTTCTTCATCTAAGAGTTGTTCGACGAGTTTAGTATCAAGACATGATATAACATCATGTCCATCTTTAGTTAAAGTATATTCTATTAAATCTAAAATATCTTGTTCATCTTCTACTACTAATATAGTATTATCTTGCATGATAATCCTTTCCCTTTATACAATTATAGCAAGTTAATATTATACTTGATGTATCTCTCCACCATTTTTTGCAAACAACAATAAACTAGCAATACTAATAGCTCTATCAGCTACTTTTTCACTTTTTCTCAAAGATGATAGCATTTGGTGATATCGTGAAAAGTTATCAGCTTTATCAGCTTGACTAATAAGAGCATTTTCAATCATCTCATATAAATCATCAGTTTTATTTTCTGCTATTAAGACTTTATTGAAACATTCTTGTATCTCATCAACACAATCTATGTCAATCATTTTTATAGTATTTTCTAAAGCTTCTACTGTAGATTTTTGCATAGGTATTGCATAATCATTAATAGTTTTTATATCAACTTTTTTACACACATCTTGAAAACCTTTGATAAAACTTCTTGTATTTGAACAAGCTCTTACAAGTTCGTTTGTTATCTTAAGGTATGACACCATTGCTCGTAAATCTTTTGCTTCTGGTGAGTGAAGTGCCAAGGTAGTTATAATATCATTATCTATCTCATTAGTTTTATTACTTGTATTTTTTATAGCTAATTTTGCTTCATTAAATTTATCTAATTTACAATCTTTTAAAGCATCAATGATAATATTGTTTGCTTCTACAAGATTGTTGGCAATCTCTTTTATATTATTTTTAATAATATGTAATTTTTCTTCATAATTTTCTAACATTTAGTTTCCTTTTTATCCAAATCTTCCAGTAATATAATCTTCTGTTTTTTTCTCTTTTGGATTTATGAATATTTTTTCTGTTTCATCATATTCAATTAAGTCACCTAAATGAAAAAATGCTGTCATATCAGCTACCCTAGCTGCTTGTTGCATATTGTGCGTTACAGTTACAATTGTATAATCTTTTTTCAGCTCTAACATAAGCGCTTCAATTTTTTCTGTACTAATTGGATCAAGTGCAGAAGTTGGTTCATCCATTAAAATAACATCAGGTTGTACAGCAATAGTTCTTGCGATACAAAGTCTTTGTTGTTGACCCCCTGAAAGACCTGTTCCTGGTTCTCTTAGTATATCTTTTACTTCATCCCAAATACCTGCGCCTATTAAAGAACGCTCAACTAATTCATCACACTCAATACCTTTTTTTACAATACCATGTTTAAGTGGTGCATAAGCAACATTTTCATAAATAGATTTTGGAAAAGGATTTGGCTGTTGAAAAACCATACCAACTCTTTTTCTTACACTTACTTCATCAACATCATGGTCATATATATTTTTATCATCAATAATAACTTGCCCTTCAACTTTAACTGAACTTATTAAGTCATTCATTCTATTTAGACATCGTAAAAATGTAGACTTACCACATCCTGATGGACCTATTAATGCTGTAATTTGATTTTTATAAATTTCTATATTTAAATTATGAAGAGCATGTTTCTCTCCATACCATAGGTTTAAATCTTTTACATCGATTTTTACTTTATTTTTTCCCATTTACACTACTTTATTAAAATTTTATGGCGAATTCTACAAATTTTTAATTACAAGATGGTTACAAAGATTATTTTTTCTATAAATTTTAAAATTCTTTACTTTTTTATTATAGATTTTAGTAATAAAATAGGTAAAAATACTATATTTTAGACTTTTGTTACCCTGCTATCTTTAAGAGTAAGGTTAGTAAAATCTGCTTATCAAAATAAAGTTACGATACAGTTACAAATAAAAAAGGCATATATTTATGGAAATCTATACAGTAAAGAAAATGGAAAAAGAGGCAATGAAAAGTAGTGGAATCGATTTTATGCGATTGGGATTTGCCTTATTTTTTTTAGTAGTAGTATTAAGTTATAGTTTTATCAGTACTGGAGGTATTCCAAATAATGTATTTTTAGCGATAGCAGCACTTTTTGGGGCTTATATGGCTATGAATATAGGTGCAAATGATGTTGCAAACAATGTAGGTCCAGCAGTTGGTTCAAAAGCTTTAACTATGGGTGGTGCTATTGTAATAGCTGCTACTTTTGAAGCAGCAGGTGCTTTAATTGCAGGTGGTGATGTTGTTAAAACTATTAAAAAAGGTATTATAGATATTTCTGCTTTTGGAGGAAATACTGATTCTTTTATTTGGGCTATGATGGCAGCACTTTTAGCAGCAGCAGCATGGTTGAATTTTGCTACGATGGTAAAAGCACCTGTTTCAACAACACACTCTATTGTTGGTGGAGTTATGGGTGCAGGTATTGCAGCAGCTGGATTTGGAATAGTTGCTTGGGGTACTATGGGAAAAATAGCTTTATCATGGATAATATCTCCAGTTCTTGGAGGAATCATAGCAGCAATATTTTTATTTACAATTAAAAGAACTATGGTATATCAAGAAGATAAAATTACAGCTTCGGTAAAATGGGTTCCAATATATGTAGCAATAATGTCATGGGCATTTGTAACTTATTTGACTTTAAAAGGTTTAAAAAAAGTTTGGCCTACTATTGTTGATTTTCTTGTATTTTTACCAGACACTAAAAAACCTACATTTTTAATTGCTGCTTTATTTGGTTTAATAGTTGCATTAGTTGTTTATAGATTAGTGAGTGCAAATGTCAATAAAAAAGCATCTTCTATAGAAAATAGTAGAGCAGGGGTAAATGCACTTTTTACAGTACCATTGATTTTTGCAGCAGCACTTTTAAGTTTTGCACATGGTGCAAACGATGTTGCAAATGCAATTGGACCACTTGCTGCTATTAATGATGCTGTTATGACTGGTGGAATTTCATCTAAAGCAGGAATACCGTTTTGGGTTATGGCTGTTGGTGCTATTGGTATTGCACTTGGACTTGCATTGTATGGACCTAAGCTAATACGAACAGTTGGAAGTGAAATAACAGAGCTTGACCAAATGAGAGCTTTTAGTGTTGCTATGGCTGCTGCTATTACTGTTATTATAGCTTCACAACTTGGTCTTCCTGTATCTTCAACGCATATTGCTATTGGGGGTATTTTTGGTGTTGGTTTTTTAAGAGAATATTTAGAACAAACAACAAAAAAAGATGTTATTGCTAAAGAAAAAGAGCATGTTCACGATGAGAAAAAAGTATTAAAAGCACTTAATAATGAACTAAAAACTTTAGAGTCTCGAAAAGACAAGAAAAAAGATGATTATGAAAGAATAGTGACTCTTTATAAAATGGTAGATGAAGAGGAAGATAAATTAAAAGATGCAAAAAAACAATTAAAAAATGCAGAAAAAATACAATATGTAAAACGAGACGCAGTGAAAAAAATCGTTGCAGCTTGGATTATAACTGTACCAGCAGCGGCTGTTTTATCTGCTTTAATTTATTTTATGATAAGAGGGATTGTTCTTTAATCCCTCTGTCTTATTGCCACTTAACTTCGAATTTTTTTCTTAAATAAACAGCCAGAGCATTGAGTGAAATTAGTACAGAAAGAAGTACTAAAATACCAGCTGCTGTTCTTTCAATATAAGCTTTTTCAGGCATACCAGACCATGTAAATATTTGTGCAGGCATAACTGTTGCTGCATCCATAATAGAAGATGGACTATCTGGAATAAATGCAATCATACCTACAATAATAAGAGGAGCAGTCTCTCCCATAGCTTGAGCAAGACCAATAATACTTCCTGTCATAACACCTGGAAAAGCTAATGGAAGTACATGGTCTCTTACAACTTGAATTTTTGTTAATCCTAATCCATAACCAGCTTGTCTAATACTTGCAGGCACACTTCTTAAAGCAGCTCTTGAACTTACTATAATAATAGGAAGTGTCATCAGTGCAAGGGTAAGCCCACCAACTAAAGGAGAACTTCTAGGAAGACCAAAAATATTAATAAATATAGAAAGACCTAGTAAACCAAACAAAATAGAAGGAATGGCAGCTAAATTATTGATATTTATCTCTATGATATTTGAGAGTTTACTATCAGGGTTTGCAAACTCTTCTAGATAAACTGCTGTTGCAACACCTACAGGGAAAGCAACAGCCATCGTTACAATAAGTGTAAAAATTGAACCTATAATAGCAGATGCCAGACCAGAGTTTTCAGCAATTTTACTATCACCTTGTGTAAAGAATATAGTATTAAATCTTTTTTCTACTCTATCATTGTCAATTAAATATTTTAATGTGGTTAAATCTTTTGATTTAAGTTTATAGTATTTTTCTTTCATATACATATCAACTTCATCATCCGCAAGTATCCACACTAACTCTTTTGTTCCCATGAGTGATGGATCACTTTTCATCTTCATTGGAATCTCTCTAATTGCAGATCTACTTACTAGATGTAAATATTTTCTCTCAATTGCTTTTCTATAACTTTTTACACTTGCTTCGCTATAACTTACTTCAATTTGTATATATGTTTGTTGAAAGGCGCTTTTCCCTTTCATTATCATATCTGATAAAAATATAGTTAAAAACAGTAAAGACAATACTAAAGAACCAACAGCAAAACCTTTAAATATTTTTGCTTTTCTATGTCTTTTTACTAAAGTTGGATCATAAAATACATTATTTTTCATTATAAGTTACTCATTTTATATTTTTCTTTAAATTTTTTAATCATCATAACAGATACAATATTTAGTACTAAAGTTACAACAAAAAGGACAAGTCCCAATGCAAAAGCACTTAATGTATCAGGTGAATTAAACTCAAAATCTCCTGTAAGTGCAGTTACTATTTGAACGGTTACTGTAGTCATATCTTCTAAAGGATTGATTGAGAATTTGTTTGCATTCATACCAGCTGCCATAACAACAATCATAGTTTCACCAAGTGCTTTAGAAATAGCAAGAAGTGTAGCTGAGATGATACCTGGTAGGGCTGATGGCAGGACAATGTCTTTGATAGTTTCAGATTTTGTCATACCTAAAGCTAGACTTCCTTTTCGTAAACTATCAGGTACTGCATTGATAACATCATCACTTAAACTTGAAATCACAGGAATAATCATAATCCCCATAACAACACCAGCGGCTAATGCACTGTTAAAAGAGGCATCTAGGCCAAAGGTATCTGCAAGAGAAACTATAGCAGGTGCGACAGTAATAGCAGCAAAGAAACCATAAACAACTGTTGGAATACCAGCTAATATTTCTAAAAGAGGTTTTACTGTTGTTCGTATATTATCTGTAGCATATTCACTCATATAAATAGCACTAAATACACCAATCGGTAAAGCAACAGCAATAGCAATTGCTGTAATCATAAATGTTCCTGCAAAAATAGCTGCAGCACCAAATTTACTGTCTACAGTACCTGGAGACCATTGGGTACCTGTTATAAAATAGGTAAAGCTTCGTAAGTTAAAAAACTCTATCGCTTCAAAAAGAATAGAGAATAAAATACCAAATGTCGTTAAAATTGATATTATTGCTGCTGCTATCAGTAGATATTCAATGATAGTTTCTTTTAAGAGAGTTCTTTTATTTTTTGGTTGAAATGATTCCAAAAATAATCCTTTTACAATTTAATTGGGATTATTTTAGAATATTTTAGTTACATATTGATTACATTCTTTTTTTAAGGTATCTCTTTTTGATTATTATTTTTATCAGGAGAGGTAAAAATAGCTATCCATCTTAGCATAAATAAAAATAGTAAAACACCACTAAATATAAGGATATGGAAGTTTGTACTGTTACTGAGTAGGGATTCAAAACTATCTATATTTTCCTTATTTATTTTGATTACATTCACAATAAATTCTCTTAAAGTCAAAATAATAAAAGCATCAATTAAAATTCTAATTTTGACTCTTTGTTCTCGTAAGAAGCTCATAACAGCTCGTACAATTTCTAACATAATCATAAAATATAATAAAGATATAACTATCTGTATGACACTATCTGTAGCAATTGCAACAATAAATAAAACAGACGCTATTATAAGTTCAATATAAAATTTACTATAAAAAAAATCTTTAAGTTTTCGTATTCCCTTATACATCTAATACCTTTGAAATTAAATTAAAATTATTATACACTAATTTAATCTTTTTTTCTAAATAAATGGTATTTTTGTTCTTCAAGGAGCTCTTCAACATATTTTTTGACTTTTTTATTTGCTTTTTGCCAAATACCTGATGGAAGTCTTACTTCTAACTTTTTCTTTTCTCTAAATTTAATAATTTTTTTAGGTGTTAAAATAGTATCAATTGGAGAAAAGTCAAATTCTGTTAAATCTATATCATCTTTATAAAATAGTGTTTGTTCTTTAAATTTACCCCAACCTGGAATTCCCTCTTCTGAATAAGGTACTTCATGATCATTCTCAAATTCTACCATTAATTTATAGTGTCCATCATCGAATACTTTTGACACTGTACCTAGTCCAAATACCAGTCCAAATACTTTATCACCTTTTTTTACTTTTCTAAAATAACTCATTTAAAATCCTTATGTTACATTTTTGGAATTATACACTAATATTATTACATAATGGTTTCAATTTTGTCAAATTTTGCAGTTTAAAATTTTAATTTCATTAAATTTATCAAATAGCATTAGCGTATTAGTTTCTATGGTTGCTGCTATATTTCTTAATTCTTTATTTGAAGCTCGTTTTGCATTGCTATTTATATACTGTTGTATTGAAGTATGAACATTTTTATGTATTGTTTTTAATTCATCCCATTCCTGTGTTTGAGTAAATTTTTTGTTTGTGTTTTCTTGGTGTTCTAACCATTGGTTCATATTACAATGCTCATCTACTTCAACATTCCAATGCTCATATGTTCCTAGTTTTTCAAAGTTTTTTGATTTTAATAAGATATGCTGATTTTTAAGTTCAGCTGTTTCATACACTAATTCTATATCACATACTTGTTCTCTAATTTCATTTTTGAATGTTGCTTTTGATGAAGCATTGATTAAATCTTCTGAAAGATTAGAGATAGAGTTGGATAGTTGTGCTATATATTGTGAGTTTTGTGCATTGATTTGTGTATTTTTATCTAAAGTTGCAATAGAATCATTGATTTGTTTGATGTTTTCATGTTGTTTTGTACTAGCATCTGATACATCTTTAATAATCTGTGTTGTTAATTCAACTTTTTTATTTAAATCTTCATATCCTAGACCCATTTGACTAGATATCTCTTTTCCTTCATTTGTTTTAGTTATGGCTGTTTGAACTATTGCTTTTATCTCATTTGCAGCTTCAGCACTTCTAGAAGCTAGATTTCTTACCTCTTGTGCAACAACAGCAAAACCTTTACCTGCTTCACCAGCAGTAGCAGCTTCAACTGCTGCATTTAAAGAAAGTATATTTGTTTGGAATGCTATTTGGTCAATAATTGTAATAGCTTCGTTGATTGAGGATACTTGATCATTTATTTCATCCATAGAATGTAAAGTTTTAGACGCTAATTCTTGTCCATTTTGTGAAGATAGAGTAAGCTCTTGTGCATATTGAGCCATTTTTTTAGCATTGTTTGTATTGTCTAAAATATTTTTTGTAACTTCTTCTAGAGAGGCTGAAGTTTCTTCTAAAGATGCAGCTTGCATATTAGAAGCATCTGAAAGTTCGTTTGCACTTTGATTCAGAATAGTTGTATCGTGATTGAGTCTATCCCCAGTGTTTAAAATCATTGCTAAAAATTCAGAAACATTATTTCCAATAAGTTTTGTACTAGCAACAAGTGAACCAAAGTCTCCATAAAGTCCTAGTTCATTTTTCTTTGGAATAGTATGCTCAAAATTATATTGACCATATGCTTCTAAGGCACTGTTTAATATTGTAAATTTATTTTTTGTTTCATCAAGCATTTTATTTATATTAATGATTAAATCTTTTACATCTGGTGAAACATTGTTATGATGAGGGATTTTATATCCATAAAAACCATTCGATACTTTTTGAAGTATATCATTTGCTTCTTCTAGAACTTCTTTGTTATGATTGATTAGGTTTACACTGCTTGTAATATTTTGATTTATATCATTTGCTATCGTTTTAAACTCATCTTTTGTATTTATGATAATTTCATCAGCAAAATCTTTTTTATAATTTATTACATCAAAAAAATCATTTAGTCCATGATGTACCAAACTAAGGTTTTTAACTATATCTCTTGATACAATAGTTGCAATAATAAATTCAATAAAACCAATAATAGCAGAGATAACAATAATGAGATATAATAAGTTGTTACTATTTTTTGCTATATCTTTATTGACAACCTTATTACTTGTATGGAGCATCTCTAATGTTTTTTGAAAATCATTGTTTAATTGTTTTTGTAATTTTAAGATATTCTTTTGACCTTTAACTACACTTACTAACATATTTTTATATTGAATTAGCTCTTCATTGATTTTTTTTTGCATAGGTTTATTTTCTGTAAAATTTTCGCTTCCTCTTACAGAACGACGCATTTTAAAATGTACTTTTCCTAACTCTTTTAAATTGATAGTATTTGTAAGAAAAAAAGTTTTTTCATAGAGTTCTAATTGCATCATATATTGAATAAGTTTGTAATCATACACTTTTTGGAATATCTTTTTAATCATATTTTTAGATTTATTCATAAGCTTTTGATGACTATCTATTTGTTTTTGTGTATTAAAAACAGTTGCATAAGATTTTTTTGATATTGTAAGTTGTTTTTCTAGATTTTTTAAAGAAGTGGTATTTAAATTTAGATTTTCCATTGAGTTTTTTAGATTAAGGAGATTGGTAGTTACTTCATCATATTCATCAAAAAATGACTTATTTGCTTTTTGTTTTGATATATAATCAAGTTTGATGATTGAAGTTTGTAGTAAATTTGATTGGTTTTTGACTTTAGTATATTCTTTTTGTGTTTGAGAATAAAATATAATTAAAGATATTAATATTGCAAATCCAGCTATGGTAATAGCAGAGATAGATTTTAGTTTTGTTTTTACGCTGTTAAATGTAAGCATATATTCCCTTTTTTTAAGCGAAATAATATATTTAAATAGTTACGAAATGATTACAAGAAGGTAATGTGTATTGATAAATGCGATTGTTATGGATTTTTTAAAAAATTATTTTTTATAGAGCATAGAAAAATAATATTTTCTATGCAGAGATTTTTGCTTTAGAACCGTAGTGCTTTTTTACCTCTTTAGCAGCACTTTTAAAAGCTTTTTTCGTTGACTTTCCACAGCCTCTAAAAATTCTCTCTTCGTTGATAAACTCAACAATATCTAGTTTTTTCTTTACTTTTGTGTCAACAACCCTAAAAATATTGAACTCTTTCTTTAGTTTTTTAATTTCTGGGAACTCTTGACTTTTTAGCACTTTTGTTTCCATTTTATATCCTTTAGTAATAATATATTACTAATATACATAAAATGAACTTAAATTATTATTAAATGTTATAATTATTTATAAGTTATACAAATTTGAGATTATAAAAATACTTCATAGAGTATGTTTTGTATCTCTTGAATCATATCTTTACTAAGAGTTGATTTATTTGAAAATATATAAAAAGGAACAGTATTTAAAATAGATTTTTTTAATCTTTTTCGTAAAGTTGAAACTTGATCTATTTTGACAAGTTCATCTCCATCAAAAAGACAAAACTCTTTTTCAATCCCAATATTTAAAGAAACTATTCTATAAGTAAAAAAAGCATCATTTTCCAGTTCTTCATATTTTTTACATAAAGTTTCTAATTTTTCTTGCAGTTTTTTATAGTTGTTTTTACTTACATATCCAAAACTTTCACGAAATTTATATCTTTGAATATCTGTAAAGTTTAATAAATTATATAAATCATTGAGATTTCTCCACGCACTATTGTAAAACTTCTTTCCAAATAGTATCTCTTCAAAACTAGAAAGATACTTTTTATCTTTAAAATTATAAATCTCTTTGTATTTAAGAGTAAAATATTCTTTTTTAAATAAAGTGATAATCCAATTTTCATCTAGTTGGCTTATGATATCCAGTTTTTTTTCACTATTACTCTCATCTAAAAACTTCCATAACATAGAGATAGAGTTGATTGGTTCATTCTCAGTATTTGAAGATTTGAGATATTTTTTAGCAAGATAAAGTATCACATTTTCTAACAATGAATCAATCACAGAAATTTTATGGTTGTAGATGATTTTTTTATAAAGATTAAATCGCATCTCAATCATATGCTCTATATCTATAAGTTCACTATCAAAAAAAGATATTTTAAACTGTTTTTTTCTTTCAACAAGTATTGCTCGTTTTGCTATTCTTATAAAATCTATACTTCCACCAATATAACCACTTGCTAACATATCTCTGTTGATATAATCTAATCTATCAGCATCAACTGTACCATCTATAAATTTATGTAAAACACCATAGTTAAAAATACCATCATTTTTTTCATTGAGAATATTTTTTACTATTAGATAGATGAGTTGAATATAGTTTTTATCTTTTGTATTTGAAACGAACTGTTGCATCTCATGTTCAAAAAGTAGTTTGACGAGTTTTTCTCCAATAGCTTCATGTAGTACTAATGAAGAGTTTTTTGTAATCTTTTCATAAAATTCTAAAAACTCTTTTTCTTTTTCATTGTAAGTTTCTTTTTTTTGTAAAATATCATAAAGTTTTTCCATAGCATATTCTACTTGATGTGAGAATGGAAAATGTCCCACATCATGTAACAAACCAACGATTCGTAATGCTTGTAAAGTTATAAGATAAATATCTTTATCATTATTTGATTTTAGTGGTATCATAAACTCATAAAGTGTTTTATCACTTAGGTTATCTATATCTTTTATAGTTAAGTTAAGTTGATTTTCTTTGATAGTATTTTTTATAGATTTTTTGAGATTTTTAAGAAAATTATATTTGACATTTTCTTTCGCATTCAAAAGGGCATTTTTAAACATATGCCCACTCATATGCATTGTTCCTAAACTATGGATATATCTTTTTGTATTGATTGAGGGATAAGCAAAATAGGCTAGGGCGTTTTGTGTCACAAAAAAAAGTCTATTAACTATTTTTGTTTGAAGTAAGAGACTCTCAAATTCACTACATTCTATATGTTTGTAGATGGTATCATTTATAAGTTTTGTTCTATTTAACATAAGATATTATAGCTATTTTTTATTACACTTTGGTTTCATATGAAATTTATTTTAATCTATCTAAAATTTCCAAAGTTTCTATCTCAAATTTAGAAAAACCAAACCATTTTTTACCTAAATCTTTCAAACTAGCTCCGATATGAAATACTTCTTTTTTATCAAGTATCAAAAATCTATCATGAGCATTTTTAAATTCTTTGAGTTCTATATTTTGATATTGTGAACTATATTTTTGGTAGTCGAGTTTTAGTTGTTTATTTATACTTTGTGTGTAGATTTTGACTTTTAAATTTAGATATTTACTAAAGAGTGTAAAAACAGTTTCATCTATATAGTTATCTATTAGTATTACTTCATTTTTAACACTTTTGAGTAAATCATTGATAAAAGCATAGGCATCATAAATTTGTCCATCGAAAAATATTCCTTGTGTTGGTTTTTTTGTTTTCTCTTCTAATGCTTCAAAAAGTGTATCAAAGTTTTTATCATGTAAAGACAATCTTTCCTCAATTCTTTCAAATCGTTCGTAGGTAATAATATTTTGTGATATTAGTTTTCTCATACCTACAAAAGCTTTTATAATTTGAATACTTATATCAATAGCAATTTTGCTTTTGAGTACTGAAGCTAACATTGATACACCTTGTTCTGTAAAGGCGTAAGGTATTTTTCTTAAACTCATTTTATCTTTGGATGTCGCAAATTGCGATTTCCAATTTTCAAACTCCTCTTTTGAAAGTTGAAACATAAATTCTTCGGGGAATCTCTCAATGTTTCTTTTTACTTGCTCATTAAGTCTTCGTGTTTCTACTTGATAAAGCTCTGCCAAGTCACGATCTAGCATCACTTGAAGCCCACGGATAGTATGAATTTTGTCTTGTAGGTTTTGACTATTTATTGTTTGTAGTTCATTCATTGTTTTAAGTCCCAATAATCATTTTAAATATAATAACAAAAAAATTCAATTTTATTAAAAAATATGACATTATGCAATTTTACCTCTTTTTGTTGAGTATTTGTGGTCTAAATCCTATTAAGTTGTTGTTTGTTTTTTGAGTATCTTGTAAGATTTGAAGTAAGAGTTCAAAAGCTTCATCTATCCTATGGCTATTATAGTTTTGATTTTGTTGGTCTATTTTTATGGTTTTTTCTATCTCTTGGATTCTGTTAGCTATATTTTTGTAGTTTCTCTCGCTCCCATGCTTTGCTTGGGAGTGTATATTTGAGTTTATCGCTTTATTTCAGTTTGATTGGTGTGATTTATTTTTAGTATGCATTCTCAACTACAAGTTGGGAACGAGGGAAAAATGTTAAATTTATTGAGAGGTATGTTATAGTTAAAAATATTTTCTTAACTATTTTTTATTCTCAAAAATTCTCTCAGTAAACTCTGCAAATTTTCCTCTTACAGCTTTATCTAACTCTATAGCAAACATCGAAAGCTCTGGGTGGTTTTGGCTTGTTTGTTTAAGTAGTGTTGTCAGTCCATTGTTATATTTATTTAAGTACAAGTTATCGATTTGTCTATTTGAACCTATTACAATCGCACTACAACTCTCATCTAGTCTTGATAAGATAAGTTGTGTAGTATTTTCACTACTATTTTGCCACTCGTCCATGATAACTATTGCATCACTCAGAGTTCTACCTCTAGCTTCCCCAGGCCATAGCATCTCAATATTGTATTTTGATATAAGTTCCTCTATTTTTGATTTTATTGATTCTTGGTTCTCTTTATTTTCACCTTTTTTAAGCCGTTTTTTTGCTATGAATTCTAAAGTATCGTATAACGCCATATTGTAGATTCTAAATTTCTCATCATTTCCGGCTAAGTATCCTACATCTGCACCTTTATCAAGTGATTCTACAGAGTTTCTTACATAGACTATCTTTTCATAAGCCCCGATATCTATAAGTCTCATAGCACTTGCTATACTCATGAGTGTTTTTCCACTTCCTGCTTTTGCATCTATAACCATAAGATTATACATATTTGAAAGCATCGCTTTGAGGAAAAACTTTTGTTTTAAGTTTGCAGGTCTTATTACAAGTGAGTTAAAAAGTGAATCCTCGATGATATCAATTTTTTCATTGACAATAATCCCATAGGTTGAATTCCCATCACTTGATAAAAATTTGTAACAAAAGTTTTGTACATGATACTCTTGGTCTATCTCTTTTATATCTGCAAGATGCAATGAATTGAATCGTGATGAGTCAAGTTCTATCTCTTTTACAAACTCAAATTTTGGTACATCTGCTTTATCTTCATGAAGTGTTTCTGTTTTGATATTTGCAAAAAGTGCAAAAGTTCTAGCATAGATATCAATAGATAAAAAAACTACTTTTTCTCCTGTGTAGTATCCTTTTGCAAGGGAAGCCACCTCTATGATTCTTTTATCATTACTTTCTGCTATATTATGCTCTAACATCTCACTTTCATATTTATCTTTTGCTATAATATGAAGTTCTATATCTTCATCATAAAGCTTTACTACTTTAAAATCTTTTTTATAGTCTATCTCTTTTATTTTCGTTTTGGCTAAAAATCTTGCAAATTGTCTTGATTGGTATCCTAATTCATTAAAAAGTTTTTTCTTATCCTCTAATTCTATTAAAACTGTTTCTGGTATGACAACTATATTTGTACCATTATCTGCTATATTATAAATGTTTTGCATGTTTTGTAAGATAACATTTGTATCAACTACATAGATTTTTTTTCCCATAGTAAAGCCTTTTTATTTCATTGGTTAGTATAGTATTTTGTATGTTTTTATTTTACTGCAAAAATACTTAGCAATCTTATCTGTGATTATTATCAATTTTGATTTCTAGTTTTTGAATAGTTTTTTTGATGATAAAAATCTCTTCTTGTGATTCTTCATCATCTTTCCCATGAAGTTTTTCAAGCTTTTTTTTCATATTTAAAAGTATCTCTTCATGTTCATCTTTTTGTATATCTTTTGCCAGAAGAGTTGTAATCTTCTCTTTGATATTTTTGTACATTTAGGCAGCTTCTAGTTCATATAAATCTATAAGTTTTTCTGTTTTGTTGATAAAGTCTATAAGTAAAAACTTATCTAAACCATAATCATCTGCGATCTCAAGAATATAATCTTCATCATCAATATTATTTAAACAATATATATCCAACTCACACTCAACAGGTACCATCACAGCTTCATAACTATTTGCTTTAGCTTGTGATATCTCTGCACTATAATATGACTTGATTTTGTTTAGATTGATTTTCATAATCTTCCCTTTGTTTTAAGTTGGAAAATTATAAGAAAAAATGATTTCAATTTGATTACTTTTAGGTTACGAGTCGATTACAAAATCAACCCATATACCTATCTAGTTTTGATTTTTTGATTTTATCAATCTCAACAACAATAAAACTATCAATACAGTTAGAAAAATCTGGGTCTATATTAAAGTCATAAAATTTAATTCCTCCATCTTCACAAAGCTCACTGTATTGTTTATAAAGAGTTGGAATAGTTAAGTCCATACTTTTTAGTTTGTTTTTTAGAAGTTTGAAGTCTTCTTTATAGTTATCATACTTAAAAGGATTATCAAGTGCTATATCTTTTGTTTCATATTCAAAAGGAAGATTTGCTTCTACTAGGTTCTCATCACTTTTGAAATAATTACTATAAAAATCTACTATTAATTCTTTTGCATATTGTGGATAGTTTCCACTTAAACTTACAGGTCCAAACATATATTTTACTTCTGGATTATGCTTTAGATATGCACCAATTCCATACCATAGATAGTCTAAGGCTCTTGTTCCCCAATATTTTGGTTGTACAAAGCTTCTTCCTAATTCTATAGAGTTAGGAAGGTATTTTATAAATGCTTTTTTGAATCTAAAAAGAGTGTTTGAATAAAAACCATATTTTCCATAGGTATCATTGATAGATTTTCCCTCACCAATTCTATAAGCTCCAACTATTTCTAAATCTTCATCATCCCATAAAACAATATGTTTATAGTATTGATCATATTGGTCTAAATCTCTTTTTTTATTGACACCTTCATTTACTTTTCTAAAACTAAGTTCTCTTAGTCTTCCTATCTCGTTCATTACAGCACTATTTTCTACATAATCATAAAGATAGATTTTTTTCCCATCAGCAGTTTCACCTATTAGTTGTGATTTTTTCAGCTCTTTTTTGAGACTTTGTCTATTCTCTTCATGGGCAATAGTATTGATAGTTTCAAAATATTGTTTTTTCCCTTTTTTAAGACCATAAAGATGTTTTTTATATTGTTCGACGATACTTAGTTTGTTTGAGTTGCTATCCATGATATTTTCATTTGGTATGAGTTTACCAACTTTTACAGTGACATTTTTATCTCTTTGTTTAAACATCTCATCTGATAAAAGAATTGTTGAAAAAGTTTTATTGAGAATTGAAACTGTATAAAAAGTCTTAGAGTTTTTTGCATCAACAAGAATAGGTAGAATAGGGCTTTTTGACTTTTGTGCAAATTTTAGAAAACCTTTTTGCCATTTTCCATCTTTGATACCTGTAGGAGAAACTCTACTTACTTCACCTGCTGGAAAAACTATTACAGCTTCTTCATTGTCAAGTGCTTCATATATTTTTTTAATATTCTCTTTTGATTGTTTTGTTTTAAAATTATCTATTTTTATAAACAGTGAGTTTAAAGAATCAATACCTGCTAAAAAGTCATTGGCAACAATTCTTACATCTTTTCTCACACTTCCCACAAGTTTTAGTAAACACAAAGCGTCTAAAGCTCCAAGTGGATGATTTGAGATAATCACAACTCTTCCTGTTGAGGGGATATTTTCTATATCTTTACTTGAATGTGAAAAGTCAAATGTAAAATAATCCAACACGGCTTCTACAAAATCAAATCCTTTAAGATGGGAATGTTTTTTTAAAAATTCATTTATCTTATCTTCATGTACAAGCTTTTGTGCAATTTTGAACAAAGACTTTTGTAACATAGGTGTTTTTGTACGCAAAGTTGGAAATTTATTTGTTATCTCTTTTTCAATATTTATCATATACTACTCCATTTTAATGTGGAAATATAATAAAAATAGATTACAAATTAGTTACGATTGATTACGATTTGATTACATTTCAATAGCATTAAGTGATATACCAAGTGGTGTATCATATTTTTTAGATTCTTTTTTGATTTGTCCTAAAACTTTATCTAAATCTATATGTTTTTTTTGATTTGTAATCTCTATAATAGCACTACAAACTCCTAGAAGTTTAAATTTTCTAGAGGTTCCAAATCTATCTGATGTTTCTATAAAACCGTTTTTCTTGTCTTTATCTGAATATAAATCTCGGACCTGTTCTTGAAACTTATGTTGAATATTATCAATTATAGTATAAGCCTCTTCATAAGTATACTTATCAAATCCAACAAAAAAATCATCACCACCTATATGTGCTATAAATTGATCTTTATCTAACTCTTTTTTAAGTATTTGTGTAAAAAGGATAATCGCTCTATCTCCTTGTCTAAATCCATATATATCATTGAAAGGTTTAAAGTCATTAAAGTCAAAATAGACAATATGATAGGTTTTGTTATCTTTACATTCTAAAGCATTTGTAATAAAGAGTTCTATTTGTCTATTCCCGGGAAGTTTTGTCAATGGATTTTGATCTTTTGCTATCTCTATATTTCTATCATAAGACATTGCTAAAAGATTATTTACATCTATAAAGCCATAATATTTACTATTTTTTGTGATAAAAATACCGTGGGAACTATTGATATCCATATTATAAACTTCAAGAATTTTATCAACTCCCCAAGTTATTTCAGAAGAAACAGTTTCTTTAATAAATTTTTTTAAGCTAGTATTTGTTTTACTATTCTTTACAAGTGAAGCTCCATATTGAGAATAAGAGAGTTTTTTGATATCTTTTTCATAAATTACACCATAAAGCTGTTCTAGTTTATCAATAATAGGAACAAAAGTATTTGTTGGATTGTCTTTAAAATACAAAAATAAATCATTTAAGTTATTGTCAATCTTCAGTGGTTTTATAAATTCTATTTTCTTTTTATTCACTATATTTGAAGTGTAGGCTCGTTGGTCACTTTTGTATAGCTCATCTATCTCTGTATATTTATGTTTGATTTTACCTATATCTAGTTTTGGTTTTTGTATCAAATATCCTTGTAGTAAATCTATACCAATATCTTTACAAGTAAGATATTCATCTTTTGTTTCTAATCCTTCTGCTATAACCTTGATACCCATAACATGTGCTATACTTATTATATGTGTACAAAAAGTTCTTTTCTTTGCATCATTGTGTATATTTTGTAGAAAGAATCTATCGAGTTTTATAAATTTTGATTCTGCATAGTATAAAAGTTGTAAACCAGTTATTCCTGTACCAAAATCATCAATAACTGTATCATATTCTTCTTGTTGATATCTATTAATAATATTTGAAATAGAACTTGGATTTTGTAAAGTACTTCTTTCACTTAATTCAAAACAAATTGATTTTTTATCAAGATTAAATTTTTCCAAGATAGTTTGTGTATTTCCTGACACAAAATCTGGCATAAACATTATTCTTGTGTCTATATTGTAAAAAAGTTGTATGTTTTCAATACCTAGTCGTGAAAACTTTTCAATAGCTTTATATCTAAGTTGTAAATCTAATTGATATAAAAGACCATCATTATAAGCTTCATCAAAAAGGTTTATTATAGAGTAAAAACCACCTGCTTCGTGAAAATTTCTTAAAAGAGCTTCCACTCCATAAGTTTTTCCACTTTTAACATTGACGATGGGTTGAAATGCATAATCTAGTTTTGAAACTATATAATCCCATTTTTTGTTTAACATAGTATATCCTTGGCAAAGCTCTGTATGCAAAATTTTAGGATAATTAAGTTTCAGCTTGATTACATAAAAAGTGGTTGTATCAATCTTTTATGCTGAGTTTATTGTAGCCTTTTTTGATATATTGAAGAAGTGGAAATTTGTATCTTAAAAATACATATTGTTTGATACAATGACCTATAAAACCTTTAACTTTTACAATTCCATACAAATCACATACAGCATATCGTCCACCTAAAGCTATCAATGTTCCTTCAAGTTTTGGATTACAAGAGGTAAGTTTTTTATTTGTTACTGCATTTAATATATTTTTTGCAGCTCTTATCCCACTAGCTCTTGCAATTGTTACATTTGCAGGCATTATTTTTTCAGAACTATCTTTGATTTGGGCAATATCTCCTGCTGCAAAGATATTACTGTATCCATCTACTTGAAGATGTTTATTGACAATAATTTGACCTTTTTTATTTTTTGGTAAGTCTGATTTTAAGATGAGGTTTGCAGCTTCAATTCCCCCTGCAAAAATGATAAAAGAGTATCGGATTTTTGTGCCATTAGTGAGATAAAGATACTCTTTATCACAACTTTGCATTTTTGTATCAGTTATGATGTTGATATCAAGCTGTCTTAAGCGTTCACTTGACATTCGAACCATTTTATCATCAAAATCAGGGAGAATAGTACTTCGTGAGCTTATAAGAGAGATTTTAAAATTATCACAATGAAAACTCCCTCGTTTAAAAAACTGTTTTGCATAGTAAGCCATCTCTGCTGCTATCTCAACTCCAGAAAGTCCAGCACCAACTACAGCAATATGTGTTTTATCACATTTTTTTGCTTCATCTTCTATTTTATTGAAAAGTTGTTTTTCAAAATTTTGTTTGAAATATAAAGCTTTATGAAGCTTTTTTAAATCATTTGTATTGTTTAAACCTTCAATATTTTGTGGGAAAAAAGTTCGTGTACCAACGCAAATAAGTAAATAATCAAATTTTACAGATTCTTGCTCTTGTGTTGAGATAATATTATCTTCATAGTTTATATCTGTTACTCGTAAATTTTTATATTCTAAGAAGGGATGATCAAATCCACTACACAAAGAAGATAAATCTATGGTAACATCTGCAATAGTTCCTTTGTTTGCGATTAGGTCATATACTTCTGGTTGAAGATTATGATAGGTATGTTTATCAATAAGAGTTATTTTTATATTTTTATTTTTGACGAGTTCTTTTAAGGCATATATACCAGAATATCCGCCACCAATTATTACTATATGTTTCAATTTTTCTACCTATTTTAAAAATTTTGTTATTATAACATAACAAAATTTCTATTAAGTTACAATAGATAATCTAAATAGATTTATAAAACTCTTTTTACTTTTGAATATTCTCTTTAAATCTAAAATTCTTAAGCTATAATCAATCCAATACCAATAAATATAACAATCATATAAAGAACAGATATTTTAAACTTTTGGAATAAATATAGTCCTATAGCTACAATAATTAAATCAAAAATAGAATTTACAGCACTAGGGAAAACAGTATTGAAAAACACTGCTGCTAAAAGTCCAACAACAGCTGCATTTACTCCTGCTATTGCATTTAAAACTTTTCTTTTTTTTGTATAACTTTCAAAACTTTCTCTAAAAGTAAGAATAAGTAAAAAACCTGGTAAAAATATAGCAATAGTTGCTATAAAAGCACCTAAGAGTGGATTATTTGTAAATATTGAAGCTCCAAGATATGAAGCGATTGTAAACATTGGACCAGGAACTGCCTGAGCTAGTGAATATCCTAACAAAAAGGTATCATTTGTAATCATATCTCCAAGACTTTGTTCAAGTAAAGGGAGAACAACATGTCCCCCTCCAAACACAAGAGTTCCAACTTCATAAAACGCATTAAACAATTTTAGTGAATCACTTGAAGATGCAAAAATTGGAATAATAAAAAGAGGGAGTAAAAACAGTACAAAAGGGATAATTTTTATTTTTTTTGTCTTAAGTTCTTCTGTTGTTGTAGTTTCATTTTTGAGAAGTAAACTTCCTATTATAGCAGAGAGAATAAGAATAATAAATTGAATATATATACTACTAAAAAGTATTAATACAATGGTTGAAAATATAAATATAGCTTTTGATATTTTACTTTTACAAAAACTCTTAAACATACCCAATGCTGCATCTGCGACTATAACAACTGCAAATAATTTTAGCCCTGTTATTATTCCTAAGACAAAATTATTGTCATTTTCAGATATATTAAAACTTGCTAGAAGATAAAGGATAAAAAAAGAGGGGAATGTAAATGAAACAAAAGCCATAAATCCACCTATTAACCCACCTCTTTTAAGTCCAATTGAAAATCCAACTTGAGAGGAACTAGGTCCAGGGAGAAACTGACTTAAAGCTATGAGCTTAGCATAAGCTTCTTCATCAAGCCATTGTAGTTTTTCAACAAAGATATTTCTAAAATATCCCAAATGTGCCATAGGTCCACCAAAGCTAATTAAGCCAAGGATTAAAAATCGATAAAATATCTCAAATATATTTGCCATTATCTCTCATTTTATTAATTTTTTAATTATAACTTTACAAAATTTCTATTAAGTTACAATAGATAATGATACTTAAGTGTGACATTATTTTTTTTTATATACTCCAATGTTTCATGGGACCCATGGATTAAAAAAGATTTTTTTGCACTAATTTTATCTAATAATTTAGTAGCTTCTTCGTAATTTAAATGATTTTTATCTGGATAATGTGGAGTATGACAAGCATCAATATAACACTCATCAATATTTTTTGAAAGAAGAAATGCTAAAGACTTTTCTTCTACTCCTGCACAATCTGTTAAATATGCTATAGTTTGTTCTTTTGATTCAACTAAATACCCAGTTGTATTCTTTGAGTGAATTAATGGTATTGGGGTAAATTTTATATCATTTACAATAATTGATTCAAAAGGTTTATTTTTTATATATTCTATTGATAATTTATGTTTAAAAAGATCAGCAAAACCATCTTTATCTTCTGGATGATAGCAAACTATTTTATCAACACCATATCTAAGCTTTAAAAGTCCAAGTGCATGGTCAGCATGAAAGTGTGTAAGAAATACAGCTTTTATTGTTTTATCATCAAATATTGTTGTGATTTTATCTTCTCCGGCATCTAATAAGATAATCTCACCATTATCACACTCTAGATAAGCACAAGTACTATTATTGAACTTTTTGTTTTCTCTATACTCTTCACACACTTCGCAATGACACTTAAATACAGGTATTCCACTTGCATTTGCTGTTCCTAAAAATTTAATTTTCATTCTTGATAACCTTTGTTTTATTTATTAAAATATATAATAGTATGAGTGATATAATAGATACTATAGCCAATAACAATACACCAATATGTGCCCCAAAAGTATCTAATATAACTGCAAATCCAAAAGGTACAGTTGCAACTACAGTATTTCTATATAAATTAATATCTCCTGTACTTTTACCATAACCCTCTTTCCCAAATAAATATAATGGTATTGAGCCTCGTATAATTGCTATAAGACCTTGACCTGCCCCATATAAAATCACAAAAACTAAAGCAAAATAGTAACTATATCCACTAAATATAAGTGCAACTAAACCAATACATAAAACTAAAATAGAATAAAACCCAGATTGTAGTGGTGTTATTTTTTTTACAAAAGCTATTTCTATAATTCTAGCAACAACTTGAGAAGGGCCAATTATAGTTCCTAAAATAACAGCACTAGCCATCTCAAATCCAAACTGGGCAAACAGACCCATAAAGTGAGTTTGCATAACTGTTACAGGTATTGCAATAAGTGAAAAAACAAAGATTAAAAACCATTTTGCCTCTTTCTGATTTTCCCCTTTAAGGTTTACTGTATCAGGTAAACTTGTCAATGATTTTTCTTTACTTTTATTATCTATAAGTAAGTTTGGCTTTAATACGAAATAGTGTATTGGCATAGCAAGAAGAATATGAAATAGTCCAAGAACTATATAAACATCTCTCCAGTTCATTATTGTAAGAAAATAACTAATTAATGGCCAAAATATGGTTGAAGCAAATCCTGCAATAAGTGTAATTTGAGTTATTGGAGTTCGAGCTTTATTGCCTGCCAGTTGAGAAAAAGCCACAAATGCTGACTCATATAAAACTAAAGTAGAAACAACCTCTAAAAATAATATGGAAACTATATATTGCCATTGAGTTTCTATACAAGAGATACCATATAACCCTACGAAACAAAGAAAAGATCCTACAGTCATAATAATTCTAGCACCATGATAATCAAGTAGTTTACCAACTGTTGGTGCTATTAATCCACCAAGTAAAATACCTAAAGAAAATATTCCAAATAAAAACGATGTACTCCAGCCAAATTCATTTTTAATTTCAGTTGACATTATGGTAAATGAGTAATAAAGTGTTCCATACCCAATAGTTGTCGTTGTACCTAGACCTAGTACGGATTTTATTGTTCCTGGAATAAAAATATTTAGAATTTTATTTTTCATCTAGTAATCTAAAACTATTTTTCAAGCAATGATGGTCACTTAAATTTTTAATAATAATTTTACTCTTTATTTTTACTTCAAAATTACTTTTATAAAATATATAATCTAATATCAACTTACCCTCATAAGTCACCTCTTGATTAATTGAGTTGTATCCACATCTTTGTATTTTTCTTATCTCTTTTGATTGAGGAGTAGAGTTCATATCTCCACATATAACTATCATCTCACTTGTATAATCTTGTAGTTTAAGACGAATAATCTCAATATGATCCATTCTTAATTGTTGACTTAAATTTGTAAGATGAGTATTAACTATAATTATTTTTGTTTCATTTATAGTTACTTGAACAATTTGAGCTCCTCTTTCATCCTCTCCAATCTTATTAAATATAAGTCCATCTAAGATTGTAATCTCATGTTTTGATAGTATCGTAAGATTTGAACTACTTAGAATTCCATCCCTTTGTTTTTGACGTATAGGTAATGTTACTTTATATAAATTTAATCTATTATTTATAATATCACTACTTGAAAAACTATCACTATGATAATCCTCTTGAAAACATATACAATCTAATTTAGTTAAATATTGAGCAATTGAATCTATCCTTTGTGGAAATAATCCACAGTTTTTCCATAAATTATAAGTAGCAATTTTAAATTTATTTTTCATCTTTTATCTTTTGAATCAAATTTATAAAATCTTGTGTAGATTCTTCTATAGACTTTGAGTTATCAAACCTTATTAAGTTTTTGGCATCAATTATTGGATAACTTCTCTCAATTCTTTTTTGAATCTGTTCATCTGATTCTCTACCTCTATTTTTTAATCTTTGAAAAAGTTGCTCTTTTGGGATAGTTATATTAATTGTTGTAACATAATCAAATTTATCTTCAAAATCTTTTATTGCACTTCTTGATATAGATGTTATATTAAGTCCATTTTTGATATGTGATAATGCTATACCGTATCTATTATTATGAGCTTTCCAAGTTGAGATAAAGAAATCATCTCTTTTTAATTGTTCAAAAGCTTCATTATCAATATAATAGTTAGCTTCATTATTATCGGGTGCTCTAGTAATATATCTTTTTACAAAATTAGCTTCAACTTTATCTTGTATGTTTTTGATTAAAGTATCTTTGCCAACACCACTAGCACCAACAATCAAAACGATTTTTTTCATCACAATCTACTTACTATATTTTTCTATGAAGAAATTTATATCTTGAAAATCATCAATTGCCAGTTTAACTTGTTCATAGTTCCAATCCCACCATGCAATATTTTTTAAAGATTCTATTATATTTTTATCAAATCTATATTTTATCACTCGTGCTGGGTTCCCAACAGCAATTGCAAAATCAGGAATATCTTTTGTGACAATTGCACCACTTCCAATAACTGCCCCTATACCAATAGTTACTCCACCCATTACAGTGACATTATGTCCTATCCAAGCATCATGACCAATGGTGACTTGCTTTTCTCGTCTCCAATCAAAAAAATCTAAATCATCTTTCCCAAAACCAAACATCTCTTTTCTGTATTGCATATGGTGTTGTGTGACATTTTGTGTTGGATGTTGTCCAGGATTTAATCGTACATAAGAAGCTATATTTACAAATTTTTTAATATTCGAGTATATGATTTGGCAGTTTTCACTTGTATAACTATAATCATCAATAACACTCTCTTGGATATTATTATTAGCTCCAATCTCAATAAACTGTCCAAATGAACAATCTTTTATGATGCTTGAGAGATTGATATTTGGTTCTTTTGTTAATATTTTTTTAGGTTTGGTATTAAAAGAATCTATGTTATACATTATATTTTAAATCCTCTAATCCCATTATATACAACTTCCCCATATTTAAATGTCAATACAACTTTTGGAAAATGCGACTCATCAATCACTACAATATCTGCTAAATTTCCCTCTTTTATTTCACCTCTATCACTTAGATTTGCTAGTTTTGCAGGTGTTGAACTAATCATCGAAAAACCTTTCTCTAAAGGTAAGTCTACATCCTCTTTTAATCTATAAGGACTTAGAAGTAGTGAAGCTGGATGATAATCACTACAAAGATAATCACATACACCTAGTGCAATAAGTTCTTTTGCTGCAATATTGCCACTTTGGCTTCCCCCTCTTACCACATTTGGTGCACCCATCCCTGTACTAATACCCATACTTTTTGCCTTTTTTGCAACTTCAATACTTAATGGAAATTCTGAAAATGTTACCCCTAAAGCTTTAAGAGTATTAAGTTTATCTTCACAATCATCATCATGACTTAGCACTGGAATTTTATGCTCTAAACCAAACTTTACTAAATCTTCTACGATACCAACTTTATCTTTTGAAAGTTTTTTTTCTAAATATTGGGCAACATCTTTATCATCAATTGTGTAGGCACTAAGATGGTATTTTTTCCAAGATTCAAGTGTTTTAAATTGTCCTTGACCAGGTGAGTGATCCATAATAGATAACATATCTACTTTATTTTTAGAGATAAGTTCTTTGATAGTTTCAAGTGAACTTTCACTTGTGATTTCAAATCTCGTATGTATAAGATTGTCTACCCCTAGATGCGCTTTATTTGCTTCGTAAATTTCTTCTATTAGTTCCCTAGACTGCTCTGTACCTCTCCCTTTACTTAGCTCTTCATCATTGAATCCAACAGCATGATACATAGTTGTAACTCCAGCCATTGAAAGTTTTTTATCAAGTTCAATCACTGCCATTTTTGTAGGAAATTTTGCCCCAGGTCTTGGTTCAAGCTCTTTTTCAATAGCATCTCCATGGAGATCAACAAATCCAGGTACTATTCGTCTATCTCCTAAATCTATCGCTACATCAATACTTTTGTAGGGGCTAACAGCTGTTATAACATCCCCTTGTATTACAATATCAGCACTTGCAAATTCTCCATTTATAAGAATATTTGTACTTCTAATAATTGTCTGCATATCTTTTTTCCTTCATATCATAAATCTTATCACTGATTCTTCTCATACAATCCATATCATGAAAAATACCAATCATTGTTACCCCTTGTTTTTTTATCTCTAAAAGTTTATCAATCACTTTATTTGTATTTGTCATATCTAAAGATGCTGTTGGTTCATCAAGGAGTAAAACCGATTTCGGAGCAATAATCCCTTTTGCTATATTCACTCTTTGTTGCTCTCCACCACTAAAAGTTAGTGGAGAGATAGCAAATAGTTCCTCTTTTATATTTAAAAAACTCAACATATCTTTCGCTTTATTTTGTGCTATTGTTTGACTTTCCCCTTTTTCAATCAAAGGTTGAGCTACTATATCAACAGCACTGATTCTTGGTAACACTTGTAAAAACTGTGATACATACCCTAAATGCTCTTTTCGTAAATTGAGTATTTCACTTTCAAGTGCAGTTGCTATATTTAAAGATGTTCCATCATCATAGTTAAATAAAATTTCACCACTTGTAGTTGTATATGTTCTATAGAGTGCTTTTAATACAGATGATTTACCCAATCCACTTGGACCATATAAAGATAAAAACTCTCCTTTATCAAGGTCAAAATTTATATCGTGATAGCCATTTATTTTAAGACCACCTCTTGTGTGTACTGTAAACTCTTTATGTAAATTTTTTACTATTATTTTCTTCATTTTTTAACCTTACAATATACTTGATACTAGAAGTTGTGTATAAGGGTGTTGTGGATCTTCAAGTATCTGATCAGTTAACCCTTTTTCAACTATTTGACCATTTTTCATAACAACAGTAATATCAGTAAGATGTTTTATCACACCTAAATCATGTGAAACGATAACCATAGAAAATCCTATCTCTTTTTGTAATACTTTAATAAGGTCTAATATCTTTGCTTGTACTGAGAGATCAAGTCCAGTTGTTGGTTCATCCAAAAGTAATAGTTTTGGGTTACTTGATAGCGCTTTTGATATTTGTATTCTTTGTTGTTGTCCACCACTAAATCTATCTGGATAATCATCGATTCTACTAACTGGTATCTCTGTTTTATCTAAAAAATATTCTGCTTTTTGCCGTATTTTCTCATAGGATTTATTTCCACTTCCTATAACTTTTTCAGCGATGTTTCCACCTGCACTAAATCTATAGTTGAGTCCTAGTCGTGGATTTTGATATATCATTGACATCAACACATTTCTTAAATAGTTCATATCATTGAGATTTGCCTCTATGATATTTTTAGGTTTCCCTTCTTTATCAGTATAGTTTTCAACAAAAACTTCCCCAAAAGTTGCCTTTTGGTCTTGATAAATAAGTTGTAAAAGTGTTGATTTTCCACTACCACTTTCCCCTACAATACCTAGTACTTCCCCTTTGTCTAACTCTAAATTCACATTATTTACCCCAACAACTGCATTGCACTTAGGACAAATTGAAGAGTCAATTTTAGCACCCGTAAGCTCTAAACAATGTGGGCAAGATGTTCCAAATATTTTTGATAAATCTTTTATTTTCAATACCATCACTTACCCTTACTTTCTAATATTTTATCACAATAAGAGGTATCACTACAGTAGTAGTTGATATCACCATTGTTATCATATACTTGATCTAAAAATACTCCACTATTTCCACATCTTTGACAATATTTATCTTCAAATGTTTCAATCTTAAATTCTCTATCTTCAAATTTTAAAGGCTTCACATCACTATATGGAGGGATTGCATAAATTTTCTTTTCTCTCCCTGCACCAAAGAGTTGTAAAGCTTTTGAATCTCCAAGTTTTAAAGTATCATATTTTGGTATGGGACTTGGATCCATTGCATATCTATTCTCAATCATAACTGGATATCTATTTGAGATACGACTATCTCCAAACTGAGATGTATCTTCATATAAAAGTACCCATAGTTTTGAATAATCAGCATTTGCATGCATCACTTTTGCTTTTGCTGTATCTGGTTCTACTGTCTCTAAAACATCTGGCATAGGAACTTGAAATACCAATATCTGTCCCTCTTGTAGCTCCTCTTCTGGTATTCTATGTCGTGTTTGAATCAAAGTAGCTTCTAGTGTATTTAGTGTTGTTTTATTGTCTGTAACAGAGGTTATAAAGTTTCTCATATTTACAGCATTTACACTTCCATCACAACCTTGGTCAATCACTTTTAATATATCATCCTCTTTTATTAAAGATAATGTAAGTTGTAAACCACCAGTTCCCCAACCTCTTGCAATTGGCATCTCTCTTGATGCAAAAGAGACAATATACCCAGGGATTGCAACAGCTTTTAAAGTTGCTCTTCGTATCTCTTTTTTTGCATCTTCATCTAAAAAAGCATATCTCATTTTTGATCCTTTGCAAAATCTGAAGCATTTGAAAATACTTGTAAATCTGCTTGAAATGTAACATAGTGTGGAAGTTTGAAGTGGTTTGTAAATCCCATAGAATCTACACCATCAATATGATGTACAATCATCTCAAAATCACTTGCAAACTCTTTTTCACCAACACTAAATTTAGCACTATAAAGAGATAAATCTAAAATACTCATACTAATAGCTTTTGTCTCATTAAAGCCAAAACAGAAACCAAATCCAGTTGTTAGTTTTACCTCTCCATTTTCTTGTTTTTCAAAAGTACCAGCACTTTCACATGATGTAAGTTCCAAATCACCAACTTTTACCTCATTGTTAGTAAAAGGGTGTGTGAATTTTAAATCACAAGTTCCAAGTCTTAAATCTCCAATAGTTGGATGAACATCACCATATCCACGAATTGAAGTGTAAGCAAATCCTAACATACTACCAGCTTCCCCTCTTGTTAAAGTTTGCATCACTGCACTTCTTGGATAAGGTGGTTCTGGAAATACTCTAGTGATATCTGAAATCTCACTATCTTTTTGTAAAGTTTTTACAACACCTTGAACTCTTAGAGGCTCTAGGGAACTTTTTATTATATTTTCATTGTCACTAAATTCTTCCCATTTTTCATTTCTATAAGATTTATTAAGTAAGAGTTTCACCTCATAATCATTAGAAGGACCAAGTATTTGTCCCCCTTGAATATCTTTAAATGCTGATGAGATTCTTCTTAGGAGTTTCATATCATTTACATCTATAGTTTTCGCAATACCAATTCTTTGACAAGAGCTTCTATGAGCTCGCAAGAAAAATGCTGCATTTAGTAAATCTCCTGCACTTTTTTTTATGGCAATTGAGGAGAGTTTTTTACTATATAAAGAACCTTCACTCATCACTTTATCAACAGCATATCTTAATCCATTAGTTACATCTTGTGTTTCTAATTTTTTTGCACTTTGTAGTGTCTCTTCATAAAAACTCAATGAGTTTTCAATCGCTTCCTCACCGCCTTTTATAGCAACATAACCCATTACACTAACTCCAATTTTGTTGTTCTACTTAATGCTTTTATAGTTCCATCAGTTGTATTAAGAAAATAGACCTCATTCCCTAAAGGATAGTTTTCATTATTACTATTAAATTGATTGATAAAATCTTCCTTTACTGGATATGATTCCTCTTTTTGTTTATCAATACCTGGACCTTTTAGATTTAATAAAATTCCATCTAATGAATCTACAACACATATAATTGTTGCTGAAAAATCTGGATTGATATGAGTCCCTTTTTTTACTATAGATAATACCTTTGTAACATCATTACAAAATATATAATCAGCATTTTCAATATTTTCTTTTTGCACATTTGTTATTGCATCTATTGTGCTAAAATCTTCATCTGTTTTATTTAAATAGCTCACTTCTGAATAGAGCAATACACTAGCAACTGAAAGAACATACGAATCAAAAAGTTTATTTACCTTTGTTGTAGTCCCTGGCATTGATAATGCATCAAGTAAACTTCTAAAGTTTTTTCTATTCTTTTTTTCTATATCTACACTATCCATCTCTTACCCCTGCATTAAATCAAAGTTCACTCTTGTGGAGTTCACTTTTTTATTTACTATTTTTTGCTTATTTTCTAAATCAAATTTAGTTTCATTACACAACTTGATAATCTCATCTTTAAACTCAGCTGATTCAAAAACTGCATCACAACATGCAATATAAAGTGATAGTTTCTCATGATCATCTTGAACCATAGACCAACCTTTATTTTTATTTACTTCAACAATTGTTGATGTTACAAGTACCTCTCCTGCATAAAACTCACCACCACTAATAGGATCAATTACCGGAACTAATAGTGTTTGACTACTTGGTTTGCTTACAATCATTACACCTAACTTCTCATCTATTTTTTTATACAACTTTTTAAGAGTTTCAATCTTTACATGTTGTAAAATATAATTTAAATTTTCCCTTTTTATACTCATACTAAATAAACCTTTTTCTAATAACTGCACTTATTTTATCAAGGATCCAAACTGTGATAATGATTAATATTAAAATAGTACATACATCACCATTTTCAAAACCTCTTAATTTATCAAATAGATAAAATCCAATACCACCAGCACCTACAAATCCTAAAATTGAAGCAGATCTTACATCTGATTCAAATCTATATAAAACCATAGAGATAAAATGTGGCATTGTTTGTGGTACAACAGCATAAGCTAATATTTTTATAAATCCAGCACCACTACTAGTGAGTGCTTCAACAGGACCTGGATCTATAGCTTCATTTCCTTCACTTAACAACTTACTTAATACACCAGCTGTATGAATCCCTAAAGCTAAGATACCAGCCATTGGTCCAAGTCCCACAGCACTTACAAATATTAAAGCCCACACAAGTTCATTTACAGAACGAAATACATTGGCTATAAAAGTTCCAATTGCATAGAGTGATTTTCGTAAAAGATCATGCCACCAAGATTTTCCAGGTACTAATATTAATAGTATGTTTCTTGAGGTGATATATGATAAAGGTATTGCCAAAATAACAGAAAGTATTAATGCAATAATTGCCATCTGTACCGTTTCAATCATAGCCCAAAAATATACTATTAAATCTCCACTATATGTATTTGGTGGAAAATATGAACTCCCTTCAATCTCTGGATTTCCCTGAATATATGCGACCATATAACCCCATCCATCAAGAAGTCCTGTAAAACTCATCTCTGTATCAATCCAGCTTTGAGTGATTATATATATAAATATAAATAGTAAAGCCATATTAAATATTTTAAATGGATTTGATTCTTTTTTTAAATCATTAATTGACATTTTGTTTCCTTGTTTTAATTAAGTTTAAAAAGGGCATAAAATACTATTGTACTTTTTAAACTCAATGATTGTTTATGAGAATCAGCTGAAAATCAGCTGATTCATGTTGTATTAAAATATAAGTACTATTTCTTTTTTAATTGTTTTTTTAATTCAATAAGTTCTCTTACTGGATTATAATCGCTATCTTTTGCAGGTGCAAAACCTTTTAGTTTTAGTTTAGATAGACCAGCTTTATCGTTATATGATAAAAATGCACCCATTACAGCCATTTTAAACGATTCAGGTAAGTCTGATCTTACTGTCATAGGTGAACCAGGAATTAATTCAGATTCCCAAATTATATTAAAGTCATCTTTCTTCCAGTTTCTTCCAAGACCTCTATTGAAATCAAGGTTATTTGTAGATGCAGCATCAACTTTTCCAGCTTTTACAGATAAAATAGAAGCTTCATGACCACCTGAGTATAATACTTTTGAAAAATATTTTTGAGGGTTAATACCTTTTTTAGAGAACATAACAGTTGGAACTAATGTACCACTTGTTGATTGAGAAGATGTAAAAGCCCATTTTTTACCTTTGATATCTTCTAAAGTTTTAAGGCCGCTCCCTTTTTTTGTAAGAATCATACCGTAGTATCCTGGTAAACCTGTTTCTTCACCTACCTCTACAGCAACTGCTTGAGCTTTTGCTCTTTTTTGAGCTTCAACATAAGATTTTGGTCCAAAGTATGCAATTTGTACATGGTTATGTTCCATTGCTGAAATTACACCTGTATAGTCACCAGCTGTTTGTAAATTTACTTTAATACCTAATGTTTTTTCTAAGTATGTTGATAGTCCACCAAAAGTATCTTTGATAGATGTTGCACCTGCAACAGGAACAACACCAAAGTTAACCTCTTTTGGCCAGTTTTGTGGATTTGCACTTAATGTTTGTGCACTTAATGTTACAGCTAATGTAGCAAGCCCAAGTTTTTTAAAGAAATCTCTTCTCATAGTTTTATACCTTTTAAATTTAAAATTTGCTACACTACAAGTGTTTATTTTGTAGTGTAATTGTTCAATTATTTTGTAATAATTCACCAAAATAGCTCTGGTTAGCTCTTGCTTCATGATTTGCCAAAATATTCAAGTAAGAGCTACTGTGTTTAGATATTATTCGTCATTTTCGTTTTGTATTGATTCCCCCTCATAAATTTGTTCAATAATCTCTTCTGTTAAGTCTGAAGGATTACCATCAAAGATAACTTTCCCACTATTAATACCAATAATTCTACTACAGTATTTTTCCGCTACTTCTAAGTGATGTAGGTTTGCAATTATTGTTACTTTTAATTCTTTATTGACTTTTTCAAGTATCTGCATAACTTTTTTTGCACTTTTTTGATCAAGTGCAGATATCGGTTCATCTGCAAGTATTATTTTAGGATTGCTTGCCAAAGCTCGAGCTATTGCAACTCTTTGTCGCTGACCTCCACTAAGTTCATCACATCTTTTTAAAGAGTGCTTTTGTATATCAACTATCTCCATAAGCTCTTGTACTTTTTTTAACTCTTTATCTCTGTAATATTTTATAACAGCTCGTGCCATAGGGATCTCTTTTAACATACCGCTTATTACATTATCTAAAACACTTAGTCTATCAACGAGATTATATCCTTGAAAAATTATTCCAATTTGTTCTCTTAAATTTATTAAGTCTTTTTTCTTAATATTATCCATATTGTAATTTAACACTTCAAAATGCCCATCAAATACTTTAATACCACCAACAACTGACATAAGTAGTGTTGATTTACCAGCACCACTTGGTCCAATTATTCCTATAAATTCTCCCTCTTTAATTTTCAAATTAAGTTTATTGAGTATTTTTTCTTTTTTATAACCTAATGTTAGGTTTTTCATTTTAATCATCTTTTGCTCCATTTTTATAATTAACTACAATTTTTGCCATATCACTTCTAAAATAAGAATAACAATAATCTATTGTATTATTTGTATTTTGATCAGTTGTTATTGTTGAAATTTTAATAAGAGGTAAATTGTTTTGTATAGCAAAAATCTCTTTTGACTTTTCATTAGAAGCGATAATATCTATCTCTGAACTTTCTCTTATTGGATCTAAATTATATTTATTAATGTACATTTCTGAGATTGATTTTGTTTTAGAGATAATTTTTTCAATCCCTTTTAGGTGAGAAATATTTATGTAATATTTTGCAAATAAAAATGGAATATTATCTACATATCTTACATTTTTAAGATATAAAACATCATCATTTTCATTTATGTTGAGGTTTTTTGCTATTGTTGTATCAGCTTTTATGACTTTAACTTCTAGAAATTTCATTGTAGGTATTTTATTTGCTTTTAAAATCTCTTTAGTAAAAGTAGTATGTGGAGAGATTGTATACTCTATTTTACTCGGAGTTACAAAGTTTCCACTCCCTTTTTTTGAATAGATTAAACCTTCTGTTTTAAGTTTATTTATACCTTGTCTTACAGTTGCTCTAGAGATATTAAACTTTTGAGATAATACATTTTCAGATGGTATTTTTTCATTTTCTTGAAGTTCGTTTTTTATCATTACTATAATGTGATTATAAATTAATTCATAGTCAAATATTTTTGTCATATTTTTATCTTTTTTTAAATTTTTGATGTGAAAGTATAATAAGTGATAGTTACGAAATGATTACAAGTTGTCTATACAAGTTGTAATCACTTTGTAATTGAATTATATTATTATTGGAAAAATTATAAGGTAAAATATGAAATATAAACAGTTAGGAAAAACAGGAATACAAGTATCTGAACTATGTTTTGGGACAATGACATTTGGTGCAGAAACAAATGAAAAAGAATCGAAAAATATGTTTTCAATAGCAAAAGAAAAAGGGATAAATTTTTTTGATTGTGCCAATAAATATGCAAATGGTGAGTCTGAAAGAATTTTAGGAGAGTGTATTAAGGATTGTAGAGATGATTTGATCATCACAACAAAAGCTGCAAGTAGAGTAGGTAGTGATATAAATAGTATAGGATTATCAAGAAAACATCTTATGTTAGAGTTAGAAAAAAGTTTGAAAAGATTAAATTGTGATTATATAGATATATACTATTTACATTATTTTGATCCTTATACATCGATGGAAGATACAATGCGATTTTTAGATGATGCAGTAAAACAAGGTAAAATACTCTATACAGGTGTTAGTAATTGGTCAGCATGGCAAATAATGAAAGCAATTCATATCTCAAAAACTAATTTTCTGCAAGCTATTGATTGTATACAACCAATGTATAGTTTAGTTAAAAGACAAGCTGAAGTGGAGCTATTTCCACTAGCAGAAGATCAAAATTTAGCAGTAGTACCATACAGTCCAATAGGTTCTGGTCTTTTAACAGGAAAATATAAAAATAGAAATGTAGAACAATCTACAAGATTAAATGAAAAAAACTATTATAATCAAAGATATATTGATGAAAATTATCATAATATAGCGGATAGATTTTGCTCTTTTGCTGATGAACGAGGTTATGATAGTGCACAATTAGCCATTAGTTGGGCTATGAATAATAAAAATGTGACCGCACCAATAATTGGAGCAAGAGATAGTAAACAACTTCAGTCCAATTTAGAAGCAGTGAATATAAACATGACTCAAGAGTTAAAAGAAGAGATATCAAACTTATCCATAACTCCACCGCCAGCACATGATAGACTAGAGGAATTTGTAGATACAAATAATAAATTAAGATAAAAGAGTATTATTCTCTTTAGTCTTTAATCTTTTTTCTTTTTGGAAAAACCAGCTCCCTCTTTTGTTTTTGCTGTAAGTTTTAATTCTTCTACTAAATCTCTATAATCAACACCAGCTTTGTTCATAGAGGCAAAACAGGTTACTATAACTGCGATGGCATTTGGGACATCACCTTTTTTCTTGTATGATTGTAAGTTTTTTTCACTTACTTTTATAAGCTTACTAAATTTGGGTAAGCTGATATCTGCATCTAACAGTTGTTTTTTAAAATCTATAAAAGTCATATTTTTCCAATAAAATTTAATTTTTCAAATTATACCATATTTTATTACTATTAGCAATAAAAGTTTCTATGAAATACAATAATTACATTTAAGCTTTGTTTAATATTAATAATGTAACAATGTCTATAATTTATTACCAATAGTAATAAAATTTATAAATTAGGAGTCCTAAATGGCAAAAGAGTTAAAGAAAAAAGCAGTAGCAAAAGTAGCAAAAAAAGCAGTAGCAAAAGCAGGTGTTAAAAAGAAAAGTGCTAAAAAAGTATTAAAAGTAGTTACAAAAGCAGTAGCTAAAAAATCACCAAAAAAAGTAAAAGTAGCTAAAAAAATAGCAAAAAAAGCAGTTA